>JAEEGL013615641.1_pt1 | contig 16724 bp, 13 predicted proteins | sample 9134231 | NCBI WGS metagenome assembly JAEEGL01 (sample SAMN16246548, study PRJNA631951) | gut metagenome | biome: gut microbiome; feature: rumen; material: fiber-attached | host: Bos | place: Iran: Karaj | collected 2018-10 | reverse complement strand
GGGCTGGCTCTCGATGTCGCCGGTGGTGCCCCCCACCTCCGTGATGATCACGTCCGCCCCGGTCTTCTTCTCCAGATTGTAGATGAATCCCTTGATCTCGTTCGTGATGTGGGGGATGACCTGCACCGTCTCCCCCAGGTACTCCCCCCGGCGCTCCTTGTTGAGCACGTTCCAGTAGACCTTGCCGGTGGTGAGGTTGGAAAACTTGTTCAGGTCCTCGTCGATGAAGCGCTCGTAGTGGCCCAGGTCCAGGTCCGTCTCCGCCCCGTCCTCCGTGACGTAGACCTCCCCGTGCTGATAGGGGCTCATGGTCCCCGGATCCACGTTGATGTAGGGGTCCAGCTTTTGGGCGGCCACCTTCAGCCCCCGGGCCTTCAGCAGCCGCCCCAGGGAGGCGGCGGTGATGCCCTTCCCAAGGCCCGAGACCACGCCCCCCGTGACGAAGATATACTTGCTCATACCGGTCCCTCCCCAGCGGACGAAAAATAAGAGAGACAGCGGCGTGCAGAAAAAGCTCTGCGAGACGCCGTTGTCTCTCAACTTGATTATTTTACCCCCGGAATCGGAAAAAGTCAATTAAAACCGACGAAAACCGAAGGAAATGCTTGCGGCAGGGCCCCGTCTGGGTTAGAATACTCCCACCGAACCCCGCCGAACGAAAAGGAGGGAAGCATCCGTGAAATACACACCGGACGAAGTGATGCAGTACGTGCAGGAGGAGGACGTGAAGTTCATCCGCATGGCCTTCTGCGACGTATACGGCAGGCAGCGCAACGCGGCCATCATGCCCGGCGAGCTGCCCCGGGCCTTTGAGCACGGCATCGCCTTCGACGCCTCGGCCGTGCCGGGCTTCCGCATGGGCGCCCGCTCCGACCTCTTCCTGCGGCCCAACGCGGACACGCTGAAGGAGCTGCCCTGGCGGCCCCAGCACGGCCGGGTGGCCCATATGTTCTGCGATATCGTCCGTCCCGACGGGCGGCCTTTCGAGGCGGATACCCGGCGGCTCCTGCGCGATGCCGTGGAGGACGCCGCCGCGGCGGGCTACGTCTTCCGCTTCGGAACGGAAATGGAATTCTACCTCTTCCGGCTGGACGAGGAGGGGAACCCTACGAAGATCCCCTTCGACACCGCCGGTTATATGGACGTGGCCCCGGACGACCGGGGGGAGAACGTGCGGAGGGACGTCTGCCTCACCCTGGAGCGCATGGGCATCCAGCCGGAGAGCTCCCACCACGAGAGCGGCCCGGGGCAGAACGAGATCGACTTCCGCTATGCCGACCCGGTGACCGCGGCGGACAACGCGGTGATCTTCCGCAGCGTGGTGAAGACCATCGCCACCCAGAACGGGCTGTACGCGGACTTCTCCGCCCGCCCCCTGCCGGAGAGCGACGGCAACGGCATGCATATCAATATCTCCGCGGTCCGGAACGGGGAGGACCTGTCCCCCCTGTGCCTGGTGCCCGGCCTCATGGAGCGGATCCGGGACATGACCCTGTTCCTGAATCCCACCGCCGGTTCCTACGACCGCCTGGGCCGGGACAAGGCGCCGCTGTATATCTCCTGGTCGGAGGAAAACCGCTCTCAGCTGCTGCGCATCCCCGCGGCGGCGGGACAGTACCGGCGGCTGGAGCTCCGCTCCCCGGATTCCGACGCGAATCCCTACCTGGCCTTCGCCCTTCTGATCCGTGCCTGCCTGGAGGGGCTGGAGCGGGGCCTGGAGCTGCCTGCGCCTGCCGACCTCGACCTGTTCACCGCCGGGCCGGAGGTGCTGCGGCAGTTCCGGCGGCTGCCGGGCAGCCTGGAGGAAGCGGCCGCGGCGGCCGGAGACAGCAGCTTCATCCGCGCCTGGGTGCCGGAGACGGTCCTGGCGGCCTATCTGCCCGGCTGAACCGCAGACCGACGCGAATAACCGGGAAGGGAGGGAAGCGCCACGGTCTTTCAAAGCGATACCTACAGCGTACTGCTGGTCTCCGCGTCCGAAAAATTCAATGCCTCGGCGCTCTCTCTGCTGCCTGCCACGGATTACTGGCCGGTGACCAAGGCCGGGAGCGTGGCCGAGGCCCGGCGGCGGCTGGCAGGCGCCGCCTTCGACCTCATCCTCATCAACGCCCCCCTGCCGGACGACATGGGTCTGGATTTCGCCATGGAGGCCTGCGCCGAGAGCGACGCGGGGGTGCTGCTCCTGGTGCGGGGCGAAGTCTATGAGGACATCTATTACCGGGTGCTGCCCGCCGGGGTCGTCGCCCTGGCAAAGCCCCTGAGCGCCCAGAACCTCAGCCAGAGCCTGCGGATACTCTGCGCCGTGCGGGAGCGGCTGCGGGGCATGCGGAAGCACCAGGTCACGGTGGAGGAGCGGATCGAGGAGATCCGCCTGGTGAACCGGGCCAAATGGCTCCTGATCGAGTGCCTGCACATGACGGAGCCGGAGGCCCACCGCTACATCACCCGCCAGGCCATGGAGCAGCGGGTGAGCAAAAAGGAGCTGGCGGAGAGCATCATCCGCACCTACCAGTGACGGCGCCGGGGCTTCTCCTCTCCGAAGAGCAGATTCCGCCAGAAGCCGAAGAACAGCGCAAGCAAAAACCAGAGCATGGCGTTTCTCCTTTCCGCTCGGGTTGGAGCGGTCTTTCCCCGCCTCCCGGATCAGGATACCGCGGAAGCCGGCCCATAAACCGGACACCCGCCGACGCCGGAGGAAACGTTCACGAATTGTTTATAGGATTTTTAAGCTCGCTTTAAGTCGGGGCGCTAGATTGGCAGCGTCCCGATTTTCTTATGCCGCTCCCCGCGGCGGTTACGGAAGGAAGTGACGAGCATGAACTACCGGCACGAATGGAAGCATGAGCTGAACTATCTGGACCTGCTGGCCATTCGAGCCCGCCTCCGGGCGGTGGCCCGGCCTGATCCCCACGCTGTGGACGGGAAATACCGCATCCGCAGCCTTTACTTCGACAACCTGAAGGACAAGGTCCTGCGGGAGAAGCTGGACGGGGTGAACATGCGGGAGAAATTCCGCATCCGCTGCTACAACGGCGATACTTCCCTGATCCATCTGGAGAAGAAAAGCAAGGTGAACGGTCTGGGCACGAAGGTCTCCGCCGCTCTCACGGCTGAGGAGGCTCGGGCCATCGTGGACGGGGACCTGGACTGGATGCTGGGCTCCGGTCGGCCTCTGGTACAGGAGCTATACGGCAAGATGCGAAACCAGGGCCTGCGGCCGAAGACCATCGTGGACTACACGAGAGAGCCCTTCGTCTGCGCGCCGGGCAACGTCCGCGTCACCTTAGACTACGACATCCGCACCGGCCTCTCCTGCACGGATTTCCTCGATCCGGACTGCGTGACGATCCCGGCCGGGGACGCGCCGATCCTCCTGGAGGTGAAGTGGGACGAATTTCTCCCCTCCATCATCCGGGACGCCGTGCAGATGCCCGGCCGCCGCGCCGCCGCCTTTTCCAAGTACGCCCAATGCCGTATCTACGGCTGATTATTGAAAGGAGCAAACCGCTATGACTTTTTCGGACATCTTCAAATCCAGCTTTCTGGAAAACGTCGCCTCCGTCAGCCTTCCGGATATGGCGCTGGCTCTGGTGCTGGCCTTCGCCGTCGGCATGTTCATCTTCCTCGTCTACAAGAAAACCTACGCGGGCGTCATGTATTCCACCGGCTTCGGCGTGACCTTGATTGCCCTGACCATGATCACCACCCTGGTCATCCTGGCGGTCACCAGCAATGTGGTCCTGTCCCTGGGCATGGTAGGCGCCCTGAGCATCGTCCGCTTCCGCACGGCCATCAAGGAACCCCTGGACATCGCCTTCCTCTTCTGGTCCATCGCCGCGGGCATCGTCCTGGCCGCGGGCTTCATCCCCCTGGCGGTCGTCGGCAGCGTGATCATCGGCATCATCCTTCTGATTTTTGCCAACCGGAAGGCCGGCTCCAACCCCTATATCGTCGTGCTGGCCTGCGACGGGCAGGAGAGCGAGAGGCAGGCCAAGGCCTTCCTCACCGAGCACACCCGGCGCTGCGTGGTCAAGAGCAAAACGGCCCGGGCCGGGAAGACGGAGCTGAACATGGAGGTCCGGCTGAAAAACGACGACACCGATTTTATCAACGCGCTTTCCGAACTCGCGGGCGTGCAGAGCGCCGTTCTTGTCAGCTACAACGGGGACTACATGGGTTGAGGTGAACCATGTCAGCACATAAAAGCATAGACCGCATCTGCGTCGTCGTCATCGTCGCCGCCCTGCTCGTCACCGCTCTGTTCATGAACGGCTCCGCCCTGGGCCTCCGGGCCTCGGACCGGAGTATGGGCTATGAAACCAGGCTCTTCGATACCTCCAGGGTCCACACGATCGAGATCGTCATGGATGACTGGGAGGGCTTCATCGAGACCTGCGAAAGCGAAACGTACAGCGTCTGCTCCGTTGTGATCGACAACGAGGCCTATAAGAACGTGGCCATCCGGGGCAAGGGAAACACCTCCCTCTCCGCCGTGTCCGGCATGGGCAGTCAGCGGTACAGCTTCAAGCTGGAATTCGACCAGTATGAGGACGGCAAAAGCTATCGCGGTCTGGATAAGCTCAGCCTGAACAACATCATCCAGGACAACACCTATATGAAGGATTATCTGGCCTACCGGCTCATGGCCGAGTTCGGCGCGGACGCTCCTCTCTGCTCCTTCGTCTGGATCACGGTCAACGGCGAGGACTGGGGCCTCTATCTCGCGGTGGAGGGCGTGGAGGACAGCTTCCTGGAGCGGGTCTACGGCAGGGATACCGGCGAGCTCTATAAGCCGGACAGCATGAGCTTCGGCGGCGGCGGTCCCGGCAACGGCAAGGACTTCAACATGGACGATTTCCTGAACCGGGATTCCGGGACGGAGGGCATGGAGGAGAGCGGCGGCTCCGGCTTCCCGGATTTCAGCGGCGGCATGACCCCGCCGGAGGGCTTCGACTTTTCCGGCGGCGAAATGCCGGAGGGCTTCGATCCCTCCCGGTTCGGCGGCAGGCCGGGCGGTGCCGACGGTGACGGCGAGGGCTTCTCCTTCGACCTCAGCGGCAGCTTCGGGGGCACGGACTCCACGGACGTCAAACTCCGCTATATCGACGACGACCCGGACAGCTACTCCAATATCTTCGGCAACGCCAAGACGGATATCACCGTGGCCGATCAGAAGCGGCTCATCGCGTCGCTGAAAAAGCTGAGCGAAAACGAGGATATCGAGAGCGTGGTGGACGTAGACGAGGTCCTGCGCTATTTCGTGGTCCACAACTTCGTCTGCAACGGCGACAGCTACACCGGCTCCATCATCCACAACTACTATCTCCATGAGTCCGACGGCCTTCTCTCCATGATCCCCTGGGACTACAACCTGGCCTTCGGCACCTTCCAGAGCTCCGACGCCACGGACACGGTGAACGATCCCATCGACACCCCCATGTCCGTTTCCGACGCATCCGACCGTCCCATGTGGGGCTGGATTATCTCCAGCGAGGAATACACGGCCCTCTACCACGAATACTTCGCCGAGTTTCTGGACACCGTGGACGTCACCGGCATCATCGACGAAGCCCGGTCCCTGATCAGGCCCTATGTTGAGAAGGACCCCACGGCCTTCTGCACCTGCGAAGAATTTGAGACCGGCGTCGCCGCCCTCCGCGCCTTCTGCGAGCTGCGCAGCGAGAGCGTCCGCGGCCAGCTGGAGGGGACGATCCCCTCCACCGACAGCGGGCAGCGCGCGGACAGCGGCAGTCTGGTGGACGCTTCCGCCGTCTGCATCTCCGACATGGGCTCCATGGGCGGCGGCAGCGGCGGCGGTCCCGGCAGGGGGAACGGAGAAAGCGGCAGCGGTGAGAGCGATGGTTCCGGCTTCCCCTCCGTGGGCGGCAGCCCCTTCGGGCGGCAGGGCCTCTCCGGGCGTCCGGGGCAGAGCTCCGGGAGCGGCGGCGACAGCAGCTCGGAAAGGCAGCGGCCGGACCGCGCTTCCGGCAGTTTTCCCGGCGGCGCCTCCGCCCGGAGCGATTCGGGAACGAGCTGGGGCCTGACTGCGGTCTCCGCGGCGGTCCTCCTGGCCGGACTGGCCTTCGCCTTCCTCTTCAGAAAGCACTGAACACGCAAAAGAAGGCCCTCCGTGATGTGACGAACATCGCGGAGGGCTTCCGTTATTGCGGCGCTTATTTCTTCAGGTAGGGGCGCAGCCGGAAGGCCAGCTCCTTGCCCATGCGCAGATGAGTCTTCATGGAGGGGTGGCCCGCGGCGCCGACGCCCTCGGACATGTTGTTGATAGGGAGATACTTGAAGGCGAAGATCTTTTCGTCGCCGGTGTCGGCCTTGTATTCGTTCACCGCGGCGGCGATCCGGTCGTAGAGGAAGTAGTCCATGGAGCCCAGGGAGCAGACGATCAGGGTATCCGGCCCGTTGAGCCGGCGGACCTGCTCAACGAGGCCCCGGAATTTCTCCTGGAAGTAGTCCTCCAGCCCGTCGATCACGAAGGGGTCCTGGGAGAAGCGGATGGGGGTGGCGTCGTTGGTGCCCAGGTTCAGCACCACGATGTCGCTGGGATTGGCCTTGAAATCCCAGGGTGTGAGGGCCGCGCCGCGCTTCACGTCATAGAGCTCGTCGGTATAGGCGTAGATATCGTCCATGGCGTGGTGGTTGCCGAACATGGGGTGCTGGGCCTTGCTGGCGGCGATGCCGCTTTCACAGATGAGGCTCCACTCGCAGTCCAGCTCCCGGGCGGCCAGGGCCGCGTAGGACATCCAGCCGTTCTCCTCGCCGGTGCGGAACTCGAAGGAATTGTTCTCCGCCTCGTTGCCGAAGGCGCAGGTGATGGAATCGCCCACCACCTCGATCACGGGCTTCGTGTTCTTCGGCGCGGGGAGGATCTCCCCGTCGGTCTCCAGCTCCAGCAGGCCCAGCTTGCCCCGGGCGTTCTCGCTGAGCTTCACCACCCGCACCGTGTGCCGGCCCTTCGCGCCCTCAAAGAGGGTGAACCAGGCGTCCTCCTCCCGGCACTCCGTGCGGTTTGTCAGCTCGCCCCCGTCGGCCACCACGCCGAAGAAGGGGTAGTCCGGCTGCGGCTCGGGCATGCCGGGGAAGCCGGGGGTCTTGTCCCCCAGGCCGATGAAGCGGGCCTTCAGCACGGAGCCCTCGAAGACCGCGGTGAATCCGGCGCAGGTCCAGTTGAAGAAAAGGGCCTGCTTCTCCCCGTCGAAGAGGGTCCTCCCGTGGAGCTGCAGCTTGTCAAGGATATCTTTTGCCAGCATGTATATCATCCTTTCCATAATATTGTTCCGTTTGCTTCGGCGCCGTCAGCCCTCCGGGCGGAACACGTCCCGCAGGAAGACGTCGGCATGCTTCACCCACAGGTCGAAATTCGGGTTGCCTTTGCCGTCGATGATCTTCCATCCGGCGTAGCCGTGGGGATGCCCGGCGAAGGTGTGCACCTCCATGGGCACGCCCCGGGCCAGCAGGTCGGGATAGAGGGCGTGAAGATTGTCCATGGCGGTGTCCAGCCGCCCCACGGCGAAGAAGGTGGGGGGATAACGAACGCCGTCGTAGTTATAAGGCGTTCCGGCGTGGCGGGGTCCGTAGACGCAGAGATAGGCGTCCGGACCGCCGTCCAGGGCGTCCAGCCCGTCGGGGACGTAGTCCGGGAAATGGTCCCGCACCTGCTTCGCGCCGGAAAAATGCTCGATGCAGAAATCGATGGTGATCCCCCCGTTGGAGAAGCCCGCCATGGCGATATTGTCCGGCCGGATGCGGTATTCCGCCGCCCGGGAGCGCAGGATGCGCAGGGCCCTCGCCGCGTCGGCCCCCGTCTCAAATTCGTTCCAGGGGCAGCCGTTGGGGCGGCACTGGAGGATGAAGCACTGATAGCCCAGGGCGTTGAGCTCCAGCCCGATCTCATAGCACTCGTTGATGGTGCCCGCGCCGTGGGAGCCCCCCGCGACGGTCACCACCGCGCCCACAGGGCGCACGTCCTCCGGCAGCAGCATCTCCAGCAGATAGGGCCTGAAGTCCGGCTCGTGGTCGTAGCGGTGGCCGGGGTTTTCCCGGTAATCCGTCTGTACCGGCATTTTCCCCTCCGGCCAGAGGTAAATGCGCTCCGGCGCGCCGGGGAGGGGGCGGATGCTCTTGCGCAGCGCCGAGAAGCGCTCCTTCAGGACCGAGCGCTTTTCCGGCGTTTCGGCGTCCATCATCTCCTGCTGCAGCCGGAACAGGGCGATCAGCTCCTCCACCGGGTAGCGGGTGGGGTCCTCGTACAGGGGAATCGCCAGATTCACCTCGTCCCCGCAGGCCTCCGCGAATTCCGCCCGGCGGCGCATCAGCTCCCGCATCTCCCCGTCCATGCGCTCCATCTCCTTGACCGTGTTTTTTGCGTTTACTGTACCACAGGCGGGGCCGATGTACAAGCCCGCGCGCCCGGAGTTCTTGCATTCTTCCGCCCGTAAGTATATGATACGGACGTCCGTGTATCGTCAGGAAGCGGATCGCCGGGAGACCGGCGGCGTGCGGAACAGGAGGAAACGGTGAAAAAGCTGCTCATCGTGATCGACATGCAGAACGATTTTATCGACGGGGCCCTGGGGACGCCGGAGGCCCTGGCCATCGTCCCGGCGGTGGCGGAAAAGATCCGGGCGTATCCGCCGGAGGCCGTCATAGCCACCATGGACACCCACGGGCCGGACTATCTCAGCACCCGGGAGGGGCGCTTCCTTCCGGTGGAGCACTGCATCCGGGGCACGGAGGGCTGGCTTCTCCGTGCGGAGCTCCTGCCGCTGCTCCGTGGGGCGAGGATCTATGAGAAGCCCGCCTTCGGCTGTCTCCGGCTGGCGCAGGACCTGGCGAAGCTCCCCGACCTGGAGGAGGCGGAGCTTGTGGGCCTGTGCACGGACATCTGCGTGGTGTCCAACGCCCTGCTGCTGAAGGCGGCCCTGCCGGAGCTGGACATTCGAGTGGACGCGGCCTGCTGCGCCGGGGTCACGCCGGAGCGGCACCTGGCCGCGCTGGAGACCATGCGCGCCTGCCAGATCGAGATCGTATAACGAAAAACGAAGGGAGGTGCTTTGCCGTGGCGGAACCGGCCCGCATCGTCCGACTTCTGAAAAACGAGATATATCCCACCTTTCAGCTCTATGCCCTGATGACGAAGAAGGCCCCGCCCGCGGAGGGGCTGCGCATCGCCGTGCGCACCGTCCTGGACTGGCTCCTGGAACGGCTGGGGGAGAACGCGGCCCCGGAGCTGCGGGAGCTCGCCGCCCGGGACGAGCCCTTCTTTTCCTACCATGAGAGCTGCGGCTACGGCATCGACGTCGTATACCTGCCGGAAAGCGGCGCGTGGAGCCTGCGGATCACGGAGCCGGATCTGGGCTCGAATCCCGGCGATCCCGGCCAGAGCAGACAGCCCGTGCCCGGCCGGGTGCTGGAAACGAACGTGGGCTTCCGGATCAGCGGCAGCAGGCTGGAATGCGGCTTTCAGACGGTGGTGTCCGATCCCTCCACCGCGGAAGAGGACGCCGAGGTCTACCGGCTCTCCCCCGTGCGGCGGCTGGTGGAAAACCCGGATTTCGGCCTGACGCAGCTCACCGAGCTGACCGGGGCCGTGCTGCCCCTGGCCTCCCAGGACGCGGTGCGGGCGCTGACGGAGCTCTGGCGTCACCGGGAAAATCAGCTCCCCTGCGTGGTGTTCACCCCGCCCGCGGCGGAGGCCCAGGCCCCGGATCTCCGCACCCTGGAGCGCCTCGCGGCCGCGCCCCGGCCCGGCAGCATGCCCGGGCTCCCCCTGCCCGCCCCCGCCGTACCCGCCGACCGTCCCGCCTTCGACGCGGAGGCCTTCGCCCGGTCCTGCTTCGCCCTCTGCCGCACTTACCGGCTGAAGGAGGGCCTCTTCGACCGCTTCCGGGCTTCGGTCGGCGTGCCGCTGCAGCCGGGGGATATCGCGGTCCTGTGTCCGGAAGCGGACGGCGGGGAGGTCCGCGTCGTCGGGTATACCCCGCTGAAGAGCCGGCAGGGGGAGGTCCTGCAGACGCTGCGGGGAGATATCTTCGCCTATCCCCGGCGGAAGGAGCGCTTCTTCGGCGGCGTCGCCTTCCTCTCCGAGGCGCGGCAGCGGCTGCGGACCCGGGCGGAGGAGCTGGAGCAGCAGACCGAGGAGACCCGGCGGGAATGGGAGGAGCGTCTCGTGCGCCGGGAGGCGGAGCTGCGCGCGGAGCTCCGGAGCGCCGGCGAAAGGATCGCCGCCCTGGAGGAGCAGAAGGTCCGGCTCCTGGACTATCAGGCCCAGCTCGGCCGGGAAAAGGACGAGCTCCGCCGGGGACAGGAGGACGTCCGCCGGGAGGAACAGAAGAAGCTGGAAAAGAAGGACCTGGAGATCGCCTACCTCCGCCGCTGCCTGGCCCGCCCCAGGGAGCACGGGGAGATCTCCGCCTGGGCGGCGGCGAATTTCGGCGGCAGACTCCTGCTCCATCAGAAGGCCGTGGACCTGCTGGCCGACCGTTCCGCCAGGACCGTGCCCATCGCCCTCATCTGCGACGGGCTGGATTTCCTGGCCACGGATTACTGGGACTTCCGTTATCTCCGCATTTCCAGGGAGGAAATGAACGGCCGCTGCTCGGTGAAATACGGCAGGCCCTTCGAGATCAAGCCCACCGGGGAGCAGACCGTGGCCTACACCCCCGGCCAGTACAAGATCAAGTATTTCACCGGCGCCAGGGGAAAGCCGGTGGAGAGCCCTCTGGACTACCATCTCCGAACGGGCAACGACATGGAGAACCTCCTGCGCATCTATTTCCTTCACGACGACGAAAAGCGGCTCATCGTCGTGGGCTCCCTCCCCAGGCACCTCCGCACCGTCTCGATCCAGTGAACCCCGGCTTAAATGCCGGCCCGCGGCCCCAAAGACCGGCGGGCCGGTAAAAAACTGCGAATTACCTATTGACATAGTAGGTGAATGGGTTTATAGTGTGGGCAAAGAAAACGAGAGGGTAGGGCAGATGAAGATCTACGCAGACAACGCAGCCACCACGAAAATGAGCCCCGCCGCCGTCGCCGCCATGGTGGAGTGTCTGGAGAAGGAATACGGCAACCCCTCCAGCCTCTATGCCCTGGGCCAGCAGGCCAGGGAGCGGCTGGAGAAGGCGAGAGGGGAGGTTGCCGCCGTCATCGGGTCGGAGCCGGAGGAGATCACCTTCACCTCCGGCGGCAGCGAGGCGGACAATCAGGCCCTGCGCTCCGCCGCGGCCCTGGGGAAGAAGGCGGGGAAGACCCATCTCATTTCCAGCGCCTTCGAGCATCACGCGATCCTGCATACGCTGGCGGCGCTGGAAAAGGAGGGCTTCACGGTCACCCTCCTGCCCGTGCATGAGGACGGGCTGGTGCGCCCGGAGGAGCTGGAAGCCGCCATAAGGGAGGATACCTGCCTCGTCTCCGTCATGTACGCCAACAACGAGATCGGCACGGTCCAGCCCATCGAGGCCCTGGGGGCGATCTGCCGGAAGCGCGGCGTTCCCTTCCACACGGATGCCGTGCAGGCGACGGGGCATCTCCCCATCGACGTGAAGGCGCAGAACATCGATATGCTTTCCGCCTCCGCACACAAGTTCCACGGACCGAAGGGCGTCGGCTTCCTCTATGCCCGCAGGGGTCTGCGCCTGACGAACCTCATCGAGGGCGGCGCCCAGGAGCGGGGGAAGCGCGCCGGCACGGAGAATGTGGCTGGAGCGGCGGCCATGGCGGCGGCCCTGAAGGAAAGTGCGGCGGCCATGGAGAAGAACGCGGCGCATATGAGCGTTCTGCGGGACAGGCTGATCGAAGGCCTGAAGGAGATCCCCCATTCTGCCCTGAACGGGGACGCCCGGAAGCGCCTTCCGGGGAACGTAAACTTCTGCTTCGAGGGGATCGAGGGCGAATCCCTGCTGCTCCTGCTGGACGACCGGGGCATCAGCGCCTCCTCCGGCAGCGCCTGCACCTCCGGTTCCCTGGACCCCAGCCACGTGCTGCTGGCCATCGGGCGGGTGCACGACGTGGCCCACGGCTCCCTGCGCCTGACCATCGGGGAGGACAGTACGGAGGAGGAGATCGACTATCTCATTCGGAACGTGCGGGAGGTCGTGGAATACCTGCGCGGCTTCTCTCCCATCTGGCGGGACCTGATGAGCGGCAAAAAAGAGTTTATTCTGTAAGGAGAGACAAGTATGGCACTTTACAGCGAAAAAGTGATGGAGCATTTCCGCAATCCCCGGAACGTAGGCGTTATCGAGGACGCCGACGGCATCGGCGAGGTGGGCAACGCGAAATGCGGCGATATCATGCGGATGTATCTGAAAATAGAGAACGACGTCATTCTGGACGCGAAGTTCGAGACCTTCGGCTGCGGCAGCGCCATCGCCTCCAGCTCCATGGCGACGGAGCTCATCAAGGGAAAGCCCGTGGCGGAGGCCATGAAACTCACCAACAAGGCGGTGGCGGAGGCCCTGGACGGTCTGCCGGCCTATAAGCTGCACTGCAGCGTGCTGGCCGAGGAGGCCATCCAGTCCGCCCTGAACGATTATTATCAGAAGCACCCCGAGAAAAAGTCCTGAGGCTTCCGGCGGCGCGCCGGGGCATCCCGAAACACAGCTGATCCTCATATCTGTGGGTATCTTCCTTTCAACCTGCGAAACCGGAGAGCCATATCGGCTCTCCGGTTTCGCCGTTTCGGGGAAGCGAACGGGCTTGTGACGGGGCGGAGTATATGGTATCCTGACGACAGACGGCAAGCCCGCCCGGAAGGCGGGAGCGGAGCCGGAGGAGGGACTTATGGACAAGCTGGAAGTGATCCGCGGGGAAGAGGAATGGCAGCGGGCCGGGGCCTATTCGGTGCGCATCCAGGGGATGAACCGGCAGCACGGGCTCTCCCTGCGGGACGAATTCGACGAGCACGACGGGGACGGCACCCGCTATATCGTGCTGCTGGACGGGGGCTACCCCGTGGCCACCTGCCGCTTTTACGAGCTGAGTCCGGAAAGCGTGATCCTGGGCCGGGTGGTGGTCCTGCCCGAATACCGGGGGAAAAAGCTGGGGGACCGGCTGATGCGGGAGGCGGAACAGTGGATCGGGGAGTGCGGCTACCGGGAGATCGTGATCGACAGCCGCGTCGTAGCCGTAGGCTTTTATGAGAAGCTGGGCTTCCGGGCCGTGAGCGGAGAAGTCTGCAAGAGCGGGCCCTTTGACTGCATCCGCATGACGAAGACCCTTCGTTAACCCCCGACAGCGGCTTCTGCCGCGTTGACAGGGAAACGCGCCCATGGTACGATTTCCCGGGAAAACCCATCCGGGGCTCCGGCCCCGTTCACGCTGCCGATAACAGGAGGAGAGAGCATGCAGATAAACGAGATCATACACGGCTTTCAGGTCACGCGCATCCGCGAATTTGCGGAGCTGGGCGGACGGCTGACGGAGATGACGCACCGGAAGACCGGGGCGCAGCTCTGCTGGCTGGACCGGCCGGACGAGAACAAGGCGTTTTCCATCGCCTTCAAGACCCTGCCGGAGGATTCCACCGGCGTCTTCCACATCCTGGAGCACTCGGTGCTCTGCGGTTCGGACAAGTATCCTCTGAAGGAGCCCTTCGTGGAGCTGCTGAAAAGCTCCGTGCAGACCTTCCTCAACGCATTGACCTTCCCGGACAAGACGGTCTACCCCGTCAGCACCCGGAACGATCAGGATTTTCTGAATCTCATGGACGTGTATCTGGACGCGGTGCTGCATCCGGCCATCTACCACAAGCCGGAGATCTTCCGGCAGGAGGGCTGGCGCTACGAGGGCGAGGGGGAGGCCCTGGGCTATCAGGGCGTGGTGTTCAACGAGATGAAGGGCTCCATGTCCTCCCCCACCAACGTGCTGTTCCACGAGGCTCTTCGCCTTCTCTTCCCCGACAACTGCTACCGCCATAATTCCGGAGGCGACCCCGCCGTGATCCCGGACCTGAGCTATGAGCAGTTCCTCGCCTGCCACCGGAAATACTACCACCCCTCCAATTCCCGCATCTCCCTCGTCGGCAGCGTGGATATGGAAGCGGCGCTGGCGAAGATCGACGGCTTCCTCAGCGCTTTCGACCGGCTGGAGGCGGATTTCACCATTCCCATGCAGAAGCCCGTTGAAGCCGTCACACAGGTGGCGCCCTATGAGATCGGCGAGGAGGAGGACCCGGCGAAGCGGGCCATCATCAGCTGCGGCGCCGTGCTGGGCGATTACGGCGACCAGCTGCGGACCTTTACCGCCGCCGTGCTGACGGATTACCTCACCGGGGACAACGAAGCGCCCCTGAAGCGGGCCGTCATCGACCGTGGTCTGGCCCAGGATTTCACTCTCTCCCTGGAGGACGGCGTCCAGCAGCCCGTGCTGTTCTGGATGGCCATGAACACCGAACAGGAAGCCCTGGAGCCTCTGCGGGCGGCAGTGGGGGAGACCCTGGAAAAGCTGGTCTCGGAGGGCCTGGACAGGGAACGGCTCCGGGCCTGCTTCCACCGCTTCGCCTTCCGGAAGCGGGATCGGGAATCCGGCAGCGAGCCCCGCAGTCTCCTGGAAGCCATCACTCTGCTGGACACCTGGCTTTACGGGGGCGACCCGGCGGCGGCCCTCTTGGTGGAGAGCACCCTGAAAGAGCTGGAAGAAAAGCTGGAGGCAGGCTGGTTCGAGCGCTTCCTCCGGGAGTTCTTCCTGGATAATCCCCATCTGATCACCCTGGTGATGGTACCCTCCAAAACACTGGCCGCCGAGCGGCGGGAAAAGGAGGCCGCCCGGCTCCATAAGGAAAGCAAAGGCTGGACGGAGGCGGACAAGGCCCGGCTGAAGGCGGAAGCGGAAGCCCTGCAGCTCTGGCAGCAGACCCCCGACAGCGAGGAAGCCCTGAAAACCATCCCCATGCTGAAGCTCAGCGACCTCAGTGAAAAACCGGAGCCCCTGCAAATGACGGAGACCGTTTTCAAGGGCGTCCCCGCTCTGCGGCACGTCACGGGAAGCGCCATTGCCTATTTCCGCGCCTTCTTCCGGGCCACGGAACTGACATTGGAGGAGCTCCCGGTCCTGTACGTCCTCTGCCAGGTGCTGGGCAGCATGGCCACGAAAAAGCACGACAAGGCCGCCCTGACCCTGGCGATCAAGGACACTCTGGGCCATCTGTATTTCGCGCCGGGGAGTGCGCCCGGCTCCGACCCGCAGCATTGCATCGTGACCGTCAGCTTTTCCGCCGCCTGTCTGCGCGAACAGTCGGACAAAGCCGCGGCGCTGGTGGGAGAGATCCTGCGGGAGACGGTCTTCGAGGATATGGGGCTTCTTCGGGATATCCTGCAGCAGGCCTCGGTAGCCGCGAAAATGACCCTGGCAAGCAACGGACTCAATTATGCTCTGACAAGGGCGCTGGGCACTTTGACCGCCCACGGCGCAGCCAGTGAACAGCTGGGCGGCGTCAGCTTCCTGCGTTGGCTGGAAAAGACTCTGGAAGAAGGAGACGAAGCCCTGCACCGTCTGCTGGATAAGATGGCCGTCATGGCAGGGAAGCTGTTCAGCCGGGAGCGTGCGACCCTTTCTCTCTCCGAAGCCTTCCCGGACGAAGCGGCGGCGATACTGCTGGACTGCATCCCCTCGGACGGCTGCACGCCCCCCAAAGAGACCGCTTATCCCATCCCCGGCGCGAGACGGGAGGGCCTCGCCATTCCGGCCCAGGTTGCCTTTGCCGTCATGAGCAGCAATTTCTTCCTCCACGACCGCAAGTATTCCGGCTGCATCCCCGTTCTGTCCAATGTGTTGAATTACGGTTATCTCTGGAACGAGATCCGGGTGCAGGGCGGGGCTTACGGCTGTGGCTTCATCGGCCGGGACAGCGGCGACACCGCCTTCTACACCTATCGTGATCCCCAGCCCGGCCGAAGCCTGGAGGTGATCGCCAGGGCGGCGGATTTCCTCCGCGGCTTCTGCGCTTCGAAGCCCGATCTCACCGGCTTCATCCTCAGCTCCGTCTCCGCCGTGGACCCCCTGCGCACCTCTACGGACAAGATCGCCGCCGGAGAAAAGCGTTATTTATGGGGTATCACCCAGGAGGACGTGGATAAGCGTTACCATGAACTGATCCACACCACGCCGGAGGACCTGCTGGCCCTCTGCCCCATCCTGGAGGACATCACTGCGGAGAACGCCGTCTGCGTGGCGGCGGGGAAGGACCTGCTGAACGCCTGCGGCGGCGTGCTGAAGGAAACGATCTCCGTATAAGACAAAAGAGCATTACGGGGGGCGCGGCTCAGACCGCGCCCCCTCGTGATTACAAAGGGATCATACTTACCGAAGCTGCCGTGAGCGCAGTTCATGTCCCGCTGCTGTACGCAAAAGCCTCCTCCAGAAGCGCGGGGTCAAAGCCGAAAGCGGCGTAGCCCTCCCTGCAGCGGTCCACATAGCTCTTCGTGGGGCGGCCCAGCCTGCGCTCCTCATGCATGATGTAGACAAAGGCCTTCGCGGGACGCGTTTCGCCGCTCCTCGCTTCGTGCAGCGTCACGGGCAGTTCCTTTTTATAGTAGAAGCTCGGACAGCCCTCATAGCGGTCGAGGCTCCGCTCGTCCGCTTCGGAGACGGCCCACGCGGCCACGGGGACGGTGAAGCCCTCGCCGCGCTCTATGGTCAGGTAGTTGCCGGTTTTGCTGCCCTTGAACATCAGCCGCCAGCCGCTGAGCTCCGCGGTACCCGCAATGCGG
>JAEEGL013129239.1_pt1 | contig 16724 bp, 11 predicted proteins | sample 9134231 | NCBI WGS metagenome assembly JAEEGL01 (sample SAMN16246548, study PRJNA631951) | gut metagenome | biome: gut microbiome; feature: rumen; material: fiber-attached | host: Bos | place: Iran: Karaj | collected 2018-10 | reverse complement strand
TGCCTCCTGCAGCTCGTCGTCGTTGTAGCAGTAGATCTCCTTCTTGCCCTTGTAAGCGCGGTAGAGCGGGGCCATGGCTATGTAGATGTGGCCGTTGTCCACGAGGGGCCTCATCTGCCTGTAGAACAGCGTGAGGAGCAGGGTGGCGATGTGCGCTCCGTCCACATCCGCATCGGTCATGATGACGATGTTGTGGTAGTGGATCTTGGACACGTCGAAATCGCTTCCGAATCCTCCTCCGATGACGGTGATGAGGTTCTTGATCTCCTCGCTGGCGAGCATCCTGTCCTGCCTGACCTTCTCGACGTTGAGGATCTTACCCCTGATGGGCAGGATGGCCTGGGTGTGCCTGTCGCGGCCCTGCTTGGCGCTTCCTCCTGCGGAGTCTCCCTCGACGATGTACAGTTCGCACTTCGCAGGGTCCTTGTCGGAGCAGTCGGCGAGCTTTCCGGGCAGGGATGCGCTGTCGAAGGCGCTCTTCCTCCTGGTGAGGTCCCTGGCCTGTCTGGCAGCCTCCCTGGCGGTCATGGACTCGTCGACCTTCCTGATGATGGTCTCAGCGACCCTGGGGTTCTCGAGGAAGTATTCCGCCAGCTTCTCGTTCATAAGGGTGGCCACCGCGGACTGTGCCACGCTGCTTCCCAGCTTGGCCTTGGTCTGACCCTCGAACTGGGGCTCGGGCATCTTGATGCTCAGGATGGCCGTCAGTCCCTCACGGGTGTCCTCTCCCTGGAAGGTACGGTTCGCCTTTACCAGGTTGTTCGCCTTGGCGTAATCGTTGATCGTCTTGGTCAGCGCGGTCCTGAATCCGGACACATGGGTACCGCCCTCGGGCGTGTTGATGGTGTTGACGAAGGAGCTAACGGCCTCGTTGTAACCGTCGGTGTACTGGAGGGCCATTTCTATGTCTACTCCATTGCGCTGCCCGGCGATGTATATGGGTTCCGGATGGAGCGGGGTCCTCGATGCGTTGAGGAACTTCACGAACTCGGAGACGCCTCCCTCGTAGTGGAACCTCTCCTTCCTGCCGGTCCTGCGGTCCTCGAAATCGATAGTGACCTGCCTGTTGAGGAACGCCTGGTTCCTGAACCTGTTCTGCAGGGTGTCGTAATCGAACGTCACGGTCTCGAAGATGGTGGGGTCGGGATAGAACGTGATCTTGGTACCGGTCTCATCCGTCTCTCCGATGACCTCCACGGGCCCGTCCGGGATACCGATGTGATAGGACTGGCGGAATATCTTCCCCTCCCTCTTGATGACGGCCTCCATCTTGGTGGACAGTCCGTTCACGACGGACACACCCACTCCGTGGAGACCTCCGGAGACCTTGTAGCTGTTGCTGTTGAACTTTCCTCCGGCATGGAGCTCGGTAAGGGCCAGCTCCAGGGCGGACTTCCCCTTCTCGTGCATCCCCGTCGGGATCCCCCTTCCGTCGTCTATGACGGTACAGGACCCGTCCTCGTTTATGATGACCAGGATCTTGTCCGCGAATCCTGCCATCGCCTCATCTATGCTGTTGTCCACGACCTCGTACACCAGGTGGTGCAGACCGCGGGAATCGGTGCTTCCGATGTACATACCGGGCCTCTTCCTGACGGCCTCGAGACCCTCAAGGACGACGATACTGTCGGCTCCGTAATCGTTGCCATTGTTGTTCCCATCCATGCGAAAACCTCTAACTGACCATAGTATGCAAGCATCATATATTAATGCACGCGCGTGCGCTTTATAGTAGCGCGCGTGCGCGTGCGCTCAACGCAGGAAAACGTCCGAACGATTAGTTTTATCATGGGAAAGACATGACGTTTCAATGAGCACCATCATGGAGGAGGCCAGGAAAGGCATCACGCCTCTGGTCAGGAGGATCGCCGAGAAGGAAAGGGTGAGCGAGGAGACCGTCCGCCACGGAATCGCGTCGGGACGCATCGTAGCACCCTGCAACCCCATCCACAACCCGGAACCCGCAGGCATAGGCGAAGGGATGTCCATAAAGGTCAACGTCAACCTCGGAACGTCCAGGGACATGACCTGCATGAAGACTGAGCTGGAGAAGCTCGACGTCGCGCTGAAGTACGGGGCCGATGCGGTCATGGACCTGAGCACCGGAGGGGACATAGACGTCATACGCAGGGAGATCATCTCCAGATGCCCCGTGATGGTCGGGACCGTCCCGATCTACCAGATAGGCCTCACCGCTGCCAGGAAGAACGCCGTGGTAGAGATGACCGAGGACGATATGTTCGCAGGCATTGAGAAGCAGGCCAAGGACGGTGTGGACTTCATGACCGTGCACTGCGGGATCACGAAACAGACCGTGGACTGGCTCAGCAGCTCGGGAAGGCTGATGGACGTCGTCTCCAGGGGAGGATCATTCCTCACCGCCTGGATCCTCCACAACGAGGAGGAGAACCCGCTCTACAGGAACTTCGACTACCTCCTCGAGCTCTGCAGGAAGTACGAGATCACCCTGTCCCTCGGCGACGGCTTCAGGCCGGGATGCATAGACGATGCGTCGGACGCCGCACAGATCTCCGAGCTGATGACGCTCGGAAGACTGGTGAAGAGGTGCAGGGAAGCGGGAGTGCAGGCTATGGTGGAAGGTCCTGGACACATGCCCATCGACCAGATCGCACCCAACATGATCCTTCAGAAGACCCTGTGCGACAACGCACCCTTCTACGTCCTCGGACCGCTGGTGACCGATATCGCACCGGGATACGACCACATCGTCGGCGCCATCGGCGGGACGATCGCGGCACAGGCGGGAGCGGACTTCCTCTGCTACCTCACGCCCGCGGAGCACCTCAGCCTTCCCGATGTAGAGGATGTGAGGGAGGGGCTGATAGCCTCCAAGATAGCCGCCCACGTTGGCGATATGACCCGCGGAAAGGGCCACGAACGCGACACCGCGATGGCCAAGGCAAGGAAGGCGCTCGACTGGGAGGCCATGTATTCCGTCTGCCTCGACCGCGAGAAGGCCGAGAGGTACAGGAACAGAGGATGCACGAAACTCGAGGACGGATGCTCCATGTGCGGGGACGTCTGCGCCATCAAGATCGTCAACCAATACCTCAAGAAATGAATGTGCCAGACTTCGGTCTGACACATGATCGGGACCGCTTACGGCAGCCGCGTTAATAATCATTTGCATGGTTATTAATAACATTAATCCGTTAGCCGTGCATGAGCATCGTAAGCATTTCCCTCGACGAGGAGAGCATAGCATCGCTGGACATGATCGCGGAATCCTTCAAGCTGAAGGGCAGGAGCGACGCGGTCCGCATGTCGATCAAATCGGCGGTGGCCGAACTGAAGGAGATGGACGACTACGACGGACTCGTGGAAGGCGTCCTGATCATCGTGCACGAGCATCACGACGATGCCTGGATAAGCATGATACAGCACAGGAACGAGGAACTCATAAGGACGCAGCTCCACTCCCACCTAGCGGACAGGAAGTGCCTGGAGCTGATGATCGTCTCCGGAGAGGGTCAGCGGATCAGGGACATGCTGCGCGAGGTCCATTCCGCCAACAAGGCGTCGTACATCAAACTGGTAAGGAACTGACAAGAGAGCCGCTGGAGGGATTCGAACCCCCGGCCGATTGATTACGAATCAATCGCTCTACCACTGAGCCACAGCGGCCTCGGGGTGGCTATCACAGGTTTGATTTAAAACCCTTTTGCCTTATCGGCGGGGGACATCCGCATAACGCAGCCGCCCCATTCCCTTACCGACGATATGTGCCAGCAGTCAGAGGTTGCTGAAGTAGCTGCGGAAGACGACCGCGTCCTTCTCCTGCAGGGGGGATTCGCAGATGAAGGTGCATTCCCTGTCGTAATCCTCCACGGCCCTGGCGAACATCGCCATATCGGGGTCCGCTGCCTCCAGCGGGAGGTGGCTGATCTCGCCCTTGTCGCCGTACTTTATACAGCTGATGTGGAAGTGTGCGATCGGTCCCGCCAGCGGGAAGAACTCGTCCAGAAGGTCCCTGCAGTCCTGTTCGGTCTTCAGCCTTCCGTGGAAACGGGCATGGGTATGCGCCACATCGAGCACCGGGGCCGTTCCGTCCACGCTGCGCATGACCTCGGAGATCTCCGGAAGGGTGCCCCACTGTCCGGTCTTGCCCATGGTCTCGATGCCCAGGGTGACGTCCCTGATACCCTCGTCGTCCATGATCTCCCTGCACCTGTTGAGTCCGTCGATGACACTCTGCGTGGCGGTCCCCGGAGTTTTACCGTAGGAGGCGGCATGGATGACGATTATGTAAGCCCCCAGCCAATGGGCCGCCCTGACGGTATCGAGGACGTATTCCACGCTCTTGTCGCGGGTCTCGGGCTTGTCGGAGTTGAAACTGATGAAATAAGGCGCGTGGCAGCTGAGCCTGATGTCCCTGTCCTTCGCCAGACGGCCGTTGGCCCTGGCCTTCTCCTCGCTGATCCTGGCCCCTCTGACGAACTCCACCTCGAGGGCATCCAGCCCGAGGGACTTTGTGATGTTGAAACCGTCCTCGGGATTCTTGCTCCCCTGCGGATAGCCTGCCGGCCCGAACCTCATCATGGGAACGACAAATTGTTAAGCATATAAAACGCAATCCCCGCGGCATGAGGATCAGGATGGATGTCGCCCTCGACCCGACGCTGGGCTGCGGGCAGGCCCACAGATGGCACAAGTCCGGGGACGGTTCCTGGATCGGGGTCGTCGGGGACCGCAGGATAAGGCTCGTGCAGACCGAGGACGGGTTCGAATGCGAGGGCACCGACAGGGACATGATACTCGATTACTTCCGTGCCGAGGATGACCTTGAATCCATCTACAGAGAATGTGCCAGCACCGACGATTATGTGGCAAAGCTCATCAAAGGATGCCCGGGGATGAGGATCCTCAGACAGCCTCACTGGGAGTGCATAGCGACCTACATCCTGGCCACCAATGCCAACGTCAAACGCATCGGGATGATGATCGAGGCCGTCTGCCGCGAGTTCGGCGACGACATCGGCGGGGCATATTCGTTCCCCAGACCCGAACAGATCGTCGCCGGGAAGGACCGCATCTGCAACTGCAGACTGGGCTTCAGGGCGGACAGGTTCGTGGAGTTCGCCCGCAAGGTTGCCGACGGGGAATTCGACCCGGACGCACTGGAAGGTCTAGGGTACAGGGAATGCGTGGATGCCCTCCTGACCATCAAGGGAGTGGGGCCGAAGGTGGCCGACTGCATAGCGCTGTTCTCGTACGGCCACATGAACGCCTTCCCCATCGATGCGAGGATCGGGAACGTGCTCAGGGACGTCTACGGCGTGGAAGGCAGCTACAAGAAGCTCTCCGAGTTCGCGGAGAAGAAGTTCGGAAGGTACGCCGGATACGCCCAGGAGTTCCTGTATCACTCGGACTTCATCGGTACGGAATAAGGCTCGCACTGACAGTCCGGATAGGGTTCTCCGAGCTCCACTTCGTATATCTTCGCAAGGATGCCGCAGCTCTTGGCGACCAGGCAGATGTTGCAGACCTCCGTGGCGAAATCGCTGCCGGTGTTGGCGATCCTCGATGCGGCGGCGGAGATCTCCTCCTGCACCGCCGGATAACCGGGGCTGTTGACGACGACGTCGTACTCCCCCCTCTTGTTCCTGAGATACTGCGATACCGCCGCATCGGTCACTCCGAACGTCCTGGCCACCTTCGACTGGGTGTAGTTGTGGACGGAGACGAGCTCCTTTGCCACACCCTTCCTTATGGTGGGCAGCAGGTACCATACCACGATCTCGCAGGGAATCTTCATGTTAACAGTGATGAAACGACGAGGACCTATAACCTTTTATCGAAGCCGTTGGGGTTGGTCTTGGCGTAGAACTCGGAGATATCCCAATCCTCCACCTCAGAATCCCTGACTTCGATGCTTACCCCCAGTGAAGAGGCCATCATCTTAAGGAAACGGTAAGCGGAACTGTCCCCGTGGAAATCCTCCACCTTCGCGCCGCTGGCGGTGACCTTGCCGTCGAACCACCCGATGACCGACGTACCGCGGAACACCACGGATGCCGTGGAGGAACCGGTGATCGTCTTCAGATACGGGCGCAGGTACAGATGGAGGTTGTCCTGGTTGTTCAGGATGAACTGGTCGCGGACCTTCTCCACCTTCCTTTCCGAATCCTCCTCCAGCATCCACATGAGCGTGCTGGAGTCCTTCAGGAGGAACCCTTTCACCAGGTAGCCTTCGTCCTCCAGCTTCCTGAGCACCGCTCTCGCCACGGACATCCTGACATTCATGAACAGGGCGAACTGTTCCGCAGAGAACATCCCGAACTCCCTGAACAGCATCTTCGCCACAGCGATCCTGGACTCTTCTACGGGGAGGAGCGGGTCCTCGACGGAACCGTACATGCCCGTGCAGTCCTGATATACCAACGACAGATGTGCCAGCGAGTTGATGGCCTCCACCGTCTCCGTGTCGGAGAGGGGCGAGAGCCTCACTATGTCCTTCTTGGAAACGGGCTCGAACTCCCTGATCAGCCTGAGGACCGTGCTCTGGACCTCTGTGAGATCGCACTGCTTCGCTGATGCGTAGAGGCGGGCCATCTCCCTCGTCGTGTAACCTATGTACGGTATGCATACGAAGGTCTTGACGTACTCGTCCTTGGCTATGACCTTCTTGAAGACCTTCCTGCCGCTGACGCGCGCCATCAGCTCCGAATCGTTGCGTATGTATCCCCTGTCGGCCACCAGCGCATCCACCGACGGATACCTGTCCGACGGGGCGACGTGCTGTTTCCTGATTAGGTAGCTGACGATCTCCTCCTGCGTGAACGCGCGGGTGATGAACCTGCCCTTGGCGTAGAACCCGTTGACGAAACGGTATCCCGCCTTCTCCAGGACTTCCTTCACGGACTGGTCCAGCTCGGCGGCGTCGACGCTCTTGACCTCCCTGATCCTGACGATGTCCGTGCCCTTCATCCTGTAGAATCCCATGAGGCGGTCGATGGCATCCAGGATCGGCTTCAGGTCGTCCATCTCGTCGAGGTCCATCGAACGGATCTCTATGCAGCCGGACATCTCCCACATCTCGGCGGCACCGATGATGCTGCTGCCCCTGACGAACGGATAGATCCATCTGTCGCCGTATCTTGCCGAGATCTCCGCCCATTTGGAGGCCAATGCGGGATCGAACAGCGACATGACCGTGACATCGTCGGACAGCTGGACCTTGGACATCAGCGGGATCTCGTCCTCCATGATCAGCATTGGGGTGTGGCCGTCGCCGACGTAGATCGTCTTGGCACCCATGGCCGCGGCGATCCTGGTGACGGTCTCGGGATCTATCCCCAGCAGATACCTGATGGCCATGACGGGGATGGGACCGTAGGACTTCACCGACTGGGCGACAAGACCCGGGATCGGGTCCTCCGTGACCTTGTCTGGCACATACAGTTCGTAGGTGTTCTCGGTACCCCATTCCTCCCTTCCGCTGAAGGCGTGGACGATCCTCAGGTCGCGGTCGAGGCGGAGGATGGAATCCTTCACCTGCGGCTTCTCGAGCCCGGTCTCGGCCACCAGCTGACGCATGGTCGCCCTTCCCATCCTGCGGAGGGTCTCCAGCAGATCCAGGTCCTCCTGGGTGACCGGCTCGTTGCGGAGCGAGGCCAGTTTGGCCCCGTCCTCCCTGAGGACGAAGCGGACCTTGCCCCTTATGAAACGCCCGAGGAGCAGTTCCCCGCTCTCCCTCATGGAATACCATTTTTCAAGATCGAAGTTCGCGACGCGGTTGTACACGTCTATCTCGCTTCCTGCTGAACCGTAGAACGCGAAATAATCCTCGATCGAATCGAATTTCATCCCTTTGTAGACCTGATACCTCTCGACCGTCTCGAAGTCAAACACGTCGGAACTTCCGGCCTTCAGCCTCATGCGGTCGATGTGCTTCATGAACTGGTCGTCCTCGGATATCAGGAACTTGCCCTCCACGACGACCTCGTCGCCCTTCAGGGTCTTGAGGGCCATCCGCGTGTCCTCTTCGGTGAGGGACAGCGCATACGCGATCTCCTTGACGGTGGCGGGGGCGAAGCATTCCAGATACTGCGCGATGATGCGGCAGATGCTCTCCTCCCTGTCCGCGAACCCTTCGAGGTAGCGCGCGAAGTACCATTTGTTGTTGCCGTTTATCTGGACGCGGGTGACCTCGTACATCGATTCCAGCTTGCGGAGGGATCTGAACACGACGTCCTCCGACTGCTCGGTCGCCTCGGCCAGTTCGCTGAGGGACATGCTCCCCTCGAGCCTGTCCAGGACGAGCCTGTCGGTGGGGTTGAGCTCCCTCTCCTTCCTCGTCGCCGCGGCATAGTACGGGACCTCCTCGGCGGGGACGATGTACGGATCGTCCATGAACACGGTGCCCAGGACACCCGTGTTGATCAGGTCCCTGACCCAACCGTCGACGGTGTGCTTGTCGGCATCGCAGTAAGCGTAGATGTTGCGGCCCCTCTCCCTGATGGCCTGCAGCGGACCGGTCCGCTTGAGCAGGGGCACTATGTCGGATGCATCCATGACGCGTCCGATCTTCTCCCTGAAGTACGGGACGATCTGGTCCTCCTCGAACTCGAACTCCTTGATCGAGTCTCCCATCGCGCGGTACAGGACCTTACGGTGCAGCTCCTTGAGCAGGGCGGTACGGTCCTCCATGAGCACGATGTCCGAGAATCCGGACAGTATGACCGAATGGGCGAACGGGGACGGTGTGCCCGTATACGCTTGGACCTTGACCTGCATCCCGCCGGATTCTATAAGACCCAGCACATGGCAGGCGTTCTTCAGGTCCATGTCGTCCTCCAGGATCTCCCTGTAGGTCTCCTCGATCACGGGCATGCTGTCCATCTCCGCCAGGCTCTCGAGGAGATATGCGGAACGGGTCTGCTGCCTGTTGACGGATACCGGACGGCCCATGTAGTTCCTGAGGATCATGAAGCTCCTGGCAGCGGTGTGTCTGAACCTGAGCTTGAAGATCTCCGAGTTGCGGAGCGCCTTCCTCAGGATCATCTCGAGGTCCGACGACGACAGGAGGTCGGGGATCTTCGTGATGTCGAACCTCCTGGGCATGCCTATCATGAAATTGTCGTCGGATATGGTGACGGATACGTTAGCACCGATCAGGTTGGTTATCCTGTAGGCGTATCCTCTGGACAGGGCATCGTTGACGCGCCTGCCGAACGGGAAGTGGAAGATCACCCTCTGGTTGCCCGAGGGGTCGATGTACTCCTCTATCATCAGCACCTTGTCGTCCGGGATGAATCCGGACGAGGATTCCTGCTCCTTGAAGTACGACACCAACGACCTCGACGAACCCGCGTCGATGTCGAAGTCCTTGCACAGGTGGATCATCAGGTCGTTCTCGGTCATGGAATGGAGGTCCCTGGCCATCTCTCCCCTGAACTCCGCCACATCCATTGACAGGTCGAAACTCCTGGGCAGCATCTCCCCCGCCCACGAGGGGACGGTCGGCTTCCTGCCGGATGCCTCCTTGACGAAGGCCATCATCCCCTTGGACCTGATGAACTCGAAGGACCTTCCGCCCAGGACGAAGATGTCGCCCGGTGACAGTCTCTCGACGAACTTCTCCGAGAGTTCCCCCGCAACGGAGTTGCGGTTGGTCATCACGCGGTAGTTGGCCTCCTCCGGGATCGTGCCCAGGTTCATGAAGTAGATCATCCTCGATCCTTTCTTCCTGCCGAAGGTGTTCTCGTCCTTGTCGTACCATATCTTGGAGTACACCCCTTCGTACTCCTCCTTGGAACCGAGGTAGTCCAGGACGCTCTCGTACTTCTCGCGCGTCAGGTTGCGGTAGCAGTACGATTTCCTTATCAGTTCGAATGCGTCGTCGACGTTCCATCTCATCGACAGGCTCATCCCTACGATCGTCTGTGCCAGCACATCGAGGCAGTCCTCCGGGATCTGTACGCGGTCGATATGGCTGCGGTGCGCGGCGCGGCACATGACGGCACATTCCACGAGATCGTCCGGATCGAAGACCAGGAGACGTCCCTTGGCGACCTTCCCGAAGCTGTGTCCGCTCCTGCCTATCCTCTGCAGACCCTTCGCAACGGACTTGGGGGAACCGATTTGACAGACCAGGTCCACGGAACCGATGTCGATTCCGAGCTCCAGGGACGTGGACGAGACCACGCACTTGATCTCCCCGCGCTTGAGCCTCTCCTCGACATCCATACGGATCTCCTTGCCCAGGGAGCTGTGGTGAACCTCGATGTTCTCCAGTCCGCGCTCCTTCAGTTTATAGACGACGCTCTCGGCACCAGAACGGGTGTTCGTGAAGACCAGCGTGGTCTCGTGGGTCTCGATGAGCTCCTTGAGCGTATCGTACATCATCGAATTGACGATGTCCGACGACAGCGACGTCATGTCGTCGGTGGGGCAGATGACCTTCAGGTCCAGCACCTTCTTGGTGTCCGATTCGATGATGGTGACGTCCCTGACCTCCCCGTCGTCGCATCCCACCAGGTATCCCGCCACCGCTTCTATGGGGGCAAGCGTGGCCGAAAGACCGATCCTGGAGAACCTCCTCTCGCAGTGCTGCTGGAGACGCTCCACGGTCAGTGACAGGAACGCCCCTCTCTTGGAATCGCATATGTCGTGGATCTCGTCGAGGATCAGCCACTCGATGTTCTTGAGCTTCTCCTTGAACTTGGGTGCCTCGAGTATAAGTGCCAGAGACTCCGGGGTGGTGATGAGGATGTGCGGAGGGTGCTTCACCATCTTCTGCCTCTCGTACTGAGAGGTGTCGCCCGATCTGACCCCCACCCTGATGTCGGGTACCGTCATGCCGTGCCTCGCCGCGACCTCCCTCATCTCCGCCAGAGGCGTGTTGAGGTTGCGGTTCACATCGTTGGCCAACGCCTTGAGCGGGGAGATGTAGATACAGTAGACGCGCTCCTCGAGGGTGCCCTCGGTGGCGTATCTCGTGAGCTCGTTGATGATGCTCATGAAGGCCGTGAGCGTCTTTCCCGAACCGGTAGGGGACGACACGAGGACGTTCTTCCTCATATGGATCACGGGGATGGCCCTCGCCTGCGGTTCCGTGAGGCCTGTGAACCTCTCGTTGAACCAAGTCGAGACGAGGGGCTGCATCATCCCCATCACCTCATCCTTACCATATGTCCTATCAGTACGGTCGATCATTGTGGGTATCCAGATGTATAAAGCGTGTCATCTTATTAATCCTTACTCTTTTGCTATGATTCTCTACACGGATTGCATGGAAATCCGGAAACACGATTCGCAGCAGTCGGCCCTGCCGATCCATGCCGCATTGTCCGATGACCAGCATATGCGGACCCGATAGGATCGGGGAAAAAGATCGCCGTGATTCCGAAAAAGGGAATGACGGCCGAATCTGCTGGACGTAATCCCGGCGGATGGCGGGCACGTTGGTTTCTGCAACATCCTTATATGCGCACGAAATAATTCGGATTTCATGAGGCACGTCGCCGCTCTGACATCCGTAGCATTCGTCATAGTTATGGCATGCATAGCGGTATCCCTCATTTCCGATGATTCCGACGCAACCCACGTCGGAGACAAGGAGATCACTTTCAGCGGATACACCGGCGGATTCACCTCCTATGACGGATCCGACGAGAGCAGGCTGCCGATCATCTACATCTTCGTGGTCTACGAGGTCGGTGACATCTACAAGTACGAGGACGCCAAGGAGAACCATGCCCTGATGATGGGGCGCGTGAGCGACAACACGTCCACCGACGGTTCCAAGAACAACCTCTTTTCCATAACCGTCCCGCTGATCGACGTCCCCGGCGCCGACTACTACATCTGCGCGTTCAACAACTACAAGATGAACGGGGTCTCCAGCTTCATCGAGCCCGAGACCACCACCATCACGGCCGATGAGTCCTGGGACGGCACTGCCCAGGAGGGGAAGTCCTGGAAGGTGTGGAAGATCAAGTCCTCCGTATGGAGCGGAGCTACCGGGGACGAGACCGAACCGTTCTTCATCACCGGGGAGTACGATACCGTGGCCGAAGAGCCCAGCGTCGACCTCATCTTCCTGACCGGAGCGACGGGTTCGGCGACGGGACACGTCAGCGGTATGATCGCGAACAGCACCAGCAACCTGAACGATGTCCTCGTGCAGTTCTACAAGAACGGCAGGTTCATCGACTCCACCAGGACCGGCAGCAACGGGAACTACCACCTCGACGGTCTCCCGACCGGGGATTACACCGTCACCTTCTCGCGCGGAAACTACGAGTGCGATCCCATCAGCATAACGATCTACGACGGTGCCGACACCCCCTGCGGCGAGACCACCATGACCCTCACGGTCAACAACGAGTTCTTCGGATACGACCTCGCACACTTCCTGACTATACTGGGCGGTGCGGTGTGCGCGCTCATCATCTTCATCTCCATCGCCTTCCAGTGGAGGAGGATCAAACAGAAGAAGTCCGGTAAGGACTGGATCCTCGATGACCTGGAGGAGATGGACGGATTGGATGAGGATGGTAAGAATAACTGAGAGGATTCACCTCTTCAGGTTCTCCTTCACCTTATCATAGATGCTGTTGCCCTTAGCGTCGATGGCCACCACCAGGGGGCCGAAGTTGTTGGCATCGAACATCCACATGGCCTCAGCCATGCCGAGGTCCTCCCATTCCACGCCGACGCACCTCAGTTCATCCGCGAGGGTGACCGCGGTACCTCCGGTGGCCGCGAGATAGACGCATCCCGCATCCTTCATCGCCTGCGCCACCTCATCGGACATCCCGCCCTTGCCTATGACGGCACGGATCCTGAAACGCTTGATGAACTCGGGTTCGAGCTTGTTCATCCTGGCACTTGTGGTGGGGCCTGCCGCGAGCACCACCCACACGTCCCCTTCCTTCTTCATGATGGGGCCGCAGTGGTACAGCGTGGCACCGGTCAGCGCCTTGGGGATCTCCCCTCCGTCCTTCGCCCTCTCGAGGGCGCGGATATGCAGCTCGTCGCGTCCGGTGACCATGGGTCCGCTGACGCTCAGGACCTGTCCGAGCTTCAGTTTCCTGACATCCCCCTCGTTCAGAGGGAGATTGAGATGGTCCATCAGAATCCCTCCTGCGTGAACTCGGGAGCGCGTCCGTCGTTGTAGATGCGGACGGTGGCGCGCCTGGTCGCCCAGCAGCCGATGTTGACCGCGACCGGCAGGCTAGCCGTGTGACAGCCGGCCTTCTTTATCCTGACGCCCAGCACGGTGGTCTGACCGCCGAGGCCCATAGGGCCGAGACCGGAATCGTTGAGCTTCATGAACAGCTCGTCCTCCAACGCGGCGATGGTCTTGTCCGGGTTCCTGCTGCTCAGCGGGAGCAGCAGCGCCTCCTTGGCCATCGAGACGCAGACGTCGGAGGTGCCGCCGATGCCGATACCCACTATGGACGGGGGACAGGGCCTCCCTCCGGCATCCAGTACGGCGTCGATGACGAACCTCTTGATCCCCTCGATACCGTCCGCGGGATTGAGCATCGCGAGACGGGTCATGTTCTCCGAACCGGCCCCTTTGGGCAGCACGGTGATCTCGAGGAAATCGTCCTCGGTGGGGTTGAAATGGATGAACGGCGACGAGATGCCCGTGTTGTCGCCGGTATTCTCCCTGGTGATGGGGTCCACGAGATTGGGCCTGAGCGGGAGCTCCTCCGTCGCCCTCCTGACCGCCTTCTCGATGTCCGCCTTTACGGAGGAATCGAACTTCCCCGACACATAGAATATCGGAAGTCCCGTATCCTGGCACATTGGTCTGCCGAGGAACTCGGCCTTCTTGGCGTTCTCCATGATCGCTCCGAGCTGGGAGTACGCGATCTCTCCTGTCTCCCAACCGGCGGCGGCCTCGAGGGCCCAACCGATGTCCGCCGGGAGCTTGGTGCTGGCAAGACGGATAAGTCTGACGACGATATCCTCCGTCGTCTCAGGCAGTGTTATCATACACCGGGGAACTGCGTCGTTGTTTGTATATGATTCGGTCAGGGGAGGTAATAGAGTTCGTCCTCCACCTGCACGACGTCCACGTTCCCGCCCTCGGCGATCTCCGCGCCCTCCGGTATGCGGAGGTCGACCGTGGAGTAGTTGCCGGGATGCATGACCTGTATCTCCTTCCCCGAACGGGAGAGGACCAGGGCCTCCTTCCTGTCGCCGTGCTTCACCAGTATCCTCAGGTCCTGTATCTCGGACTTCCTAACCGAGGTCTCCCTGAAATCGATGAGCGACATCAGCTTGCCCCCGGATTTGCTGAGCCCTGTGAGCTTGTACGGTCTCCCGCGGTACTCCAGCACGTCGCCGGTGTGGTATGCAGGGAACCTTACGAGATATGTGAGACGGTAGATGTCGATCCCGTCGGAGGACTGGCCCACCAGCGATGCGGACTCCTTGGATTCCGCACCGTAGGATTCGACCAGATCCTTGGTGAGCGACCTGGCGAGGGAGATGGATGAAAGCATTATGTCCACTCCTCCGGGCACCTCCTGGACCTTCGTGATGAAGAGCTGGCGGTTGTTCTTGGCCTGCAGCTCCACCGAATCCCTGATCCTCCTGACGATCTCGTCCCTGAGGTCGTCCGGAAGGTCCTTCTCCCCGGACCTGATCTGCATGGTGGCCTCGTAGTAGTTGCCCAGCTGTCTGGAGCACCTCTTGCACACGTTGTTCTTGACCCTCACCAGCGTCGAGCTCTCCGCCTGCACTATGTACGATCCGATGGCCAGATCGGCCTGGACCTTCACCTCGTACGTGCGGTCGTCCTGCGCCTGGGCCATGGTGGCCACCGAAACGACCTGCGATTCCGGGATGACGGCAAGACCAGTCAGTGCGGCCTCCTGCACGGCATCCTCCTCGGTCGTCTTCGTCCAGCGGTCGCGGATGTTGTACTCCTCGCAGTTGGTGCACCTCTGCAGATCCACATGATGGGGGAGCACCATTAGGCTCCTCCCGTCCAGGAAACATTCCATGCAGAGCCCGTCGATCTGCTCTTCGCAGTCCCTGCCGCACTTGACGCAGAACATCTTACCTCTGCACCATCGCGTGCATCACACCGTCGATCGTGAGGACGCACGAACCATCGACGAGACCCTCGCGGATGGCGATCCCGATCGCCCTCTCGCCTACGAGATTTATCGATCTGGCTCTGTTGAGGTGCTCGAGGAGGATCTCCTCTTCCACCATGTCGCCGCCGTAGAATGCCTCGCTGACCGCGAGACGCAGCTTCCCCTCCGAGAACGTCCTTCCCAGAAGCTCTTCGTCGCACACCGCCAGCACGCTGCCGTTGGGTCCCTTGTGGATACTGACCGAGAACATTTCACACCGTCCTGTACTTGTTCTTCGTCTCTATAATCTCCATCATGTCCCTGAGCATGTCCACGTTCCTGATGACCACGTTCCTGTCCAGCTTGGATTCCGCTATGAGCTCGTCCAGCTGGATACCGCCCGTGGGGGTGTATCTCTCGATGATGGCCTTTATGATATCGATTCCCTTCCTGTCCTTCTGGGTGGTCTCTCCGCCGACCATGTCGATGTCGTATCCCGATCCGCTCCTGGCGATCCTCTCCAGGTAGTAGTTGATCAGTCTGACCGCCCTCTGGGCATCCTCCTCGGTGACGACGTCGCGCAGATGCATCTTGGCCGATGCCTCCGCAAGACGGACGTACGCCTCCAGCTGCCTCGCCGTTATGGGTATCGAACCCTCGTCGCCCTTGCCCCTGATGCTCAGATAGTCGTTCAGGATGGTGTCGTATGCGTCCCTGCTGATGATCGGGACGCAGTTCTTCTTGGCATAGGCGACGTACTTCCTCAGGATGTCCACCGGGTAGGGCGCGACCAGGTTGTTGGTGTCCTCCAGCAGACGCTGGATGTCCACGTCGCCGACCTTCTCCTTGTCCTGCTGGGCCCTGGCCTGTCCGCGCATATGGCTCTTCAGGATGTGTTCGGTGATGTTCTTGTCCCTCTTCTTGTCGGGGACGTCGCGCAGCACGAACATGAGGTCGAAACGCGACATGAGCGACGAAGGGAGGTTGATCTGCTTGGCGATGGGAGTCTCCTCGTCGAACCTGCTGTACTTGGGGTTGGCCGCTGCCAGGAGCGAACATCTGCACTGCAGCGTTGCGGTTATACCGGCCTTGGCTATCGAGATCCTCTGGGATTCCATGGCCTCGTGGAGCGACGACCTGTCCTGCTCGCTCATCTTGTCCAACTCGTCTATGCACGCCAGTCCCTTGTCTGCGAGCACCAGCGCACCGGCCTCCAGGGTCCATCTCCCGTCGCCGAAATCATCCTTTACCGCTGCCGCGGTGTTGTGGACGACGAATCCGTTGCCTAGGAAGGAATGGGCGGGCTCCACCGTGAGGTCGTAGACGAACTGGGGGAGGTCGTCGGTCAGTTTCTCGACTGAATCCACGGGGAACATGCGCATGTTGTCCCTTACCAGCGGGACCATGTCGCCCTCGGTTATCTCGGACGAGGCGATCCAATCGAATCTCCCGCCGTGCATCGCCTGTATCTTCGTCTCAGGCGTGAGTATGATGCTGTCTCCCGTGGACGCCCTGATGCGTATCAGCGTCTCGGGGGTCTTGATCCTCCAGATGTAGCTCACGGGCAGGAGCCTCATGTTCCCAAGGTCGCCCATGGCCTCGATGCGGTCCCCGGAGACGGCCTGTCTCCAGATCCCCGGACGGTACTCCTCGGGATCGGTC
>JAEEGL011507694.1_pt1 | contig 16724 bp, 12 predicted proteins | sample 9134231 | NCBI WGS metagenome assembly JAEEGL01 (sample SAMN16246548, study PRJNA631951) | gut metagenome | biome: gut microbiome; feature: rumen; material: fiber-attached | host: Bos | place: Iran: Karaj | collected 2018-10 | reverse complement strand
GTCCGCAACAGGTCAGCCCGGAAACGGATGTCAGGTAGGATTCGGACCCATGGCATACGGCTTCTCCTATGCTCCTTACAACGATCTTCAGGCATTTAAGGATGCCTGCACCGAAAACACCATCGCTATCATGATAGAGCCCGTTCAGGGCGAGGGCGGTGTTCATCCCGCAACACAGGAATTCATGAAAGGACTCAGAGAGTTCTGCGATGAAAAGGGAATGCTTCTTCTGCTGGATGAAGTACAGACAGGCTGGTGCAGAACCGGTAAAGTAATGAGCTTTATGAATTACGGTATCAAACCGGATATCGTATCTATGGCTAAGGCTCTCGGCGGCGGAATGCCCATCGGTGCAATCTGCGCAACAGAAGAAGTTGCCAAGGCATTCTCTGCAGGTTCTCACGGAACCACATTCGGCGGACATCCCGTAAGCTGCGCCGCAGCACTTGCTCAGGTGGGAGAGCTTCTTGACAGAGACCTTGCAGGAAATGCAGCTAAGATGGGTGCATACTTCATGGATAAATTAAAGACTCTTCCTCATGTCAAAGAGGTCAGAGGTCAGGGACTTTTAGTAGGTGTTGAGTTTGACGATTCCGTAAGCAGCGTAGACGTTAAGCACGAGTGTCTCCACAGACATCTCCTGATCACCGCTATCGGCGATCACGTTATTCGTATGGTTCCTCCACTTATTATCACTGAAGAAGACTGTGATAAAGCATACGACATTATCAAGGCTTCTGTGGAGGCACTTGCTTAGGAGGAACATGCGATGAGTCTGTTTTCTTTTGCGGTTCCGCAAAATATAACATTCGGCGCGGGAGCTTTGGACAAGATCCCCGAGGCCGTAAGCAGGATGAAGGTTTCGAAGGCATTTATCGTATCCGGACCTCATCTGAACAAAACGGGACTGGTTAACCTTATTGCTTCGAAACTTGAAGAAGCAGGACTTTCGAGCGAGAGCTTCACGGAAACTGAAGGAAATCCGTCGACAGATACCGTGGAAAAGGCTGCCGCAAAGTTTAAAGAAAGCGGCGCCGATATGATAGTTGCCTTCGGAGGGGGATCCCCTCTTGATGTTGCCAAGGCCGTAGCAATCTTAGGAAAATACGGCGGCAAGATCACTGATTACGAGGGGGTGGGCAAAGTTCCCGGTCCGGTTGTCCCTATGCTGGCTATTCCTACAACAGCCGGAACGGGATCCGAAGTCACAGCTTTCTCCGTTATTACAGATCACTCAAGGGATTATAAGTTGACGGTGGGAAGTACGTATCTCTTACCGGAAGCGGTAATACTGGATCCCTCCCTGATTGCTACGGTTCCTGAAAAGACAGCGGCATACTGCGGAGTCGATGCCATGGTTCACGCACTTGAAAGTTACATTTCACTTGCAGCATCACCTTTTTCAGATATGTGTGCTCTTCAGGCTCTGGAACTTATCGGTAAGAACATCAGAGCATATGTGGCAGACCGCGGAAATGCTTCTGCTGCGGAAGGAATGCTTCTCGGTTCTCTTTTTGCAGGAATTGCGTTCTCACATGCAAGGCTTGGAGATGTGCATGCCATGAGTCATCCTGTGAGTGCATTTTTCGATGTGCCCCACGGACTTGCAAATGCGGTACTTCTTCCTACGGTTGTTGAGTTTAACGCAGTGGAAGATACCGGAAAATATTACGAGATCTACAGGCGCGTTGCACAGATTGCGGTATCCAAAGACAGTTTTAAACCCAGCATGCTGGTTAATGAGCTTAAAGCCCTGAATGAATCACTTGGAATTCCCGATTCCCTTAAGAAGGTGGGAGTTGATGAGAGGAAGTTTGACGCAATGGCGGATGATGCCATGAAGAGCGGAAATATCGCGGTAAATCCCAGGAAAACCACCAAGGAAGATATCATAAAACTATATAAAAGTGCATATTGATCCGCGCATATTTTTGAATCCCCCGTTTGTTAGGAGCGGGGGATTTATTATGTTATAATATTCGTTACAGTATTTTGACTATCGCGGGTAGATTAATCGGAGGAAAGATATGTCGGATGCAAACGTTTTAGATGAAACAAAAATCGAAATGATCAAATCAAACGCAAATATGTACCTTACCTTCAACGTTGCCTGCAACAACAAGACAGGGTACATGTACTGTGTTTTGGAGGACCTGGCGGAACTGATCGATTCATCTTCCGAAGGATCCGATATAGCAAAGTATCGCAGAGAAAAGGATACACTTTCCGAGGACGACCGCTGTACCCTTTACGATAATTGTTCGCTTATCCCGAAGCTGGCATATATAATGTCCGATTACATCAAGGATGCATTCGATGCACTTGATGAAAAGAGGAAGGAGCTTTTTGCACTGACAGGGCTTGATTCTTATTTCCCCGAGTCCAAAGATGAAGGTTTTAACGGAATCGGAATTTCAAGGGACGAATTCTGGAAGACTATAGATGATCTGTCCAAAGAGTTCCCTGTAAGAGACGATATTCCCACGGAGTTTGTAATGAGAGCAGGCGGCGAATATGCCATCAGGCTTTACGAGCGCCTGACCCAGGAACTTGCGTCCAAAGAAGTCATTCCCAATGAAGTACTTCTTGCTAACATAAAGACTTTGCTCGGAACTAATTCTTAATTCGTTTATGAAAAAGGTACACATCCCAGGTTCTGTAATATTTGGTGCTCTTTTAGTCGCAGTTTGCATCATCGGACTTTTGTCAAATATGTCCGAGGGATTCAATCTGGGTATGATCTTTGTGCTTATTATTCCGGTTGCGTTTATCGTTTTATTTTGTCGGAAGAATGTTCAAACGATTGAAGAAAAGCCCTTGCAGGCGGGCAGGAAGCCGGCAAAATCGAAGTTTATCGCATCCAAGGAAAAAGATGACGATCACCAGCGAAAGCTTCTGAATCTGTACATGTATCAAAAGGAAGAGTACAGAAAGAATGCGAGAAACGGCATAGTATTTGGAGTTGTCGGGGTCATGATCCTGTACATTATGTGGGGGTTCGGCAGAATTAAAACGCCGGTTTTCATCGTACTTTTGCTCTTCTGCGTATATTATGCGGGTAGGTGCATATGGCAGTGGTTCATCAATTCCGATAAGCCCGAAGCCAGGGAAATAGCGGCTAAGCTTAATATGACGACCCTTCAGGATCAGATAGAATATACCGAGATGGTGCTCATGCAAAATGAGACAAACAGGAGAGCGGGCACCGTTCCCGAAGATACCATAGCTTTTATGGATAAAACTGAATATCTGGAAAGTAAAGAATATCAGGAATAAAAATCCGATTACCTGCTCAGTGCAGATAATCGGATTTTTTGATGTCCATCTCTATCAGGTTCCAAGGTTCTTTTTCAACAATCTCGAAATCCTTGAAACCGACTTTTTTATAGCAGCTGTGGGCGATTTCATTTCCTTCGAATACGCCGAGAGTAATCCGTTCAACATTCAGGAATTCGAAAGCGTATTTAAGGCCCATCCTAAGCATCTCGGTACCGTAGCCTTTACCGCGTATCGAATCGTCGACGATGACCCAGCCGAAGCGGAAAAGCTTATGGTCTCCATTTAAATATCTCATGATGAAATGGCCTACGACTTTGCCTTCATCGTTAACCGCTACCCAGGGGTAGAAGTTATCGGGCTCTTCGCAGTCGCCGTTTTTAGATCTGTATTTTTCGTCTATTACCTCTGCAGGGATAGGATAGTCGCCAAAGAGCTTTCCGCCCCATTTAAGGTAAATGTCTTCGTTCTTGATCCAGCTTGCGATTATCTCCGCATCGCAGGGCTTGTACGGTCTTAATGTTAACATAGGTACTCCTTTGTGACAGGTGGTCGGATTCTGCGTCACAAAATCATTTTACTCTTTTTGATATCGGTTGCAAATGCGGCCACTGTACTATAATCGATTTATCGAAACGGGGTATCTGTCATCTTCTGCGGAATTTCCGCTTCTTACATCCGATGAGTATCAATTACTTATAGCTCAGGGGATAGTAAATGGGCTTGTTACTTACTCCATGTCTTCAAGCATGCCTACGATGTAAAGGAACTGTGCCTTGAGGTCGTCGGTCATGACTGTGGGATCCTGGGAAAGTCTTTCGATGATGTCTTCGTAATCGGAGGTTCCTGCAAAATCCGAGCCTCTGTAGATCATTCCGACCTGTGCGACGCCTGCGGCCCATGAGGTATCGAAGTCCATCTCTTCAGTAAACATTGAAGTGGTTACGGGGTAGGTTCTGAGCTCGCTTTCTTTTCCGTCAGGCTCTTTATATCTGATGTTGAGGACGCAGTACTCATCTGCGCTTGAAATGCTGGTTTCGCCCTCATCGCCGTATCTGGACTCGACTGAAGGAACTTCGTAATCGGAGCCAACGGGAACAATTTCGTAAAGGATGGTTACGGTCTGGCCGGATCCTACTTCGCCGCCGTCTTTGGTATCATCAGAGAAATCCTCTGCGGACATCTGACGATTTTCGTATCCGATAATTCTGTAAGCTGCTACGGTCTCGGGATTGAACTCAACCTGGAACTTTGTGTCCTTGGCTACGGTGTAAAGGGTTGACCAGATTTCATTACTGAGGGCTTTTTCTGCTTCTGCGGTGCAGTCGATGTAGAAGTAGTTGCCGTTTCCGTGATCTGCAAGAGCTTCCATCTTGTCATCTTTATAGTTACCTTCTCCGAATCCGAGGCAGGAGAGGAATACGCCGGTTTCTTTCTTTTCTTCGATGAGTTCGATAAGACCTGCTTCAGAAGACGTTCCTACATTAAAATCACCGTCGGTGCATAATATTACGCGGTTGTTTCCGCCTTCGATAAAGTATTCCTGCGCGATGTCGTATGCGGTGATGATTCCGCCTGCGCCGTTGGTGCTTCCGCCTGCTTCAAGGGAATCGATGGCTTCTTTGATCTCTTTGTGCTGATCGCCGGAGAGTCCTTCTGCAACGACTGTTGATGAGCCTGCGTAGGTTACGATGGAGACTCTGTCATTCTCGGTAAGGTTCCTCTGGAGAGTCTTGAGGGCTTCCTGTGCAAGAGGAAGACCGTTATTCCAGAACATGGAACCTGATGTATCAACTAAGAATACGATGTTTGATCCGCCGGAGATATCTACTTCCTCAGCTCTTACGCCTACGCGGTAGAGGAGAGTGTCTTCATTCCAAGGGCAGGGAACGATGGTCTGGGTTACGGAAAACTTCTCGCCGTCCTTAGCTTCGGGATAGGAGTAGTCGAAGTAATTGATCATTTCCTCAATTCTGAGTGCATCGGGATCGAGTCCGCCGTATCCGTAGTACTCATCTTCGTGCTTATAGAAATCGTATGCCTGATAAACGGTACGTCTGAAGTTTGAATAGGTTGCTGTATCAACGTCTGCTCCGAAGGTGGAGAATCTGTTGGTTGATGTGTTTACAAAGCCTGACTCCGAAATGCTGTTGTATCCTTCTGTGTTCCAGGGAAGAACTGAATCTATGGGAGTTACGGGTACTCCAATTGTAGTGCTTGTTGCGTCATATGATGCTTCTTCATCACAACAAGCCTCAGTCATTACCATGCCTCCGTTGGTAGCATAGTTAATGCCGCCACCGCTGAATAATCCGTAGCTGTCATCAAGACCGTCGTATCTTCTTCCTACGTGTCTGATTCTGTCTGCGATTTCTTCATCGGTATAGGTGGTGGCAGTAGGATCGGGGTCTGCATCAGGACCATCCGCTACCTGACCGCATGCGGTGAGCATCATTAAACCTGCGATAAAAAGACTGATGTAGGACTTTGCGTATTTTCCGAATATATTTCTTCTCATAATAAAAATCCTCCGTCGTATAGAACAGTTTTTTGCCTTCCTGTCCTATATGACGGAGTTTGTAAACGCGTGGTCACTTTTTTATTAAATTTATGTGTCACGGGGTCGGCCCCTCTGTCACACCTTAGTCTAAGTCGATGGAATCCGAGATGTAATACCCGTAATCATGGTCCCAGCAGAAATCCCGGATATCCAGGTCTATGGATGAGCCGTTTGTGTATTCCAGGAGGTAGATCTTGGCACCGAGAGCGGCATACTTCTCAAGGTAAGCTTCGAAATATTCCCTGTCTTCATCGTTATTTCTTCCGAATGTTCCCTTATCCCAATAGATGCAACTGATGACGGTCTCCTGATTGATGGCATCGATGACGTCCTTCATGTCGCCGCCTGCATCCGTATATGCATCCATGAATGCATCTCCGCCGTTGATGATCACAAGGAGTCCGGTGTCTTTAAGGCCTTCCATGATAACCGAAAGTCCGTGCAGTATTTCTTCTGTCGGATATTGATAGTAAACGTCGCAGTTATCTACGAAGAATCCGTCGATTCCCTTATCTATCAGTTCGGGTGCGAGAGTATTCAGTATGAAATCCTGCCATCTTTCATCCGCCACATTGACCCAGACTTCATCTTCCCAGTTCTCATATTCACTAAGACCGAGGTCTGAATATTCATCGTAATAGTCCCTGAAGTTTTCAAGTGAGCCGACATTTATATAGCTGAAGACATATTTATCGGAATCATAAGAATCCTTGAAGTATGCAATATCCGCTGCACTTTTATACTGTGCGTCGATGACGATGGTATCGTAATTGGGCTTAAGATCCATCAGAGGCTCTTCGTAATTTAAGAACACGCCGTAGTGCTCATATGACGCATTTCCTGCATGGAATCTCCAAATCTTCTTGTAATAGAGCGCATCCTCTTTCATCTCATCCGAAAGAGAGTCGTGGAGAACCCTGAGCATATCTTGATATTCACGGCTTGTGGGGCAGAAGCCTCCACAGTTTTTAAGAACCGCATCATCCTTGTCGTAGATGTACATGTATGTAAATCCGCCGTCGCAGACCTCATCCGGATTCTCGCATTCGGGGTCGAGATTATATAACTTCCTTAAATCGACGGTATGTTTGATCTCTGAAAACTGCGCATCCGGAATATCGTATACAACAGGTGTGATCACGTATTCGCCGTTTGAAAGCTGATACCAGTACTCGACTTCCATCTTTCCATCCAAACGCACCTTGCATTCAAAAACGGGTGAACTTTCCATAAAATCCCCGCTCGCATAATCGAATCCGACCAGATAGGTGCTGCTCAGATTATTGGGATCAAAGGGCTGGACGCTGACGCTTGAACTGCCACCGCCCGAACTGCCGCCGCCTGAACTGTCACCGCCCGAACTGTCACCGCCTGAAAAGGCATTTGTAACGGGATTATCTTCGATAACACTTCTTGCGTAAGGCTCATCGCGCGCAATGATGAAAAATATAATAACGAACACACCCGCCGAAACGCCTATCGCTATCAGCCATGCTCTCAGCTCCTTGAAGAATTTTTCTTTATCCATAATATTTCTCCCCTGTAGTCCGTCTGTTAACTCCCTACATATATCCTGACGGAAAAAGAAAACAGGAAGTCACTTTGAGTTAACACATGACTTCCCGAAAATCTCATCATTTATCTGATTGCTTCAGAACCTTTCAGAGCTTTCTTTCTTATATGCATCTTTTCATCGGCTCTGTTGAAGACATCGTCGTAGCTGTTATCCGTGCCGGCTTTGTAAACATCCATTCCGCTTGCTATGACTATGCCGCCGTTTTCTTTATTCTGTGTGATCAGATCTTCGAAAGTCTTTTCAAGATCGTCCGCATGCTCAAGTTCTTCGCCCTCAACTATTGCAACGAATTCATCGCCGCCTATCCTGAATACCGGACTGTGCTTAAACTGTTCGCAGATAATGTGGCTTGCATCTTTGAGATATTTATCACCGGCATTAAGTCCGAGTGTATCGTTTACTTTCTTTAAATCATTTACGTCAAATACCGCAACACCGAAGGGATTCATGATTCCTTCTTTGATCAGAGGATCCATGGCGGATTTCATCTCCATGTAAGCTGTCTTGTTACGGACATTTGTAAGAGGATCCTTGTATGCCTTTTCCTTAACCGAACCGAGCTGGTTATCCATTTCGTCTCTCTGGTCCATGATTACGAATGAGTGGATCACGCAGGTTGCAAGAAGACAACCCACCGCATAGAAAGGCATAAGAGGGAACCGGTTCTGAAGAATGATAAACACCGTCATCATGAATCCCGAAAGACCGATGGCATGATTGTGGAGTTTTTCTTTGTGTCCGATTTCTTTTCCGAGGGCAAAATAAAGCGGGTATATCGAGATTAGTGCAAAAAGGAGAGTCTGGATCCCGAGTATGGAGTATCTTGCGACACCGGGTACGTACTCGCCGTCTGCTTCGAATTTGAACATGACGGGATAGAAGAAATTTACGACTAATACTGCGATCTGAACCAGGTATATTCCGCCTCCCGCGAATTTAAGGATCGCGCTGAAGGCATTTTTCCTGTTCAGATATGTAATGATAAACCGCATCCAGAAAAGGAGCGTCAGTGACATTGAGAAAAAGTACATACCGGTGATGAAATGTCCGAGTATGATCTTCTTGAATTCGTAGGCAAAGCCCCATGAAAGATCTGTGACATAATAGAGTATTACGCTCAGAAGAAACGCTCTGTATCTGGCTTGGGACGGAGTCAGGGCGCGCTTTCTTTTCGTCATGGATTCGAAGTTGATTATCAGATGAATGATAAGAGCCAGTATCCCTATGCTGGAATAGTACATATAAATCCCCTCATTTATAACGAACTATATATCAGTATTATACTGCATCTGCGCCGTTTCAGTGAAAAAAATACGTTTCGGAGCCAAAAAAATTTTTGTTGACACTTCGATATTCGAATGATATCATAATGATATCAAATTAAAAGGAGGACTCAACAATGAGTAACACTAATAACAACGTTCAAGAAAAATTCATTACGGGTCATAAGACCGGAGGACTGGTTCTGTTCCTCATCATCGTTCTTTACATAGCTGCGATCCCCGCGGCAATCATCGGAGGAGAAGGTGGACTTTGGCCCATCACCGTTCTTGCAATCGCCTGGCTCTGCCTCGGATGGATCCTGCTTCTTGGTCTCAAGGTTCTTAAACCCAATGAGGCACTTGTACTTACCCTCTTCGGTAAGTATGTGGGAACACTTAAGGGCGACGGATTCTTCTTCGTAAATCCCTTCTGCACCGCATTCAACCCCGCAGCAGGCACCAAGCTCGGACAAAGCGGCGACGTTAAGGCAACCGGCACTCCCCTTACCGTAAGTGCAAACGGTCAGCAGGTTGCTACCGCAGACATGTACAGCAAGAAGATCTCCCTCAAGGTCATGACTCTTTCCAACAGCAAGCAGAAGGTCAACGACGTTCTCGGTAACCCCGTAGAGGTTGCAGTTGCTGTTATGTGGAGAGTAAAGGACACCGCAAAGGCCGTGTTCGAAGTTGATAACTTCAAAGAATATCTCTCCCTTCAGTGTGATACCGCAGTACGTAATGTCGTTAAGGTATATCCTTATGACGTAACCGATAACGTAGATACCACCGGAGACGGCGAAGCTGATGACGGAAGCCTCAGAGGATCAACAGAACTTGTTGCAAGCCGTATCAAGGACGAGATCCAGAGCAAGGTTGAGAGTGCCGGACTTGAGATCGTAGATGCACGTATCACTTACCTTGCATATGCTCCCGAAATCGCAGCCGCAATGCTTCAGAGACAGCAGGCTTCAGCAGTTGTCGATGCAAGAAAACTCATTGTCGATGGCGCTGTCGGCATGGTAGAACTTGCACTCGAGCGTCTCAATGAGAAGAATACCGTTGTGCTTGATGAAGAAAGAAAGGCAGCCATGGTTTCCAACCTGCTCGTAGTTCTCTGCGGTAACCATGACGCGCAGCCCGTAGTTAATTCGGGCAGCCTGTATTAATGGCAGAGAAGAAGCAAGTCCCTTTAAGACTGTCGGAAAAGCTTTACAACGATCTGGCCGCATGGGCCGAAGATGACTTCAGATCCGTCAACGGCCAGATCGAGTACCTGTTATCCGAATGTGTAAAGCAGCGCAAGAAAGACGGTAAGTACGTCGGTCAGGAGATCGACGCTCCGCTTGATATCAACTTAGAGGATATGAAGTGAAGACAATTGTTTGTGCCGACAGCGATTGATTTACGATTTTGGCTCACAAGCACAACTGAAAAAGTACATATAGCGCAACGGGGAACGGACACATCCGTTCCCCGTTTTTTGTTGTCGGAAAAGGGCTGTTATTGTACAATAACGTAGTAGAGGGATAAAGTATAATTTTCTTATGATCAGGGGTTTATATATTAGATTATGATGACTGTAGACAGTGTAATCGATGTATTGATGCTTCTTACGGCCATAATCGGCATGCTGGGGAGCTTATACAGTTATATCGAGAAGCCCAAGAGAGGATGGCTGTTCCTTACCGGGTACTATTTTGCCAGCTTCCTCAGCGGTTATTATTGGATCACATCCACACTCGTAACACATGTCGAACCGAAGGTAAATGAGTTTACAGCATACTTCGGATGGAATGTTGCGTACGTGGTTTTGCTTGTTGCGGTCTACGAGATGAAGCACCCCGATACCAAGGGCTTCAGACCGCTGATTTCTTTTATCCCGATTCCCATCAATCTTATCCAGTTCTTTATCTATATCCAGTACGGCGGATGGTTCAACAATGTATGGCAGGTATCTTTTACCACCGTCATTATGATCTTCTGCCTGCAGTCCATTTTATTCCAGAACAATAACAAAAAAGACGGCCGTGCATATCCGTATTTTAACGGATTGGTGCTGACGCTTTGTTTTGCGGAGTATGTAACTTGGACCGCATCATGCTTTGACTGGCCAAGCAACGCCAAGAACCCCTATTACTATTTCTCCGTGATCTCATACGCAGCTCAGATCTTTATGCCCTGGGCTATGAAAAAAGAGTACGAAGCCCGCGGCGTCAGGAAAAACGATACCACATCTTCGGAGATCAAGTTCCAGGCACTGCTTCAGGTTATCGTCTCATTCATCGTCTTCGGAGGATGTATCGGCGGATATTACCTTGCACTTCGCATGAAGGATGCTCTTCCTGCGGGAGTGGATAATTCCGATGCATACACCCTTATCACCACCATGCTTTTCCTGGTATCCGTATTCCTCGGAGTATTGATACTTATCGTCATTTTCTTCATTACCATCAGATACAAGGCGGAGAACCGCAATAAGGCTGATGTACCTGAGGTAAAAGAAACCGTCAGACTTAAGAGAAGTAAAGCAAATCTCTTCCTGACGCTTCTTGTTACGTTCTCACTGATGACCTTTGCGGTTATCTATAACTCGAGACTTTTCTTCACCACATATGCATCCGGTGTCTACAATTCCGGAGAAGACAAGACCAAGAATATTTCAACAGAGCTGGATAATTATCTTACTCTTGCAATGTCCACATTAAATGTTGCCGCAGAGACCGTAGATTACATGCTTGCAACAGGCAATACGAGCGAAGAAATAAGCGATTATATCTACGATCAGACCCAGAGACAGTTCGAGAATTTCGATGAGAACTTCACGGGTCTGTATGCAGTTGTCGATGCGGAGTACATGGACGGCGACGGATGGGTTCCACCCGCAGATTACAAGGCCATGACAAGAGACTGGTATAAGACAGCGGTAGCAGGTGGCGGTAAGATCGTCATCGTATCTCCCTATGTTGATGCCCAGACAGGTTCCGTTGTTATCACCATCTGTAAGATGCTGAAGGAAAAATCATACGACGGTGCAGGCAAGGTTTACGACAATGTCGTTGCATTGGATGTTAAGGCAAATCACATTCAGGAGATAACAGAGTCTGCTGATATCGGCGGTAACGGATATGCCATGATCGTCAATTCCGACGGCTTTATCATCGCCCACAGAGATTCCATGATGCGAGGAATGATGGCAGAGGATGTCTACGGCGAAGGCTTCATGGAACAGGTTATCGGCAATACCGATCCCACCGTAGGAATAAGAGTTAATGACGAAGAGTACACATTCTTTACCAGTCAGGTAATGGATCAGTGGTACGTAGTCATGGCGGTTAAGAATTCCGACCTTTTGGATGAAGCATACTCTCAGGTTACCGTTAACGTAATGGTATCCCTGACAATCTTTGTTCTTATCTCGATCTTCTATTATCTGGGTTACAGAAATGAGCAGGCCTACGGTAAGAAAGTTGAAGAGATGAGCTTCAACAGACAGAAGCAGGAGTACGAAGCTCAGGTTCTCCGTCTGGAAAAGAGATCGGCCGATGCCGCAAATAAAGCAAAGAGTAGTTTCCTTGCGGATATGTCCCATGAGATAAGGACGCCCATTAACGCAATTCTCGGTATGAACGAGATGATCATGCGTGAAGCTGAAAGTCCCGACATCAAAGAATATGCCGGCAATATCAAAAACTCCGGAAGAAATCTTCTTCAGCTTATCAACTCGATCCTTGATTTCTCCAAGATCGAAGACGGTAAGATGGAGATAGTTCCCGTAAGATACAGCTTAAGATCCCTCATCACCTATCTCGTTAATTCCATTCAGGACAGAGCGGATGCCAAGAACCTTAAGTTCATTGTAAAGGTCGATCCCAATCTTCCCTGTGAACTTAACGGTGATGATGCCCGTATCAATCAGGTTATCCTAAACCTTCTTACAAATGCGGTTAAGTACACACCCGCAGGAAGCGTAACTCTTACGATTAATGAAAAAGACAGAACCGACGACATGGTTCTTCTTCATGTATCCGTTGCAGATACCGGAATAGGTATCAAAGAAAGCGACATGGGCAAGCTCTTCGAATCCTTCGAAAGACTTGATGTTGTCCGTAACCGTACCATCGAAGGAACGGGCCTTGGAATGTCCATTACCACCAGGCTCCTTGACCTGATGGAGAGCGGACTTAACGTTCAGAGTAAGTACGGAGAAGGTTCGGTGTTCTCTTTTGACCTGTGGCAGAAAATCGAAAACTCTGCTCCCATGGGCGAATACAGAATGGGAAGAGTGGACGATGATTCCCATGTATATACCGAAAGCTTCCATGCACCCGATGCACACATCCTTTTGGTTGACGATACTCACATGAATATTTTGGTTGTGGTTAATCTCCTTAAGAAGACGGGTGTGCAGATCGATACGGCGGAAAGTGGAGAAGCGGCGATTGAACTTGCTGCAAGAAACGTTTACGATGTCATCCTTCTTGACCAGCGTATGCCGGGTATGGACGGAACAGAGACTCTTAAGTGCATCAGAGAACTTGAGAATAAGCTTAACGAAAAGACTCCCGTCATCTGCCTGACTGCGGATGCAATCAGAGGTGCTAAGGAAAGATATCTGGCACAGGGCTTTAACGATTATTTGACCAAGCCCGTTGAAGGAAGAACTCTTGAGCAGATGCTCATGACTTATCTGCCTGCCGAGAAAGTTAGCAAGGGCGCAGCGCAGATGCCGGAGCCGGAACCCGAGATCTACAAAGCAATGCCTGAGACCGATCTTAAGCCGGATACGCCTAAGCATGAAGGTGAAGAGGACATTGTGGGAGCACTTGCCAATGCAGGATTCGATACGGGCAAGGCCATGGTATTTACGCACAACGACGTTGATTTCTATCGTACGATCCTTACGGTATTTGCATCAGAGTATGATGAAAGATATGCAAAGCTCAATGAATTCTATGTGGGCAAGAAGTGGAAGGATTATTCGATCCTGATACATGCGATTAAGTCCAATGCGACTACCATCGGTGCTCTGAAACTTGCCGAGGTTGCAGCTACCATGGAGCAGGCAACCAAGAATGAAGAAGAGGATATCATCCATAAGGAGCACGAAAATGCTCTCGCTCAGTATTCCGATGCGGCTCTTATCGTTAAGAAGACCCTGGGACTTAAGGGCGGAATGATATCAAGCGATTCGGATATCATGGAATTTGCTCCCAATATGGAGCCGGAGATATTCGAGTTCAAACCTGAAGGTAAATAATGTTATACGGGACGGTTCCGAAATTTCGGAGCCGTCCTTTTTATTCATGACAAAAAGATACTTACGGATGTCATAAATTTCACGATGAACTTTCCGCGAAAAATGTTAAAATTATTACAGTTCCAAAATGTAGTCAGACATGCGCGTTTTGTATGAAAGAAGATCGTTATGACTGAGAAATTACGTGAACTTATCAACGAATACTTCATCGGTAATGATGAGGTTGTCGAAAACATTCTGATATGCCTCCTTGCAGGCGGTCATGTCCTTATCGAAGACGTCCCCGGCGTGGGCAAAACCACTCTGGTCAAGACCCTGGCAGCAGCCGTTGATCTTGATTTCGGACGCATCCAGTTTACTCCAGATACACTCCCTTCAGACGTTACAGGCTCCACCGTTCTCAATATGAAAACGGGAGAGTTCGAGTACAGGGAAGGCTCCATAATGCACAGGATCATCCTTGCCGATGAGATCAACAGGACTTCGCCCAAAACCCAGTCCGCACTTCTCGAGGCAATGGCTGAGGGCAAGGTAACCGTGGATGACAAGGTTATCAACCTCCCCGATCCTTTCATGATCATCGCAACCCAGAACCCGACTTCTTTTGTGGGAACTTATCCTCTTCCCGAAGCGCAGCTTGACCGCTTCATGATGAAGCTTTCCATCGGATATCCCACCCCCGAAAACGAGGTCATCCTCACCAGGAATTTCCTCGAAGGCAAGACATCCGATAAGATCAAGAGCGTGATCAGCGAAGCGGATGTTCTGAAGATTAAAGAAGAAGTTCGTAAGATTAAGATTGCAGACAGCGTGCTGAAATACGCAGGCGAGATCGTATCTCTTACGAGAAAAGAAAACAGATTCGTCATGGGTGTCAGCCCCCGCGCCATGATCATGCTTGTTCAGGCTTCACAGGCCAAGGCATATCTTTCCGGCAGGGATTTTGTAACACCCGATGATATAAAAGCAGTTGCGGTAAATACTCTTCACCATAGAGTCGCTCTCACATACGAAGCTAAGATCACAGGTGAAAGTATCGATAAGATCATCTATTCAAATGTTATAAAGGCCAAGGTGCCGATGGTGTAAGATGCGAAGGAACAGGATCGCAGCCCTTGTGCTGTTTGTGCTTTCTTTGATAGCAATATCTTTTAAAGGAGGGCCGGTAACTTACGGCTTTTTCTTTTTCACGCTGTTTGTTCCCTTGGTTTCTTTTATCTATACCCAGATCGTCTATTTAAGATTCAAGATCTATCAGGAGATCGATACCAGGACGATCGTCGCGGGCAGCTCCACTCCGTTTTATTTTACATTGCAAAATGAAGACAGCTTCACTCACTCCGGTGTAAGGACCGGATTTTTCAGCGACTTCTCATATATAGGCGGACTTGATACCAACACCGAATACGAGCTGATGCCCCATACCGGAATCAGGAAGGAAACACTTCTTGTGTGCAAGTACAGAGGCGAGTATGAGGTGGGTATTAAGAGTGTAACCGTAACGGATTATCTCAGACTTTTCTCAATTACATTTAAAAATAAAGAGACCCTCAAAGTGCAGGTTTCACCCCGCCTTGAAATCTTAAATATCGCAGACCGTCCGGATATGATCATCGCATCAAGCGAAAATCCGCCCCGTGATAAAAAGGTTCCGGATATTCTCGTAAGGGAATATGTTCCCGGCGATGACATCAGGATGATCAACTGGAAGACCACTGCAAGAGTTGGAAAGCCCATGGTTAAGACTCTAACGGGAGAAGATACGCCTTCCGTAAGGATAATCATGGATTCTTATAAATACAGTGAAAAGCCCGAAGAGTATTTGCCTCTGGAAAATAAGATCCTGGAGACTGTCCTTGCTCTTACTTATTATTATGCGGAGAACGGAATTGACGTAAGTGTCAGTTTATATAATGACAAGTTTATTGACCACAAGATCGGCGGAACGGATTCTTTTGAGGAATTCTATGCAGGCATGTCGGGCTTTTGCTTCAGACGGGATAATGAGATCGTAAAACTGATCGGAGGATGTGAAAAAGAAACCGTTCCTTCACCTTCAGAGTCGGTGATATTTGTATTGCATAAATGGACAGATGAAGTATCCGAATACAGTCAGGTACTGTCAGGTAATACCGTAAGACAGACGCTTTTCCTGATAACCGATGATCCCGCAGGTTCCGGAACTGCAGCAGTGCCTTCCAATGTGGGATACAGAGTGGTGGGCTATGAAGACAAATTAAACGAGGTGCTCGGATGACCGCACTGATATATGAAATCATATATGTGTGGACCGTAGCGGTAGGGCTTATTTCGCTCATATTCCCGAAGATAGGAATTGAGACTGGAAGCCTTACTGCAGTATTTCTTACGCTCATTATCGCAGCTCTCATCCCCGTTCTTAAGAAATCCGGTTGGACGGTAAGACTTATCATCTTCGGAGTATTGATTGCCTTATCCGTGGCATTTGTATTCCTTTTAAGAAATGATGCGATAAGAGAATTCCTGATCGGGTATAAGGATTTTCTGTACCTGCCTCTGATATCAATCGGTGCCGTTGTCATAGGCGAAGCACTTGTTTATATAAGACCTCTTAAGATCATTCTTACTATCCTTTTGGTAGCGTACATGATCCGGGCAGCCGTAGAATCTCATAGCGTTGATAAACCCATGATCCTTTGCGTATCTTCCATGATCATGGTTACGGTAATCGAAGAAATGCAAAGGCCCTGGAAGAAAGCGGGAGATACGGATAATAAAAAGCATCTTGTGAATGTCTTTATATTTGTAATGATC
>JAEEGL015208604.1_pt1 | contig 16725 bp, 11 predicted proteins | sample 9134231 | NCBI WGS metagenome assembly JAEEGL01 (sample SAMN16246548, study PRJNA631951) | gut metagenome | biome: gut microbiome; feature: rumen; material: fiber-attached | host: Bos | place: Iran: Karaj | collected 2018-10 | reverse complement strand
ATTGCTTTCACCTTTGACATATTATCCTCTAAGTATTTAATGTCAGGGATAAGATAATTTACACCAGGATAATCATCTCTCGCAAACAATACCCCCATATCTACCACAATCATCTCACTTTTATATTCAATAATTGTCATATTCTTACCAATACCAAACTCGCCCATTCCCCCAATCGGGATAATACGCACCGATTCCGGATCCGGCCTCATCTGTTTCAGCTTGGCATTGCTAATCTGCTCACCGTTATAGCCATTATAGCGAGATTTATTCACTGGTATGCCAATAATATGCTGCGTTGCTTGAGCATTTACATCTTGCGAAAGTCTCCTCTGATGATGAACCATATCGCCCTTCTTCGTAGAAACCGAAAGATTGACTTTTCTCTGTTCCGCATCGGACTTTACCTGAGATTTTGCTAATTTTTTGGTAGTTTTCTCGACAGTTTTAGCCTTAGAGGCCTTTTTTGTCGTTTTTAAGCCTCTTTTGTTGGCACCTGCCTTAGACCCCACTAATCCAGCATCTTTGCCCCCAGGTGCAAAATTTGAGTTAAAATTACGATTCTGAGCAGCCTCAAACGCATCCACAGTGGCTCCAAAGCTGCCCATGGTAATCTTCGCCGTTTTACGTCCCTGGACTTCTTCAAACTGTTTTTTAATCCCAGGCAACCTTTCAGCCCGCGATTTTAAGAGCCGGGCCCTACGCTCTTCCTCTTTTAAATTCATAGATTCCTTTTTTATTACAAGTAATTAATATTAAAAAGTATTTAACAGTACCTCTATTATAGCAAACCTCTTGCTTTTTTGCAAGCTAACTGCTATAATAAAGATATACAGATTTGACCGACTCTTGAAATAGAGGCGGTTTTTTAGTTAATTAATTGTTAGATAGGGCAACCAAAACATATTTTCAAGAGCATAAATGCTTTAATTTTTGAAAATGTATATTCCAGACGACACCTACAGGCTCGCTCCAAAGGGGCGGTTCTGCCGGCTGTCCTACGTATGACATTTTCAAAATTTAAGTCCAGCTGATGAAAATATATTTTGGTTGCCCAACTATAGAAAGGAATTAAATGGAAAATCTAGACTTAAAACAGATGTCAGCTATGGTTGATATCATCGCAGAAGAAAAAGGTTTACCAAAAGAAACTGTGTTGGGAGTGATCGAGCAAGCCATCGCCGCTGCTTGGCGCAAAGACAACGGTGACCGCGAGATGAACGTTCGCGCCGTCTTAAACACCAAAACTGGCGAAGCTGATGTTTTTGTAGCACGCGAAGTCATTGAAGATGGCCTGGCATATAATCCATCAGTAGAAATTCCGGCTAGCGAAGCCGGCAAAAATGCCAAAATTGGCGATATTGTAGAGGAAAAACACAAAGTTACCAGTTTTGGCCGCGTCGCCGCTGGTACCGCTAAACAAGTTGTTGTGCAACGTTTAAGAGAAGCTGAGCAAGACGTCGTTCTCAGTACTTTTGAGGACAAAATTGGCAATATTGTTACTGGCACCATATCCCGCATTGAACCCAAGCTAGTCCGTATTGACCTCGGGCGTGCCTCTGGTATTATGCCCCGCTCTGAACAAATCGATGGCGAATTTTATACAGTCGGCAAGCGAATTAAAGTTCTTATCAAAAAAATTGAACGCAACGAGCGTGGCGCACAACTCATCCTTTCGCGTGGTAGCGCTGAATTTATCGAATGTCTCTTCCGCCAAGAAGTTCCTGAACTAGAAAATAATACCGTTGAAATCAAGAGCATTGCTCGCGAAGCTGGCCGTCGCACCAAAATCGCAGTGATGTCCACCGTACCAGGCGTCGATCCTGTCGGGACCTTCGTTGGTGGCCGTGGCATTAGAGTACAAGCCGTTATGAACGAAATCGGCAACAAAGAAAAAATTGATATCATCAACTGGAGCGACAACACTTCTGAATATATCCGCGAAGCTCTCAGCCCAGCCGAAATCTCCAAAGTTGAACTAGATGACAAAAAAGCCAAAGTCTATGTCTCAGAAGATCAGCAATCTATCGCTATCGGTAAACAAGGTCAAAACGTCCGCCTAGCCTCCAAGCTTACCGGATACGAAATCGACATCGTTCTCCAAAAAAATACCCCAAAGAAAAAGAAGCAAAATATTGAGGATTCCCTCCTCTCTGCTATTGAAGAAACTGCAGAAGAAGCCGAAGCAGAAACTAGCGAAGCTTAATAGCTAAGCAAAACACACAATAACCCCCGCAACCACCACACCGAGGGTTATTTTTTATAAAATCAACTTTCAAACAAAAATCTATCTTACAATTGTTCAAAGCTCACTTAGTCTCCCAAATTCCTCTTCAATAATTGCGGCAATTTTCTTTCCCTTGCTCCTCAATAAATCTTTTTTCAATTTTACGATATCCAATAGGGTCTTTCGTGATTTTTTTAATTTTCTCAAAACCAGCTTCATCGTCCGGTGTGTAAAAATAAATCTTTCTTGCAGCGTAACCCTCTGGACGATATTTGTCATAGAGCCAAGTCCTAGCAATTTCAATCCTTTCATCCTCGGTCTTTTCTGGGTAGAGTCCTAAAGCACAACTATACGAACGTGCTATCATATCATCAACATCAACATTCCTATACGCAGTTGATACAATTTTTCCATAAATGATCCTCGGGTCACCTTCTAATGACGCCCTGTGGTCTTCGACCGCCTCCGCCATCGTTTCAATATCGTCTTCAGAAAAGAAATCACGCAAGCGTTCATCGTTTCTCATCATCTCGGCGGAAATTATATTATGAGCTTCATCATCAATTAACCTTCCTAAATCGTGGTACGCCGCTATTACATAAACCATATTTAAGTCCACCCCGTGCAAATCTTCAGCAAAAGTCAAACTCCTACTAATTACCTGGTCAATATGAACATTGGCGTGACCCGGCACTTTTTTATATTCCGGCAAGATATCTTTCTCAATATATTTAACTATTTCCGATCTTACCCCAGAAGGCTTAGTTAGAACAAACTCAAACCACCTCTTACCACTATCTCCACCTCTAATATCCATTTTATCCAAAACAAAACCAGCCTCACTGAATGCTTTTTTTAACTCGTCTTGACTATAGTAATAATAATATCTCTCGGCTCCAATATGGTATTTACCCGGAAAATCATACCAGCCATCCCGCACCTTCTTATCCTCAATATTAATCATACTTCCCACGAACCTCCCACCAGGACGAAGCAACTTATAAACTCTGCTAAGCGCCACTTCCAAATCCTTCGGATTAAAATGCGGGAATACCCGAAAAGCCATCACTCCATCAAATTTCCTCCCCTCAAGATCATCTGTTAATACATTAAATTTATAACACGGCAAACCAGTCGCCCTAATTACGTCCAAAAAATATTCTGGCACATCACTGGCGTAGGCTTTAAATTTTAGTTTTTTTGCCATTAAGGAGGCCTCTCCGCCGCCCGCACCGATTTCCAAAATTCTTGCCCGTTTACCAAGACATCCAAATCCGTCCAAAATTGCTTTTTTATATTCTTCGTCAACCTCTTTTTGCTTCAAAGAATTGCGATGCTTAGCGTTATCGAGATAATTTTTGCCATACTTCTCATAAATCTCTAAAGTTTTCTTGTTTTCCTCACTCATTTCTACATTATAACACAAAGATACATCTCCGATACGTCAACCCTTTTTCGTACAGTTTCTTAAGGATAAAGCGTAAACAATATTAGTATCGGCTAGCTCTTTATGTCGTTGTCGGTAATCAATCGGTGTTATATAATTAATTGCTCCGTGGTCTCCTTACGCAGACGGATCAATTCGCTTTCTTCGGGAATACGATTGTCCCTTTCTTTAAATTAACCGCTATTACTTACTTGGCGAATCCATCTGGATAATGCGGTAGGAGTCAGTTCGTATTCGCGGATTAACTCGACATGAGTGTAGTTTCTGGTATTATATAGATTTACGATTTATTGTTTGAACTCCTAAGTATAGGTTTGCCTTGCCCGTCTCTTAATGCCCATTTTTAATTAACGGTGTATTTTTCTTCTGGCATACAATAATCTTTTCCTTGGACATATTATACCAAAACCATATGTCCTAATTTAGTTGTTTTAATTATTGTAGCCGATGCAGATGCACCTATCTAACCTATCCAACTTATGCAACTTATGCAACTTATCTAACAATCTTTTTTACCAGATAGTTAATATACTATGGCAAACCTTGATTGGTGTGCTTAATCGCTTAGATAGGGTCGCGCAACTCGCCGCACCTTAAATGCTTCAATTTGGTCATGTCGTATAGCCCGTTATGCTATAATTATATTAAATAAGAAGTTTAAACATATGAGCTCGATGAAATCTAAACGTCTCGAAAGTATCAAAATTATAGTCTCGGAATCAATTATGGTGCTAGTGGTTATCATCACCGTAGTAGTTTTAGCCTTTGTAGTTTCTGGATACTGGCTAAATTCCGATTTCAAAGTAGAACGTCAGGGCATGTTGCAAGTTTCTTCCACCCCCACCGGCGCCAGTGTTAGCATAGATAGCGAAAAACCGTCATGGCTTTTTGTTACGAATACCTCAAAAATCCTAAGTAGTGGTGAGCATACGATTGAGCTTACCAAAGCAGGATATGACACTTGGTCAAAAACTATTACTATTTCGGAGGGGCTACTACATAGGCTTCATTACCCGAGACTATTTTTAAAAGAACGTACCCCCGAATCAGTAGCAACTATCAATGATGCTATTACTGCTACTGTTTCTCCAGACCGAAACCGTTTAGTTTTAATAAATAATACACCAGAATGGACGCTGGTTGAGTTAGATGCCGAAACTCCGAAATATACTAAAATAGACATTTCTAAGCTTTTCCCAAACTTAAAGACAGGAGATGGCGCCAAAAGGATGGCCTTCTTGGATGAAATTACCGTAGTTGATTGGAATAGCGATAATAGTCGTTTCTTATTTAGGGGTAAGACATCAGAAGGTTCGGAAGAGTGGGTCTTATTAGACGTCGATAATTTAGAAAAAAGTATTAATATCACAAAGGAGTTCGGAGCGGATTTTGATAGTATCAAAATATTAAACCACTCAGCGGACACTTTGCTTGCAACTCGAAATTCCAATTTGCACAAGATAGACTTATCGCACAAATCAGTTTCATCGGTTCTTGTTAAGAACGTGATCGATTTCGACCACCTAGGCAATGAGGTCGTTTTTTCCGCGCATCTCGAAGATGATGACATGCACAACAATAAACAATATTATGTTGGCATTTTTAAGATTGGCGATGCAGAAATCAAAGAATTAAAACAATCTCTATTCCCTTTGGGGGTCGCAATTAGTAAGTTTTACGATGAAACTTACATTGCTACAATGTTCAAAAACGAAGTAGCCGTATACCAAAAAAACAATAATAGCTATAAAGAAATCTTAAATCAGAGCTTAAATATAGAACCTATCAAAATCAAGGTGGGGCACCAAGGTGAGTTTTTCGTCTTTTCTAGAGATAATAATATTGCAACTTTAGATATGGAGTCCAAAACAACAAGAGAATGGCAGACCGAGGGGATTTTCGGTTGGCTAGACGATGACATGATTTATAGTATAAAAGATTCCAATCTTATTATTTACGACTACGATGGATTTAACCGGCGAGAGTTATCTAGTGGTGTTTCTTCATATTTCCCTGTCACGATTACAGATGATAAATGGCTTTACTATGTTAGCAATCGTTCTCTTGTAAGAGAGCTCATAGTTAAAAATTAATTACCAGTTAAGAAACTCCAAAGGCCCTCAAGGAACGATGGTTCGTTGGCTGGCAGGCTTTCGGATTCATACGCGGGGGTGAATTGCTCGGCCGTGTGGGCCTCTTCCGTACTCGGCGAAATTTGCTCAGCGGTCACTAGCAAGCGATACCTTGAGGTCCCAAGTGGGGTACAGGTCACTAGGGTTAGAATTGGTTTATCCGTATTAACTGTCAATGCGGCTACATTAGTCGGTTCGATGACCTCCTTCTTCACTACTCGATAAGTATATCTAGTGGAATTATAATTGACGTAAATTAAATCCCCGGTGTCTAGTCGTTCTAGTCCAGAGAAAATATACTTATATGGGTTCGAACTGTACACATCGCCGGCAGAATGGCCCGTGATTACGAAATTTCCAACCTCGCCCGGATAAGCGCTGGCACCGGAAATACGGTAATGTGCCACGCCGTTATTCATCGCTGCCATTACTTCGTTTATGGAAATATTAAAATGAATTGGTACATCGATGTTTAGTTTTGGAATTATTAATCTTGGTTCTGGCGAGATTGTTTGCGTGATTGTGGGATCAATAGCCTCAATACTGGAACTTGGAGCATTTCCTGGTGATACGTATGCCATAATTGGAGCAAAAATCAGGCGATTATATTGTAAGAATAAAACCAACATTACTACGCCGAGGCCAGCTAAGATTGGGAAAAACTTCCTGTGCCGTTTTTGTAATAGTGAATTCCCCTCAGTTGCCTTTTTGTGAATTTTTTGACGCAAATTCTGGATTATAGAATCATTGCCATCAAGGTCAAGTTGTTTCTGATTAAACTTAGCCTTTAGCTTTTCGACTTTACTGTTCATTTCAATTTTTGACTTGAGTGATTTAAAGAACGCACTATCGCTTTTGTTTTTTTGCGTGTATTTTTGTCTTTCGTTTGTAATATATTCGCGTGCAGCCCTAGAATAATAATCGTTATAGTATTTTTGGTAATAATTTTGCCAAGCAGAGTGGTATTTCTTCCATGATTCGGAAGTAATTTTGGGGTTAATGCCCTCCGATTTTAAATGCGAATTATCTGTTGAACCTTGTTTCGATTTTGCCGCCATGTTGGCATAAGCTGCTAGGACTTTTTTTCTAGCCAGCTCTGTCGCTGTTTGCCTCTGTTGATCGCTCGAAGATTGCCCACCATGCTCAGAATCCATAAAAATATTATAGCATATTACTGATAAATATGCTACAATAATACCCGTAGCGCGATGCTGGCCGTATCGTGTTAGTTTCTTTGGCGTTACGATTGGGCGAATGGCGGAACTGGTAGACGCGGTAGACTCAAAATCTGCTGGCCGTAAGGTCGTGAGGGTTCAAGTCCCTCTTTGCCCACCACAGAAAATACCAGAGCTTTAGCTCTGGTATTTTCTGTGTTAGAGCGAGAGTAGATTTGGACCCGTAGGGTTCAAACGTGGTAGGAGCCGAACAAAAGACCAAAACTTATTTTGGACTTTTTGAGGCGACGCCCCACGGGAGTTTTTTGCGAAGCAAAAAAACGACGTCCCTCTTTGCCCACCAAAAATGCCACAACGGGCATTTTTTTGATAACCTTTCCCCTTAACGCACGTTTTATTCCCAAGGGAATCGATGGCCGTAATGCCCCCACCTAGCGGTTTCTTCATAGATTGGCTGTTTAAGTTTTAAAAACTCGATAATTCCGTTTGGTGTTAAATCGTACCCAGCAATTTCTTCAGCTTTACTGTCAATAATCACAGTTTTCTCTAAAGGTTCAGCGTAGCCAATTGCGTAGGCTAGTCGCACTAGTACCTCGTGGGCTTGACGTTCACGCAGGTAATCTGTGGCGATTTTTCTAGCCATATAAGCGGCAGAGCGGTCCACCTTGGATGCGTCTTTGCCAGAATAGCAACCACCGCCGATTGCGATTCTTGGGCCATAATTATCAACAATCAATTTACGTCCAGTAAGGCCGGTGTCGGCATCGAATCCACCTTGGTTCCAATCTCCTGCGGGGTTGATATGGAGTTCTAGTTTGCCGAACAACCCGTTTTGTGCGATAAAATCCCGCACCATGCCTTCCAATGTATCGTGAGAAACGTTTTGAAAACTTGCAACAATTGAATCGATCGAGCCATCTGGCGCGATGGTGACCTGAGTTTTACCGTCATAAGGATATTTGTCGTAAATAAATTGGTTTAAACGTCGCGACAGTACTACTTCTAGCGGCAATAACTCTGGAGTTTCGTCGCAAGCGTAACCGATCATAATTCCCTGGTCGCCAGCCCCACCAGTATCTACGCCTTGAGCGATTTCTGGCGATTGTTTCACTATTTTTGTATGAACTTCTATATTGTCGCCAGCAATTCTTTTAACGATGGCTGGAATATCTATATCCGCAGCCGTCGAGGTAATTTCACCAGTTACGAATACTACACCATGACCACCGCAAGCCTCCGCCGCTACACGGGCATTAGGATCTTTTTCTAAATACGCGTCTAAAATCGCGTCCGAAATTTGATCACAAAGTTTATCTGGGTGTTTTGGAGAAACGCTCTCCGCAGTTCTGTAGAACATATCTTTCCTTTCTGGTCGGATTTACCACCTTGGCTTTGGCTAGGTTGGCAGGAGGTCGTAGGGCCGCTCCCTCGCTCCTTCTTGATATTGTGTGTTACAATTATAGCATATGAAGATTGCTTTTTTCTCGGATTGTTATTTAGATTTGACTGGCGGAATTGTAACTTCGATAAATGCCCAAAAAGCCGCCCTTGAAAATCTCGGTCACACCGTTTATATTTTTAGTACTAGTTATCCTAAAACTCCAAAAGAACTAGAAGAATTAGCAAAAAAAAATATTTTTCCGGTCCCGTCATGTCATTTTTGTTTTCGTGGTCTTACGCCAGTGTCGCGTCGCCCGGGTATTATTGAAAAATGGCTATTAAAATATCATCCAGAAATACAAGATTTTGATATTTTCTATATCCATTATGAATCTGGCTGCTCAATTGCCGGGCTTCGCTTGGGAAAAAAATTACATATTCCCACCGTTCAAGTAATGCATGGGCGTGAGGATATGGGCGTAACTAGTATTATTCCGTTTGGTTTCCGTACTTTTGTCGCCACGATGTTGAACTGGTCTCATTCCTGGTACCTTCCCCATCCGATCAGCGTCCACCGCGACGATTACTTAGCCAATACGGTAGCAAAAGCTAAAATGTGGACCATGATGGTAAATCATGCTAACTATGCTGATTGCGTAGTTTGTCCATCGCATCATTTTGCCAAAAAACTTAAATACTACGGAGTTAAACATCGAATTCATATTGTACGAAACGGCTATCCTGATGCCGCCTATCTGCCCGATCCACCATTAAAACAGTTAGCGAAGGGCGAAGCCCTAAGAATGATTTGGCATTGTCGTCTTTCTGGCGAAAAACGTATTATGCCATTCTTAAAATCTTTAATCAAAGTAAATGGCGATTTTCGTCTTGACGTTTACGGCGATGGTCCAGATACTAATAAAGCCAAGCGTTTCGTCGCGCGACATCACCTTAACGTTTTATTTCATGGCGTTACTAAATTTACTAAATTTCAACCAGCTCTCCAAAAATCCCATCTAGATATTCTGGTCTCGTATAATTTCGATAATTACCCTCTGACTTTAGTGGAGGCCGAAGCTTGTGGCGTACCGGTTTTACTCTGCGACCCAGATATGCAAGAAATTTTACCACGCGGTGGTTTCATCAAGAGTACTGACGAAACCCCGGATGGTATTGCGACCGCCATCAATCACATCTTCTCTCATCCAGATGAGATTCGTAAAATGAGCGAAGTCATGTTGAAACACCGGAGCGAAATTCTCATCTCACGTCGGATAGAAATTCTAATTACCATCTTTAAAGACTTAATCTCTTGAGCTCGAGTTTCTTTACTAGTGTTATGTCATAGCGTTTATACAATAACATTCGGTAGGACGTGGTGACACCTGCTGGGTCTTAAAATGCTTGAGTTAATAACGTCGTAGTGGCACGCTATGTAATCTGTCTGTGCTATAATTATTACCATGAGATATTTAGCGGATATACTTACTCTGATACGTTTTATTATGGCTAGTATTCTTTTAGTATTGGCTTTTATTGGCTGCCCAGCCGAAAATGCATTTATTATTTTTCTTGTTGCGGAACTGACTGATATTTTTGATGGGACTTGCGCCAGAAAGTGGCCTTTCCCCAAAAACAACATACCGAAATACCGCAAATATGCAGTCCTATTCGATATTGTGGCAGATGTTTTGCTTGCCGCCGGACAGGTAATATTCTGCATCCTTCAAGTTAATTGGGTAGTTGGACTAGTTGTTATTCTCTATTATTTACTATTCTGTGGAATATCGGAGTTTATTCTTTACGGTAAACTTTTCGGCCACCCAGACAACTGTACTGAAAATTCACTCGTCAAACGCAACTTTCCACTAGCCAAAAAAATCGTACTCACTCGCCGCTATCTATATGCAGCGTGCCTCGGTGTAATTAGCGTCTTTATTCTCTTTGCTACTAGTTGGCCAGATTCGGTCAAACATGGATTCTTAGTTTTGGGTTGTTTTATCTTAGTTTTTGCTTGGTTCTTCCTACGTCAACGTCGTAAAAATATTTCACGCGATGCTGTGGAGATTGAAAAAGAATTGACCCAAAAAGCTAAGAAATAATAAACACCATAGTCATATTAGTGTCACCCATAAAAAACGAGCTTTTTGAGGGAGCGTAAATCGAAAGTTCTGGGCAACTGGCGTTCTACCAGCCTCCGCCACCTCCGCCTCCGCCCCCGCCACCAGAGAAACCGCCTCCGCCGCCGCCACTACTACTCGAAGACCAAGACCCGCCACTATGACTGCTCGATTCGACATAGTTTGTAGATCGCGCAATTGACTTCGTTAACTCTCTGGAAATAGAGGTAGTCATTAGACCGTTTAACACATCAGTATCGAGCGTCTCGTTGATTGGTTCAATTTGGTAATATTTTGCTAGTTCTTTCATCCAACTCTTTTCTGCACCAAACAGACTCGCCCATGGTAATAACCTTTCATAGAGCCTCACCAAACCTTCAGTAGAAGTATCGGCCCCCTTTACTGATTGCAAAAATTCCAATCTGTCCGCCTCGGCCATTTTGATATAGAGCTCTAGACCCTCTAAATATTTTACAAGTCTAATTCCACTTTCGGTATAATTTTTGAATTTATTAATTCTCTTTTGTAAAATAGACGAAATAACTAAAGTGGTCGCAAAAAGGGCGATTTCGGTAAAAAACAGGGTCTTTCCTCCCACAATAATTGCGCCACTATCAAGCACATTCAATTCGTCGAATACATATCCTGAGATTAGCCTAAAAACTCCAAGAAAAACAGGATATAGTATTATCATCATAATGAAAAACATTAATCCAGTCGAGGCGGAACTATTCTTAGTAGTATTTTTCCGCAAGAACCCATCGAGCACCATTTTATAATTCGCCGAAGATGTATATGACGAAGCGCAATCTGCCAAAAACCTAGTGGCCTTATGTTTTTTGATTGGTATTTCCATTCCTTTCCATAGTCCACTTTTACCATAAAGGATATTCAGCATTTCGGTTTGCGGCGTTGTTAATTCGTCTTTTTCGACATTTAGTACGATAATCCACTTGTATTTTTGCCCATCTTCAGCCTTTTTGATAGTAATTTTTTTATTAACCGCAAGCTCTAATAGTGTTGCAACATATGATGAGTTAGTTTTTTTAATATAAATTTGCTCAGCCTCTGCTACATTAACATCTTCATTTTGCGGTGGCTGGTATTCGGGAGTATTAAATAAAGATTTGTATAAAATATATTGCGGTTTGGCCCCTCTTCGCCACTTTAGGTATTTTCTGGTTAGTAGAAATATGATAAACGCTACTTCTGTTATTAGTACCCAGACCAAAATATAGTTTTTCTCAACAATCACTTCAAACGTATCCGGTTTAAACTGCGTAACGAAGGTGAGGTTTTCCTTAGATGATAATCCATTTGCCTCGAAACTAAAACCGTCACCCGTTTGCTTAATAGCGCAGCGACTTTGATTATTGCTACCTAAATAGCCCACATAGCACCAAGCCTGGGGGGCCATGTTGTTATAAATTTCTGTCGGTACATGCAAACGCGCCGAAATATGATCAAATCTTTGACGCCATCCGGTGCCGTTCGTGTCCCAGTATAATTCTTGAAAAGCCTTTTCTGTACCTTCTCTTCCGCTAACATTTTCACCGCTAGCAGTAAACTCCGTAATCACATCAGTGAAGGTGTATTCTAATGTATAGACCTGCTCGCCGCGTACGTATTCTGTTGCATCTCCGATATAGACCGTGTAAAACCCGCTCTGTTCTAAGATTTTATTGACCTTTTCAGGTTTACCATTTCTTAAGACTTTTAGATTTAGAGCCTCTAGGCTTTCAACAGTGCGATTTTTGCCATTTTGGTTTTTAAATGGGATTTCCCGCATAATGCCATGATTCTGGTCAAAATCTGGGAATACTACCGTTAGAACTTCTTTTACATGTAATATGCTAGTGCTGTCATCATTTTTGGATAAATAATAATCGGCCGAAAAATCCGAAAAATAGAAATCTTGTGTGTCGGCAAACACCCTAAAAGTCGGCGAAAATATTATTATAGCTAATAAACTTAAGAATAAATATTTAATCTTCATCTTATCTTAGTATACTACAGTCTTTCAAATTGCCGCAATGCTGGCTGGAATAAAATTATGAGGATTGTAAAGATTGAGCCCGGCAATCTTGGCGGCCAGTTCTCCGCCCCAGATTGTGATAGGTGAATAACCAGACTTTTCAAGCGGTAATGCCCTTACCTCTCCGTTTTCCGCTAACACAATTTGTCCATCATGGATGGTAATGATTTTTACTGGATAGCTCAAGGTAAATTTATGCAAAATTTCTACTACCTGTACGAGCGATTGTGATAGTAATAACATTTTCGGATAATACACTGCGCGTAGCAGTTTTTGCAGCTGCGCCATAGATGCGAAGAATATCAATTCTTCGTTCATTAAGGTCCTCTCAAGAGTGTTATTTGTGAGTAAATCTATGGTATCGCGCGTTAGTAGAGTTGGCTTTTCGGAAAGTTGACACGCGCTTGTTATAACCCCGCCCGTAACAGAATTTTTTGACAAATCACCGAGAATCAAATTATAATCACCATTTTTAAGCGTATCGGCTAGCTCTTGATTATTACTAAAAGACCCCGAATCGGTAGCGGAAAGAAACTCTATATTTGGTAAATCTGGTAGATTACCTCTTAAGGCGTTTGGCACAATCAGCTTTACTTCTTTGATTGGGAAATTTGTCGTCAAGAATTCGGTGGTCTTTACTTCGGTGCGGAAACTTTGCGCATTTCCGCCTACCACATTCACGATTCCCTGTTTTTGCTCCGGCAAATTCCATCTCAAATCGCCATAGTCACCTACTTCAACTTTCGAAAAATAATCCATACTAAAACTCCAATCTAATAGATACTGGACAGTGGTCGGAACCGGTGATATTTTCGTGTATTTCGGCAGACTTCAAGTTTGGTCTTAGAGAGCCAGAAATAAAGAAATAGTCAATCCGCCATCCGACATTATTTGCTCTGGCATTACCCCAATGCGACCACCAAGTGTAGCGTATTTCGTCTGGATGCAAAGTGCGAAATGTGTCAATAAGTCCAGACTGAATAATGTTTTTTGCGCCTTGACGTTCTTCGTCAGTAAAACCAGCCGAATAATGATTAGTCTTCGGCCTCGCTAAATCGATTTCTTCGCGCGCTACGTTAAAATCCCCGCAGACTACTACCGCTTTAGTCCCCTCCAGTGTTTTTAGGTAGCGAAGAAATTCAGGATCCCAAAGTTTTTCGCGAAGCGTTAGTCGTTCTAGTTCCCCTTTCGAATTGGGAGTGTAAACATTTACGAGATAAAATTTTTCAAATTCGGCTGTCAGCACTCTGCCTTCTTGCAATGGATCGCCGAACTGGTCGGCGAGTTGTTTGTCTGTGGGGAAGCCATTACGAATCGTAATCGGCTTAATTTTGGTAAAAATTGCGGTTCCGGCATATCCTGGGCGTTCTGCTGAGTTCCAGATTTCTTCATACTCTGGTAAGTCAATTTCTGCCTGACCTTGCTTGGCTTTAGTTTCCTGTAGACAGAGGATATCTGGCTGACACGAATCGATAAAACTTTTTAAGGCACCCTTACGAATAACCGCACGCAGGCCATTTACGTTCCAGGAGTAGATATTCATATTGTGCCTTTCCAGATTTCAAACTTGCCCGGTTTCTGGTATTTGCTTTTGTAGAAAACTAACAACCTACCGCGAGAACAGACTTTTCCAAAAGTGCCGTTAGGCATATCTACCCCGTTCGATGTCGCGCTTTTTGATTGTTTCGCGTTTGTCGTATTTTTTCTTACCTTTACCGATGGCGATTACTAACTTAATATGGCGACCACCACCAAGTAATCTTACCGGCACAATAGTGGAACCAATAATTTTCTCGTGCTCTAGACCCTTAATCTGTTTTCTGGTTGCCAGGAGTTTAATATTTCTGGCCGATTCTGCTCCCAAGGTCAGGTTGTTCAACCATAGCTCATCTGCTCTAATCGTCACAAAAGACCCATTTAACTGTACATGATGGTCGCGAATTGACCGCACTTCAGGCCCAGCCAAAACCATACCCACGGTGAGTTCGTCGCCGAGTTCGTAATCAAAATGTGCCCTACGATTTACCGTGACAGTACTTGGAGTTTTCTGTTTCTTCATGGTCTGATTATATCATAAAGCAAGTCTAGTAATGGTATATGAGGGGGCCACCACGTATCGTTTAGTCATAAGGATAGACGATGAGTCAGAGGATGCCTGAAGTTGACCACGAAAATCTCACGAAAGCTTTAGAGGATAAAGGGGCTGACGGGTCTCGTCGCCAGACCGCATCATGAAATTAGGCTGTTGTATGGTAAAGTCCATTACTAAGATAAGTATTTCTTTATCGGGATAGTTAATATTAACTAATTAAACGACTTTAACGCTATTTTCGCCAACCAACTCGCGGAGATTTTTAAGTAACCCATCAGAAATTTCCACTCTAAATGGCATTTTGAGCGGACGCTTAGTCCCGCCTTCCTTGATTACTAGTATTACATCTTGAAAACCGAGATTAAGGTCGGCTAGACGTCGAATTGCGGTTAAGGTATCGGTATTGGATGAGTCCTCAATCAAAATATAGAGACGCTCTTTTCTGGGGTCCTTGGGAGGTTCTTTTAGTATCCTTGGGGCATCATCAATTTTCGGAACCTGCTCAGGCGCCTGCTTCCTTACACTATATACTCTTTCGGCCGAGGTGCGCCCTCTTTTTCCTCGGCTACCACCAGGAGCCGCTACTGGCGCAGCAAGTTTGGTACCAGTCGATTTATAGGATTCAAGAGTCTCATCCGATATCAATTCGACGGCCTCCGCCAACAGTTTAACGTCGGATGTAAGATTGCCATCTTTATCAGTCGCGTTGACCTTGCCTTTGACACGCACGACATTATCCACCTCAAGTTTACCGCCATATTCCGCGAAGACCGATGGGAAAACAATGAACTCAGTCTCATCCGTTTTGTTTTCTATCTTGATAAAGGCCATTTTGTCGCCTTTTTTAGTCAAAATCGTTCTTACGGCCGTGATAATCCCTCCAACGGTTACCATTTTGTTGTTATTGTCGGTATTAATTAGAGACATTGGATGTGTCTGTTCTTCAAAATAAGTATCATATTTGTCTAATGGGTGAGCTGACAGATAAAGCCCCATCAAATCTCTCTCCCATAATAGTTGTTCTTTTTCCGGATGTTGGACGGGTGCCTGTTTGATTTCCACCTCTGGGACTACCCCAGCTTCGCCCATCATACCAAATAGATCTGTCTGGCCCGACCCCACATCTTTTTGGATTTTCGCTCCATAAGCTTGTACTGAATCAAGGTTAAATAATAAATCTGAACGCGAGAAGCCAAAACTATCAAAGGCCCCAGTCTTGATGGCTCCTTCCCAGGATTTTTTATTAAACTTAGACGAATCTACTCTTTTGGCGAAATCACAAACTGATTTAAATGGACCATTTTTATCGCGTTCCGGAATAACGATTTCTTCCACTAGGGCCTTACCCATCCCCTTGATGCCAGAAAGCCCAAAGCGAATTGTGCGCTCTCCCCCTACGATGCCAAAATCGCCATAAGATTGATTAATATCGGGGCCGAGTACTTTGAGCCCCATTTTTTTACACTCAGTTATTTCAATTGCAAGCCGATCAGTCCATCTCATGTCGGCTGTCATTAAGGCCGCCATGAAAGCGTCTGGGAAATGAGCCTTAAGATATGCCGTCCAGTACGCAATTAGAGCATAGCATGCCGCATGTGACTTGTTGAAACAGTAGTTCGCAAACTCTAGTAGCTGACCCCAAAAGGTTTCTGCAATTTCTTCAGTGGCACCACCAATTTCCACAGCACCTTTGATAAACTCAGGCTTGACCTTTTTCATTAAATCAATCTTTTTCTTACCTACTGCTTTACGCAAGGTGTCAGCTTGTCCGCCCGTAAAACCACACCATTCCTTACTAATCTGCATGAATTGCTCTTGGTAAATCATAATACCGTAAGTGTTTTTCAGAGAGTTTTCAAGACCAGGGTGTAGATACGTAATCGGTTCTTCACCGTGCTTACGCCGAATAAATGAATCAATAAACTGCATCGGTCCAGGACGATAAAGCGCTACCATAGCGATGATATCCTCGAATGTGGATGCTTTAAGGTCTTTTAAATAACGTTTCATACCTGCAGATTCTAACTGAAAGACGCCGGTCGTTTCTGCACGCTGTAAAAGCGCATAGGTTTCCGGGTCGTCTAGTGGCAGATTTGATAAGTCAATATCTGTGTGAT
>JAEEGL013714373.1_pt1 | contig 16725 bp, 23 predicted proteins | sample 9134231 | NCBI WGS metagenome assembly JAEEGL01 (sample SAMN16246548, study PRJNA631951) | gut metagenome | biome: gut microbiome; feature: rumen; material: fiber-attached | host: Bos | place: Iran: Karaj | collected 2018-10 | reverse complement strand
TCCGGAAGACAGACTGATATATGTTGAAGATTTCGATCTCTCGAGCGAATACGACAATGCATGGTTCTTATATACATTATATAACTGGCCGGTTACGGAAAATGATTGCATTAACTATAATCTGGGTATGGATTATCTCGGAGTCTATGGTATAGAACATAATGATTTTGATATATTTAGAATCTATCATAAATAAGCCCGAATTATTCACGAGGACATAAATACATACTGTGCTCCTACTGTGTGACTATTAATTACTTTTATAGCATTATCGCATTTTTTGACATAAATAAAACCCCAGAAAAATCTGGGGTTTCACAAAAATCAACTTTCTGTTTATTATCTCTTGCTGAACTGAGGCGCACGTCTCGCTGCTTTGAGACCGTACTTCTTACGCTCTTTCATACGAGGATCTCTTGTAAGATATCCTGCTGCCTTAAGAGTAGGTCTGAACTCCTCATCTGCTTCAAGGAGTGCTCTTGCTATACCATGTCTGATAGCTCCTGCCTGACCGGTGAATCCACCGCCCTTGACATTGACCTTAACATCATACTTATCAACTGTATCTGTAGCTACAAGAGGCTGACGAACAACAACCTTAAGTGTCTCAAGACCGAAATACTCGTCAATATCTCTCTTATTGATCGTTATATTGCCCTTACCGGGTACCAGATATACTCTGGCGATAGAACTCTTTCTTCTGCCGGTACCGTAATACTGAGCACCTTTCTTAGCCTTAGCCATATCAATATCTCCTTTCCTACCTTAGAACGTTAATACCTCAGGCTTCTGAGCTGCATGATTGTGCTCCGGTCCTGCGTATACGAAAAGCTTCTTATACATCTGTCTTCCAAGAGGTCCCTTGGGAAGCATACCCTTAACTGCAAGCTCAACAACCTCTTCAGGCTTCTTGGCAAGCTTCTCTCTTAATGTAGCTTCCTTCATTCCTCCAACATAATCCGAATGATGATAATACTTCTTCTGATCCAACTTCTTACCTGTGACTGTAACCTTCTCAGCATTAATAACGATCACATAATCACCTGTATCAACATGGGGTGTGAAGATCGGCTTATTCTTGCCTCTTAACACCTTGGCAACCTCTGAAGCAAGGCGTCCGAGTGTCTGACCTTCAGCATCCACTACATACCACTTCCTGTCAATCGTAGCAGGATTAGCCATGAATGTCTTCATATGTATCTCCTTTACTTAATCTCAATCTCTGTCGCATGGAAAATCGGGGCTATTGACTCTCCATCCTTCTTCGTCATCCATCCATCCGATGACAAACATATGTGACCATACAATATCATATTCGGCCTGTATCTCCGGGGCTATTGGACATACTGTCTAAATACTGACATTTTTCGTCACACTAAGCAATTATATGATACGCTCCCGTGCGTGTCAACAATTTTTATAGGTTCATTTATGGAGATTTATTTTCTTGAAATTGTATTCTGACAATAAAAATGGTATAATTACAATTATCGAACAGTTTGTATTATTCGCACGCAAACAGTTCAGATTTTTTGGGCTTTTGGGTTATAAAAGCAGAAAGGAAGCAAAATGAAAAAGAAACAGGGTTCTATCAGACCGTTACTGATCTCGATCATGGCAATGCTTGTAGTCATACCTCTTGCCATATCGACAATATTCAGTGCGGTATCCATGCTCAACATGGCTGTCAGCAATGCCGATGAAGTAAACATGGCGCAGGCATCCATTATCGAAGAAAAGGTTAATGAGATCCTGAACAAGAACTTTGTATCGCTGAAGGCATTTGCATCATCTCCTTCGACTATAGCATATCTGAAGGGTGAGGCAAACAGCGAAGCAGACGGTGAAGCGATCATCTCGCAGTTACAGCGTATTGATGCTGCACTTGCAGACGGCAATTCCACTGCAATGGCCGGTGCAGACGGCATGCAGGTCCTCAGATCAAAAGGAAATCTGGTAGATGTATCTGACAGAGAGTACTGTAAGGAAGCGTTAAAGGGTAATGACTATATATCGGATATGAACATATCCAAGACAACAGGCGCTTGTATCTCGACTTTCGCCACCCCTATCTTTGATACAGATGGCAAGACAGTCATCGGTATGGTTCAGCGTAACTACGATCTGACCGTACTGCATGAGATGTTGGCAGCTGAGGTCACACAGAACCGCCAGGAATTCGTTATGGTCGACAGAACAGGTACCGTTGTAGCTCATTCATTAAGAGAGCTCAACCCGGAAGATCCTGAAAAGCAGGATCAGAATCCTTTCTATACAGACTCAAGAGGTGACGCTACCTCAGGATCATATTCATCTGATTTCATGGGCGATACGTGGCTCATCTCCTGGGTCAAGATCCCTGCCTGTGAATGGATAATCGCATCCTGCAGAGTAAAAGAGGTTGCACTTGCATCAGTTAATGCCAACGTAATATTCCAGATAATCATAAGTATCATTTTTGTTATCGTCGGTGTTGCCATAGCGGTATTCTTCGCTAAATCCATTCAGAATCCCATGGCAGAGATCGAAGGTACCTTAAGTCTTCTTGCAGAAGGTGAGTTCAGAAAAGATTTTGCCGCCTCCAAGAAAAATGATGAGCCACACAGAGCACTTGAAAGTGCGGCTGTCGTAACTGATAAGCTAAAGCATACGATCAATACGATCAAGTCCGAAGCCGCATCCGTTACCTCATCCGCCGATGAGCTTTCCGGTATGGCAGATCAGATGGCAAAGGTCACCGAAGAGGTATCCGTTGCCGTACAGAATATTGCTTCAGGCGCTGCAAGACAGGTTGATGAGATCGGTTCAGTAAGAGCCAATGTGACAACTGTTGAGAATGCGATAGCTGACGTGGAGAGTTCAGCCGAGGATCTTAAGAAGCTCACCACCAGGATGCAGGCAGCATCAGACGAATCCGCTGACAGCCTGCAGAAGTTAAAAGAATCATCTGAAAATATGAATACTGCTATATGTGATGTTACAGAGAAGATATCCGCCACATCACAGACAGTTTCCGAGATCAACGAGATGGTTGATTCGATCACTTCGATCGCAAGTCAGACCAACCTGCTTGCACTTAATGCTTCGATTGAAGCAGCCAGGGCAGGCGATGCCGGTAAGGGATTTGCAGTCGTTGCCGAAGAGATCGGCAAGCTTGCTGACGAGTCAAGCGAATCCGCAGAAAAGATCAGAAAGCATATGGATGCCCTTTTACAGGAATCTCAGTCTGCTGTAGAAGTTGCCAACTCTGTACAGACTACCAACAACGAGCAGCAGGACGTTATCAGATCTACATTTGAGAGCGTTTCTGCCATGATCAATGACGTTAAGGTTTCAGCCGAGACCACAGAGGCTATCTCAAGAAATGCTGCTGCTTGTACCGAAGCTAAGGATTCCGTAAAGGATGCCATGGATATGCTGTCACAGATCTCAGAAGAAAACGCCAACGAATCAACGACTACCGGTGCTTCCGCAGAAGAACTTGCCGCTACGGTACAGACACTGGCCAACAGTGCTGCTTCGTTAAAGAACACCTCAGACAATCTCATAAAAGAGATCTCGTTCTTCAAGGAATAAACCAATCAAGATACCAATGGAAGAAGGCCAACCGCATGGTTGGCCTTCATTTTTTTATTCAAACGATCAGTTTTCCCTTCTCCGTGTCAGGCCTATTTTCCTTCCACTCTGAAGCGCCTACCGCACATACAATATCAGCTTTCTTAAGTTCTTCCTTAAGCTTATTGATCACAAGAAAGTAGATCAAAAAGATACATATGCATACCGGTAGAAAATTTAGTTGAACTATAGCCTGTAAAAATGCATATTCCATATTCATACATCCTCAATGTTTATTAATGTAAGACCTTGAGGCGGGGCCGTCTCTGCCGCCTTCGTTCTGTCACATGCTTCCAAAATACATTTTATTTCATCCGGGATTATCTTTCCAAAGCCAACCTGAATCAGTGTACCAACTATGATCCTGACCATATTATACAAGAATCCATAGCCTTTAACACGTATTATCAGTTCATCAAATGAGGATCTCTCTTCTATATCTATTGATACTATTCTGCGAACCTTGTCTTCTGCCTGACTGGCAGTTGCACAGAAGCTTGTGAAGTCATGTTCACCAATAAGATATGAGGCAGCGCGTCTCATTGCATCAATATCAAGCTCCCCCCATATATTCCACGCATATCTGACTCTTAAAGGATTGGGTATCCTTCCCCTGTCTATCCGATATTCATATGTCTTTACGGTCTTTACTTTTCTGGGATGCCAATCCGCAGAAACTTCCCTTGATGAAGTGACACGTATATCATCAGGCAAATACGTATTGATCGCAGCCGCATATCTGTCTGCAGGTATCGAGCTGTCCGTATCGAACACCGCTCTGTTACACAGACCGTGTACCCCCGCGTCTGTTCTCGAAGCACCGATCACTTCAACTGCCTCACCGGTCAGTTTCTCTATGGATGCATTGAGTACACCTTCAATGGTTCTAACACCATCCTGCGCCTGCCATCCGTGATATTCTGTTCCGTCATATGCAACCGTAAGCAGAATCCTTCTCATAATAATCCTTAAATCTATTGCCCAGATCAGTCTTTCTTCTCAAAATGCTGATAATCCTTGGAACTGTTCCAGTTACCTCCCCAGGAGAATCCATGCTCCATAAACAGTCTGTATGCAAGATCATTCTCATCAATCTTGTATGGAAAGTCCGTACTCCTGTCAGCGTATATCTCGCTTCCCGGCGGAGATATATAATCATCCTCTCCTTTTTTAAACACAACATAGGGATTGTAGAAAGGATTTAGGTCGATTGCTCTTCCATATGCATGATTGGAAAGGTGTGTGGTTCCATCCACCACTCTGTAGCAGAAGCAGCTCGTATTGTCAGCCTCCATCGATCTTGTATCATCCGCATCAAAATCATCTATAAGCCGTATGCTTTCAATACTGTATCCCTGTCTGTACAGTTCCGCGAAGATCTCGACCACATCCTGTGCGATGGCCTTATTGCATACCATCTCCCCTTCTGCAGTCTCTCCGCTAAAATCATTATACAGCAGTCTTACATATCTAAGATCATCAAAACACACCTTATTCTCATCTATATCAAGAGGATAGGATACTCCTTTCATCTTGTCCCTTATGATCTGAGGGATCGGCTCATAATAGAATCCTTCTTCATATATGACACATTCGTCAGTTCCATAATATTCATCTCCGGGGAGAAGATTTACTGTTCCAACATTTTCATCTGCTTCAACAGTTTTATCTGCTTCATGCGTTGGTATTTCCGGCAAAGGATCTTCTTTGATATCTTCTATCTCCGGTTTCACTTGCTCCATCGGATGTTCTTTGGCATAATCTGCCAGAGTCTCAGATCCGCTTAACATCCTGACGATTACTGCAGACAAAACAATTATCACCGCAAGTGCGATCAACCCGCTTATTAAGTTCCTGTTAAATCTGTTAATTCTCTTCATTAACCTCACGCAATATGCCTTAAGATAATGGCGCCTAAAAGTAACAGCGCAAGAACACCGTAGCCTATAAAGTCACGGCTTTCGTAGTGTAACGGCTTCATACGCGTCCTCTTATCACCGCCTCTGTAACATCTGGCTTCCATGGCCAGTGCCAGATCACCGGCACGCCTGAAGGCCGATACAAATAACGGAACAAGAAGCGGAACAAGGTTTTTTGCTCTCCGGATCAGATTCCCCTCATCGAAGCTTGCTCCCCTTGCCATCTGAGCCTTCATGATCTTATCGGTCTCTTCCATTAAGATCGGAATGAATCTCAATGCAATAGACATCATCATCGCCACTTCATGCACCGGCGCATGAAAAATCTTAAGCGGCGACATAAGACTCTCCAATCCATCCGTAAGTTCATTTGGGGTGGTCGTAAGAGTCATGATATTTGATCCCATGATAAGGAAGATAAGCCTGAATGCCATACCAAGCGCCAACTGAAGCCCTTCTTTGGTAATACTTATCTTTTTATATGCGATCAGAGCTTCACCCGGTGTCATGAATATATTGAATACTACCGTCAACGCTATAAGAAATGCGATCGATCTCATTCCCTTTAACATGAACTTTACCGGCACTTTTGACAGGATTATCATTGCGCACAGGAAAAGTGCGGCGAATAAATATCCCCACACATTATCAGCCAAAAACAACGCCACTATATATACAATTGTTCCTGACAGTTTTACTCTCGGATCTGTTCTGTGCAAAACCGAATCAGTCTGATAATACTGTCCCAATGTAATATCTCTAAGCATTTATCTTCCCGTCCAAGGCATGCATTATCTCATCCGCTGCTTCGTCTATTGTTATGGCGTTTTTTTCTATCGCCCAGCCATTCTCTTTGAATCTCTTTAATATATATGATACTCTCGGTGCAGACAGCCCCATATCTTCAAGTTCATCAGTATGTTCAAATACTCTCATCGGAGTATCCTCATACACGATCCGTCCCTTATTCATCACCACTATCCGGTCCGCATACTTAGCCACATCCTCCATACTGTGACTGACCAAAACCACAGTCATGCCTTCTTTTTCATGCAAAAGACGGATCTGATCAAGTATCTCATCCCTTCCACCGGGATCCAGCCCCGCAGTCGGCTCATCAAGCACAAGGATATCCGGCCGCATTGCCAGAACTCCGGCTATCGCAGCCCTTCGTCTCTGGCCACCCGACAGTTCGAACGGCGACTGTTTCCACAATTCCTCATCCAGACCGACCTGTTTAAGCGCCTCAGTCGCTCTGTCTTTTATCTCCTCTGCCGATAATCCCATATTCTTAGGGCCGAAGCACACATCATCATAAACCGTTATCTCAAAAAGCTGATGTTCCGGATACTGGAAAACAAGCCCCACCTTACTTCTTATACCACGCATATTAACAGACTTATCCGCAAGATCCGTTCCGTCCAACAGAACCCTTCCGCTCGTCGGATGAAGCAACCCGTTCATATGCTGTACAAGGGTAGACTTTCCCGAGCCCGTATGTCCGATAAGTCCATAGAACACACCGCTTTCGATCTTAAGATTAATATCATTTAATGCATTAACGGTCCTGTCGCCCGCACCGTCATATACAAAACTCACATTCTCAAATACTAACGGCATATATTCTCCACGTTCTCTATAAGTTCTTCAACTGTAAGTATTCCATTGGGAATATCCAATCCACGTCTTTTAAGTTCATCTGCAAGCAACGTTACCTGAGGAACATCAAGGTGCATTTCCTTAAGTTCCTCTATATGTGAAAAGACCTCTTTCGGCGTACCCGAAAGCTTTACCTTACCCTTATCCATGACAAAGACCCTGTCCGCATAGATCACTTCATCCATATAGTGTGTAATAAGGATTATCGTAATCTTTTCAACATCGTTTAATGCCCTGGCCGCACGTATCACTTCTTTTCGTCCCTTGGGATCAAGCATAGCCGTCGGTTCATCCATTACGATGCATTTCGGATGCATCGCGATCACTCCGGCTATGGATACTCTCTGCTTCTGTCCACCAGATAGTTTAAGCGGCGATGCTTTTCTATACTCCCACATGCCGACCGCTTTAAGGCTTTCCTCCACACGTTCCCAGATTTCTTTTGTCGGAACGCCCATATTTTCCGGGCCGAATCCGACATCCTCTTCCACAACCTGCGCTATGATCTGGTTGTCCGGATTCTGGAATACCATACCGGCGCTTTCTCTGATATCCCATATCTTAGACAGATCGCCCGTATCCTTGCCATCTACCCATACACTTCCTTCTGTAGGGAAAAGGATGGCATTTATATGTTTCGCAAGTGTAGACTTGCCCGACCCGTTCGAGCCCAGTATGGCTATAAATTCACCGGCATTGACAGACAGATCGACTCCGTCGACAGCTCTTATTCTGCCCTCTTCATTGCCTTCTTCATCTCTCTTTATATATTCATGAACAAGATCCTTAGTCTCGATTAATCCCATCAATTCTTTCCCATCATATTCATGGAAGACTTTACTTGCAAAAAATAAAGCCACCCAAATTCTCGTCTGATGTAAGAAATAGGCCTGACATTTTGTCAGGCCTATAGATTACTAACATTACAAATCTTTAAACTGTTATACAAGCTCTAACAGAACTTCCATTGCACCGTCACCCTTACGCTGTCCGATCTTAACGATTCTTGTATATCCACCGTTACGGGTAGCATACTTGGGTGCTATCTCATCAAAAAGCTTTGCAGGCATATCAACACTCTTGGTATTCTTCTTTCTTCCGGCTGCTTCTGCAGAAACCTCGGTTACAGGTACCAGAGTCTTAAGCATCTGCCTTCTGGCATGAAGCCTGGTAGGAAGGTCCTTCTTGATCTCCTTGTCAACTTCGTCATAAACGGTAACCTTCTTGCCGTCCTTAACTTCCTTGACTCTCTTGCCATCTTTATCTTTACGTGCAACCTTAGCCTTAACCGTTACAGTCTCGAAGTTGTCCTTCTCCTTTACAGCCAATGCTATAAGGCCCTCAGCGATCTTCTGAACTTCCTTGGCCTTAGCCTCGGTCGTAACGATCTTGCCATTGTAAAGAAGTGCTGTTACCTGATTCTTAAGTAATGCTCTTCTCTGATCTGATGTTCTGCTTAATTTTCTGTACTTTGCCATATTACTCTCCTTTCTTTAAAACCCCGCCTGCGGACTTACGGGCTTTAGGAAGATGCGAATCCGCGCTCATAGGTCTTATCGGATCCGTAGTCAACTGTTACCGGATGATCAATCCTTATTGGGACTTAACTTAAGTCCGAGATCATCCAACTTGCCCAGCACTTCATCAAGTGACTTCTTACCGAGATTACGAACCTTCATCATCTCCTCGGGTGTCTTGTTGATGAGTTCCTGTACGGTATTGATACCCGCACGCTTAAGGCAATTATATGAACGAACTGAAAGTTCAAGCTCATCGATGCTCATTACAAGCAATGTCTTCTCTCCGCCGCCATCTTCTTTCTGTGCCATAACCTGAAGATTCTCTCCGGCATCGGAAAGATCGATAAACAGGCTTAAGTGCTCACTTAAAACCTTGGCTGCAAGGCTTACTGCCTCATCGGGAGTAAGTGTACCATTGGTAGATACATCCAATGTAAGCTTATCATAGTCTGTGATCTGACCCACACGTGTATCCTCAACAGTAACATTGACACGCTCAACGGGTGTGTAGATTGAATCGATAGCTATAACACCTATCGGAAGATCATCCTTCTTATTCTTATCAGCCGCAACATATCCTCTGCCCTTGGTAATGGTCAGCTCCATATATATCTTGCCGCCTGATAATGTAGCGATCACCTGATTGGGATTAAGTATCTCAATATCAGAATCCACACGGATGTCAGATGCCTTAACAACACCCTCACCCTCGAATTCAATAACCGCTGTCTTGGGCTCATTGCTCTCGCTGTTATTCCTGATAGCAAGGCTCTTGATGTTCATGATTATCTCAGTAACATCCTCCTTAACTCCGGGAATAGAACTAAACTCATGAAGTACTCCGTCAATCTTGACCTGGCTTACTGCAGCTCCGGGTAAAGAAGAGATCATGATCCTGCGAAGAGAATTACCAAGTGTAATACCATAGCCTCTCTCAAGCGGTTCGATCACAAATCTGCCGTACTTCTTATCTTCAGACATCTCTGCTATCTCTATATTCGGTCTCTCAAAATCAAACATTATTATCCTCCGTGTTAAAGCTCTAATCCAACAATAGTCATCAGATCTTATTACTTAGAGTACAACTCGACGATAAGCATCTCGTTAACGGGTACGTCTATCATCTCTCTTGTAGGAAGATTCTTGACTGTTCCCTTAAGATTCTCGATGTCCACATCCATCCACTCGGGAACAAGGCGTGAAGCTGTTACCTCAGTGATGTCCTTAAATCTCTGAAGAGACTTTGATTTTTCTCTTATCTCGATCACATCTCCTGCTTTGATAAGATATGAAGGGATATTAACACACTTGCCGTTAACAAGTACACTCTTATGATCTACAACCTGTCTTGCTTCATGACGGGTTCTTGCAAATCCCATTCTGAATACTACAGAATCAAGTCTTCTCTCAAGTAAGACCATAAGGTTCTCACCTGTCATGCCCTTCATTCTGTCAGCCTTCTCATAATAATTACGGAAAGGCTTCTCAAGCACTCCGTAAATGAACTTAGCTTTCTGCTTCTCGCGCAGCTGAAGAGCATACTCACTCATCTTCTTGTTACCATGTGTCTTCTGTCTGTTTGATTTCTTGTCGTAGCCTAAAAATACAGGATCAAGATCAAGTGATCTGCATCTTTTAAGCACCGGTGTACGATTTACTGCCATTATAATCTCCTTTTTTAAATGATGTTTACAACTCCGCTTACTGCGAAGCCTTCCTCCATACTAACCAACAAAAACAACGTATTAAACGCGACGTCTCTTAGGAGGTCTGCATCCGTTGTGAGGAACAGGGGTTACGTCTCTGATCGACTCAACCTGAAGTCCTGCTGCCTGAAGAGCACGGATTGCTGCCTCACGTCCTGAACCGGGTCCCTTTACAAATACATCAACCTTCTTAAGGCCGTGTACCAAAGCTGCCTTAGTAGCTGTCTCTGCAGCCATCTGAGCGGCATAGGGAGTAGACTTCTTGGATCCTCTGAATCCGAGTCCGCCCGCACTTGCCCAGCTTAATGCATTACCCTGGTCGTCAGTGAGTGTCACGATCGTGTTGTTGAAAGAAGCCTGAATATGAGCCTGACCATGCTCGACATTCTTCTTAACACGCTTCTTTGTTACCTTTTTTACTGCTTTTGCCATTTCTATTACCTCTTTCTTCCTATTTGCCTGCACGCCTTACGTGCAGAAGGACACAGTACACTATTGCCCATGCCCCTGACAGTAAGAAAATCTTACTCAAACCTTATTTCTTCTTGTTAGCAACTGTACGCTTGGGTCCCTTACGGGTTCTTGCGTTAGTCTTGGTCTTCTGACCACGTACGGGAAGATTACGTCTGTGACGTATTCCTCTGTAACATCCGATCTCCTGAAGTCTCTTGATGTTCAGTGCAACTTCTCTACGAAGATCACCCTCTACCATGTACTCTTCTTCGATGATCTCGCTGATCTTCTTAACCTCTGCATCCGTGAGATCTCTCACACGGGTATCAGGATTGACCTTAGCCTTCTCCAAAATCTTGTTAGAACTTACACGACCTATTCCAAAGATATATGTAAGACCGATCTCAACTCTCTTATCTCTGGGTAAGTCTACACCTGCAATACGTGCCATTTTTCTCCTCCATTAAATGTACTGATTGATTGGGGTATACAGGTCATATACCTGTTACCCAGCCGGCATTTGGGGATAACCCGCCGACCTTTCCGATACTGTGCCATAGTGCTTAAGCGCACAACCTTCTCGGTATCAATAGAACTCTTCCCGGCTTAGGAATATATATCTATCAACCCTGTCTCTGCTTGTGCTTGGGATTCTCGCAGATTACTCTGATCGATCCCTTCCTCTTAATGATCTTGCACTTTTCACAAATCGGCTTAACTGATGATCTAACCTTCATGGCTTTAGACCTCCTTTCTACCTAGTTCCATAAAAAGTCCGTTTACCATTATATCAAAGCGTCTCCGCCTTGTAAACAATTATTTTAATTATTTGTCACGCCAGATGATCCTGCCTTTAGACAGATCGTAGGGGCTCATTTCGAGAGTCACCTTATCTCCCGGAAGTATTCTGATGAAATTCTGGCGAAGCTTTCCGCTTATATGTGCCAACACTACATGTCCGTTCTCTAGTTCAACTTTAAACATCGTGTTGGGAAGTTTCTCTACTACTGTTCCTTCAATCTCAATAACGTCGCTCTTTGACATCTCTATCTCCTTCTATAATATAGTGAGTATCTCGGGCTCACCATCCGTGATCAGTATCGTATTCTCATAGTGGGCTGACGGGAGTCCGTCCTCCGCAACAACCGTCCAATCATCATCCAGCCATTCGACATCCGCTCTCCCAAGATTGATCATGGGTTCTATAGCCAGCGTCATTCCTGCTGCAAGCTTCGGTCCGCGTCTGTTTTGCTTAAAGTTCGGTATCTGCGGATCTTCATGCAAAGCCGTTCCGATTCCGTGCCCGACCAGTTCTCTTACTATTCCATAGCCGAACTGCGATACATATGCATCTATGGCATTGGATATGTCAAACAGATGATTGCCTGCCTTGGCATATTTGATTCCCTCAAAAAATGCCTGTTTTGTAACGTCCATCAGCTGCCGGACCTCAGGTGTGACCTCACCCACCGCATATGTCCTTGCCGCATCTGAATGATAGCCCTTATATATGAGTCCGCAATCCAAACTCACTATGTCTCCATCCTTAAGGATCCTGTGTTTATTCGGAATTCCGTGGACCACTTCCTCATTGACCGATACACATATACTTGCGGGAAATCCGTTGTAATCAAGGAAATTGGGTGTGCAGCCCATACTCCTTATCAGTTTGTCTCCAAGTCTGTCTATATCGTAAGTAGATATTCCGGGTCTGATTATCTTAGCCATCTCTTCATGAACCTTGGCAAGCATCTTGCATGATTCACGCATCAGCTGGATCTCTCGCTCGGATTTTATTGAGATAGCCATTTAGCCCTCCAGTATAGCCACAATGCTGTCAAATACATCCTTCATATCCACAGTACCGTCTACTGTATGAAGGATCTTCTTATTATTATAGTATTCTATAAGAGGCTGAGTCTGTTCATGATATACCGCAAGACGGTTCTTAACGGTCTCAGGCTTATCATCATCTCTTAAGATCAGTTCACTGCCACACTTATCACAGATGCCTTCCTTTTTCGGAGGAACATGCTCAATATGATAAGTTGCACCACATTCAACGCAGGCTCTTCTTCCACCCATACGTCTTATGATATTCTCATCCGGAACATCAACATCTATGGCAAAATCAACCTTGTCACCAAGTTTAACAAGTTCACTGTCCAATACTTCTGCCTGAGGTATTGTACGAGGGAAACCATCCAGAACGTATCCGTTCTTACAATCGTCCTGTGCTACTCTGTCAAGAAGGATCCTGACTGTCAGCTCATCCGGAACCAACTGTCCCTTATCCATATAACTCTTTGCTTCCTTACCAAGATCCGTTCCGTTCTTGATATTTGCTCTGAATATATCTCCGGTTGAAATATGAGGGATCGCATACTTCTCAGCGATCATCTTGGCCTGTGTGCCTTTTCCGGCGCCGGGAGCACCCAACATAATGATCTTCATGTTCTTACATTCCTTTCATCTATCTGAGGGACCTGTTATTGATGTTATCTGTTGCCATTGTATCGAATGGCGGAAATGGACAAGGTGACTTTGACATCACCTTGTCCAGCTATTAGTCATTTAAGAAACCCTTGTAATTCCTTACAAGCATCTGTGACTCTATCTGCTTGATAGTCTCAAGCACTACACTCACAATAATGATCAGGCTTGTTCCACCGAATGAAACGCTGGCGCCAAACAGACCATTGAATACAAACGGAAGTATACCAACGAGGGTAAGTCCGCATGCTCCTATAAATATGATGTAGTTAAGTATCTTTGTAAGATAATCGCTCGTAGGCTTGCCGGGTCTTATACCTGGTACAAAACCACCGCTCTTCTTCATATTGTCAGCCACCTCTAAAGGATTAAAGGTGATTGAAGTATAGAAATATGCGAAGAATATAACGAGCACTATGTATATCACAAGTCCGATCGAGTACTTAGGTGTATTGATCCTGCACCAGTTGGATGAGCTTAAGCACTTAAGCACCTCCCCCCAGAATCCGCCTGCCTGTACATTTAAGAAAGAGCAGATGATAACCGGGAACTCAAGTATGGAACTTGCAAAAATGATCGGAATAACTCCGGCCGTATTGATCTTAAGCGGAATATATGTACTCTGTCCGCCGACCATCTTACGTCCCTGTACCTTTTTGGCATACTGTACCGGGATACGGCGCTCACCGTCATTAAGTATTATGACCAACACAACCATAACAACTATGATAGCTATTATGATCACTGCAGCCAATACAGCAAGGGCAATTGCCTTACCCTTTACAAACTGTTCGAACAATCCCGCCATATCCTGCGGAATACGCGAGATGATATTGATGATGAGGACAATCGATATACCATTACCCACACCATTTTCAGTGATGCGCTCACCAAACCACATAAGTACGGCACTGCCGGCCGTAAGTGATGCAATGACCGTGATCACATTAAGTGCATTGAACGTCTCTAACAATCCGCTTCTACCAAAGCCTATGGCCATTGCCGTTGACTCCATTAAAGCAAGACCGACTGTTACATATCTGGTGATGGAAGCGATTTTCTTGCGTCCATCTTCTCCCTCTTTCTGCATCTCCTCAAGCTTGGGTATCGCTATCGTCATAAGCTGCATGATGATCGAAGATGTGATGTAGGGAGTAATGTTCAATGCGAATACAGACATGTTCAAAAATGAACCGCCCGTGAAAGCATCAAAGAAATTGAACGAATCTCCGCTCTGTGCAGCGAACCATCTGGCAAAGTATGTTCTGTCCACGCCGGGTACAGGCAACTGAGAGCCGAGACGGATCACAACAAGCATCGCAAATGTGTAAAGAAGCTTCATTCTGATCTCTTTGATCTTGAACGCATTCTTAAGTGTCGTAAACATTAGATCACCTCTACTGTTCCACCAACTGCCTCAATCTTCTCCTTAGCCGTATCACTGAATGCATTGGCCTTGACATTGAGTTTCTTGGTAAGTTCTCCGTTTCCTAAGATCTTTACGCCATCCCTCGGATCCTTGATAAGGCCGATCTCCATCATCTTTTCTATTGTTACATTTGAACCTGATCTGAATCTCTCAAGTTCGCTTACATTTATGGCAACGATCTCCTTGGTATTACGATTGGTAAAACCTCTCTTGGGAAGTCGTCTGTACAAAGGCATCTGACCACCTTCGAAACCTATTCTGGGTGCGCCTGAACGTGCCTTCTGACCCTTGTGACCCTTGCCGGCTGTCTTGCCGTTGCCTGAACCGTGGCCACGGCCACGTCTAAAATTATCACTGTGCTTAGAGCCCTCTGCAGGCTTAAGATTTGATAAATCCATTGTCTGCACCTCCTTTTCTTTATTATTCTGCATCCTCTACCTTAAGCATGTATCCAACCTTACGGATCATACCCTTGGTAGCATCATTGTCCGGTAATAAAACAGACTTGTTCAACTTAGTTAAACCCATAGCCTCTACGGTAGCTCTGTTAGTCGGAACAGCGCCTATAGGAGACTTAACTAATGTAATCTTGAGCATCTTTTGCTTTTTTGCTGCCATTTTACCTTACCTCCTATGCCATTATCTCTTCAACAGTCTTACCGCGAAGCTTTGCTACTTCCTCAGGATCCTTGATCTCACTAAGTCCTGCTATTGTAGCAAGTACAACGTTCTGCTTGTTATTAGAGCCAAGCGACTTTGTACGGATATTTCTGATTCCGGCAAGCTCGCAAACATTACGTGCGGGACCGCCGGCGATGATACCTGTACCTTCGGGAGCCTTCTTTAACAATACCTCTGCAGAACCAAACTTACCTGTATAATCATGTGTAACCGAACCATTCTCATCAAGAGCTATAGTAACCATATTCTTGATGGCATCTTCCTTGCCCTTACGGATAGCTTCAGGAATCTCAGTAGCCTTGCCTAAGCCTGCTCCTACATGTCCGGCACCGTCTCCAACTACCACCAAGGCAGTGAAACGCATGTTACGACCACCCTTAACAACCTTGGTAACTCGCTTGATAGAGACAACCTTCTCGGTTAATTCCATGTTCTCTGTATCTATGATAGTACGCTTCATGTTACCTTTCCTTTCCTAGAATTCCAGGCCGGCTTCTCTGGCCGCCTCTGCTAATGCCTTAACCTTGCCCTGATAAATGAAGCCGCCTCTGTCGAATACAACTTCCTTTATACCCTTCTCAAGGGCTCTCTTGGCAATAACCGTTCCTACATATGCCGCTGCCTCTACATCATTGGTCTTCTTAAGCTCGCCTGCCACTTCTTTCTCAACAGTGCTTGCTGCTACAAGAGTAGTTGCTGCATCGTCATCTATAATTTGAGCATACATATGATTATTGCTTCTAAACACTGAAAGTCTCGGTCTTTGTGCTGTACCGCTGAAACGGTTACGCGTCTTTAAGTGCTTTTTTACACGTACTTCTTGTCTTGATTTCTTACTAACCATTGTTCACTCTCCTTATATTACTTCTTACCGGTCTTACCAACCTTGCGTCTGATATGCTCATCAGCATACTTGATACCCTTACCCTTATAAGGCTCAGGTCTTCTCTTATCTCTGATCTCAGCCGCGAACTGGCCAACCTTCTCTTTGTCAATACCCTTAACGATGATTATGTTCTGTCCGTCAAGTACTGTCTCAATACCTTCAGGATCAGTCATCTCTACGGGATGTGAATATCCAAGTGAGAGTGTCAGTGTCTTGCCCTGCTTAGCTGCACGGTAACCGACACCGTTAACCTCTAATTTCTTCTCATATCCTTCAGTTACACCTACAACCATGTTGTTGATAAGTGTTCTTGTAAGTCCATGAAGACTCTTCATTCTCTTTAAGTCGTTAGGTCTGTTATCTC
>JAEEGL013286882.1_pt1 | contig 16725 bp, 20 predicted proteins | sample 9134231 | NCBI WGS metagenome assembly JAEEGL01 (sample SAMN16246548, study PRJNA631951) | gut metagenome | biome: gut microbiome; feature: rumen; material: fiber-attached | host: Bos | place: Iran: Karaj | collected 2018-10 | reverse complement strand
TGACGAATTCATTAAGTGCCAGCTGGGCTGCTGCCCTGTCGTTCCGTTTAAGACATCTTGGATAATTGTACTGACCGCTTTGTGCCATGATAACCAGATTACCTGCGATTCTTTTCTTCAGTATGTCTTCAGGCACTGCCATCAGATTGTTTCTTATTGAAGTAACCAGTCCGTAGCCATCAAAGAATATCTCTCCGTTAACTGCCTCGGCCAGGGCATAGTCAGGAATTGTCAGCCATTGCTGAGCAGTCAGCAATCCGTCATCAGTACCTACTTTTTCCATGTAATAGTCAGCCGCCCTGAATACACCGTGTCTGTTGCCCCCCACTGGACTTAAGATACTCTTATGAAAGCCTTCAAATTCAGAAGGAAGTTTGTTATAGGCCCGCATGAGATCGAATTCCGTCTTTTCATCCACAACATCCCTACCCGGCAGAAAAACACAGAATCCCGGTTCAAAGTCATGATCCTGTGATATCTCATCGTCATACCCGTAGCATTCCGAACCGCTTCCCGTAAGACCTATGGCCAGTTTGTCCAACAGTCCCGGGAACTGTTCCCTTATCATGGGCAGTCCGTATGTTTCAAAGTAACGTCTTGACAGTTCAAGCCCTTTCATCGATTTCTCTGATCCTTTCACGTAATTCTTCAGCGTAATCTTTCCAGCCGAAGTAATCATATATGTCCACGCATTTATCAAGCACATAGGAATAATAGCTGTCTTTTTCCGGTTCATCGCTGTCCAGATATGTTCTGGCGGTAGACAGATAATAATCTACCAGAGCGTCATCACTGCTGACGGTCTGATTCTGACTGATATATACATCCAGAAGATTCAGATATGTCTCTGCCATTTCAAGTTCTGCTTTTTCACATTTCTGTAAAGTCTCAATGGCTTTAAAGAAATAGTACTGGGCATCGTCATACTTCTCCAGCGACAACAAGCCCGTAGCCAGATTATTATATAAGCCTGCCAGTTTGAATTCGTTATTCTCACTGTGTGCTTCATAGATGTCCTTGGCCTTCATAAACATCTCAATGCCCTTTTCAGCTTCGTTAAACTGCGTATAGACCGTAGCGGCATTTGTATAACAGGTAGCTCCGCTGACAGTATCTCTGTAGCCTAATTCATCCAGCATTCCCAGGGCATCCTCTATGGCCTTATAGCCTTCGGCCTTTTTACCGATCTTACGGTAAACACCCATCATTTCGTTATAAACAAAGAACTCTCCCTGCTGATCGCCGGTAGCTTCTGCTTCGGCGAGCCAGTACTTAAGAGTTCTTTGGGCACCTTCAAAATCCTTCTTCCCCATCAGTTCATCAACATGCTGGGAAATACGTTGCTGAGGGATGTGCTGCTGAGGCTGCTTAAAGCCCTGCGGCTTGCCGCACAAAACACATTCCGGTTCCAGATAATCCTCAGGTTTCAGTTTTTCTTCAGCCATAGTTACACCCCTTTTACATTCCAATGTTATATAAGAATCTGACAAGCAAAGCCAGTAAGAACGCAATAATACCGACAGCCGTAAGACTGACATACCATTTAATCTTTGTAACAAAGCAGTAGAAATCTTCCCATTTCTTAGCCTTCATTACCATATAGAGATAGAAGAAGCCGTAGATAAATGTCGGTATCAGCGCATAAACGGCGTATATAAATGGTAAAGCTCCGTTTTTCTCAAGAAAACATAATGAGATGATTGCCAGCAACGGTCCAATCAGATGCAGATAAAGGTTCCATGATTCCAACTGGAACTTATATGTGTATACAGGTCCCAGATATACCATGACGACTGTCATTGTTACAGTCACAAGTGCAGTGCCAAAGTATTTGAATACAGTTACACCGATAGGTATTTCCCCGCCTTTAAGATGGTATACCAGCATCACCAGAGCAGCCACCGCAACAAATACATTAGACTGGATCGTGTAGTATCTGAAAAGAGCCTTGAAATTCTGCATGGCTGTTTTCCCATCCTTAGGCTGTGAAAAACCCCATATTGAACATATGGTCCCCAGAATGATAAGCGCATTCAAAACAATGGATAATAGATTCATTAAGTGTTAGCCTCTGTGTGTTACAAAGTACTTGGTAGACACATGCGGTACACGGTGTTTAAGATCCTGTACCGGAACATCATTTATGACTGCCATCTGATAGGCAATGATCTCAACAACTGCCGCAAACTCAATGGCTCTGAAGTAATGTGAAGCACATTTAAACTGCAGGTCATTTTCATCAATAACAGCATTACCTACGCTATAACCTGCCAACAATTCATTTTTAGCAAATCTTACAACGTTACGGCTGTAGTTAACATCATTTTCCCCATCGCACATGCTGATGACGACGTCATCCTTCATAAAGCCCAGGTTCGGTCCATGCAGACCGTCTTCCGCTTCATAGCCTACTGATCTGTACAGTCTGGCTGTTTCAAGAAGTTTAAGGGCTGCTTCTATGGCTATGCCGTACAGCTCACCTGAACCGTAATAGTATACGGTATTGGCTTTCTTCAGGACTTCCTGATGCTGATCAAACCATTTCAGTGTTTTCCCTACTATTAATGGCTGGTTATCAATGACCTTCTCAGCATCTTTCAGATAAGCATCAAAGTCCTTTGCTGTAATGTGTTCTCTTTCCAGACCAATTCTCATAGCCAGTAACTGGAGAGAGAAAATTGTGCAGCAGAACCCTACTGTTCTGTATCCAAACTCCTCATAGCCGCAGCCTACATCCATGTGGCAATGAGCAGCTAAAGAAACAGGTGTCTGGCTGTGCTCGGTTAATGCCATGGTTCTGAATCCCATGTCATTTACTTTTCTGACCATGTCTTCAACCAATGCACTGGTTCCGGTCTGAGAAACAAAGACATACAAAGCTTCAGCATTATACAGTTCCTTTTTGACAAACTGATTCGGTATATACGGTCTTACCGGTAATCCTGCAGCTTTCTCCATGAAGCTGTTGGCGGTAATGGCCGCATTATAACTTGATCCGGATCCTATTACTACGATCTCATTTATCTTTTTTACACCTCCGCCAAGATAGTTAATAACTCCCTGAGTATTGCCCATGGCGTTATCAATAATATCACCAAGACATTTAGGTGTTCTTTTTATGCAGTCTAACATCGTTACTTCCATGATTATGCCTTCTTTCTAGCCTAATTCTTTCAGCATCTGACCTGGGTTTTCAGCGGCGTTTACCTTACCAAATGCCTTGACTATTATTCCTTCTTCATTGATCAGATAGGTTGTTCTGACAACACCCATGGTCTTTTTGCCGTACATGTTCTTTTCCTTCCAGACATCATAAGCCTGTATTACTTCCTTCTCGGTATCAGCCAGAAGCGTAAATGACAGATGAAACTTCTCCTGGAATTTCTTATGGGAAGCTACGGAATCCTTGCTGACGCCTAAAACTACAGCTCCCTTTTCTGCAAACTGCGGATACAGTTCTGAGAAGTTGCAGGCCTGCTTGGTGCAGCCGGATGTATTATCCTTTGGATAGAAATAAAGAACTACCTTTTTGCCTCTGTAGTCCTTAAGACTGTGTTCATTATTATCCTGATCTCTTAAGGTGAAATCAGGTGCCTTTGTACCTATTTCCAACATAGTTATATACCTCTTCTTAATTATAACAAAAAAAGCCAACCGTAATTGACAATTGGCTTATCTTTATAATCTCTTAAGACTCTTCAGCAGGCTTTCTTCCCGGCCGTACAGACTTTCGATCTCATACCCGTTTCCGTCACCGGTAAAGACACAGACAAGGCCATTTGGAACCACGTGGTGATTGGTTCCCATCTTTACCTTGCTCATGTAATCCCTAAGGTCAATGTGGAACATGTAGTTAAGCATATGCAGGAAGACGGCACCATGAGATACGACCAGAACGGAATCACCATCATCGCAGGCATCATAGATTTCCCTGTATATTTCCTTTACGCGTTTCTGTTCCATTTCCTGGTTCTCACCGCCGATATCGCTCCAGTCCAGGGTAAATTTTCTGCGGTAATCTATATCTTCATAATGGTCATTTATTACCAGTCCCTCCAGGGAACCGAAGTTTGTTTCCCTCAGCTTTTCCGAATATCTGATTTCAATGTCCCGGCCTTCAAGGATTATTCCCGCAGTAGTTCTGCATCTGGGAAAATCTGATGAATAAGCATATCTGAAACCAACATCCTTAAGGATCTCCCTTGCCTTATAAGCATCCTGAATGCCGCTTTCAGTTAACGGTGAATCACACCATCCCTGCATGCGGCCTTCAGCATTGTACTGTGTCTGTCCGTGCCTTACGTAATAATATGTCACTTTCTTCATCGTCTATAATCCTAACTTGTCTATAATTGCTTCCTGGAGTACCTGTGAGAAATTAATGTTTTTTCTTTCAGCCTCGTCATTCAGCCATTCAGGAATAGTAAGCGTCTTCTTAACAGCTTTGGAATGGTTCCTTCTGTAATACTGGCGGGGATCACATCCCACCAGCATTACCAGATCTTCAGGATACTTTTTAACAACGGCTTTTAGCTTGCTTGGTTCAGCAATCTGCCTTTCTTCTTCATCTCCTGTTTTATCCAGGTACATAGCAAGGGCATCCTGAGCCATAACAATAGCTTCACGATCTGTCCTTCCCTCCGTTAAACATCCCGGGAGATCAGGGAATTCTACCCAGTAACCGTTTTCCTGTTCGTGAAACACTGCCGGATAATATACTGTTTTATTTGTCATTGGTATATTGCCTCCTTATATAATGGGAGGGCAACGGTTCACTTTAAACCTGCCTCTTTAAGAATAGCCTGTTCTAACCCCTTGCCTAATTCCCTGTTGTGATAAGGAACGATTATCGTTCTGTTTAACTGTTTGTTGTAAAGCTTTCTGTGAGAACCGTTCCCACATTTTATCTCAACAAACCCGTTTTTTAACAGAAGACTAACCATTTCCTTAGAATTCATCGGCATATAGTTCTTCTCCTTATCACGTCTATATTATACTACGTATTTACACGTATTAACAGACCTGTTATTACTTTTTGAAGTATAGGCAAGCCTGTTTTGACGTATGATTCGCTGCCATTATTAAATCTCTATCACCTGCATGAACTATCTGACAGTTTGCTGTACCGGCTCCCCGGTCAATAATGTCTTCACAATACTCTTTTTTGATTTGTTTTATGACTGCCAGCTCTTCATTACCCTTTCTTACTCCCAGAAGGAATACTCTTTTAGTACCCAGTTTCCCCGCAGACAGAGCATGGCCAAATTCAATCTCTCCGGGATATGAATAGATTCTTTCCAAAGCCCCGTCATTGTTCTTGTAGATCCTGGCGCTGTTACCATGAAAAGGTTCGATGGTCATTATTTCTTCCTTACCATCTTTATCTATGTCACACACAGCTATTTCACCTACCGGTGTATTCAACAGCCATTCAGTTTTCCATTCTGTTCCGTTTTCCGGCACCGTCAGTTTAAGCAGGCCGTTATGGCTTCCAAAGTAACAATGATATTCACCGTTTTCATGTGTTCTGTAATAACCGTGGTTAATAAAAAGACCATCATAGAACAGATCTATTGTCAGGGTTTCTTCTTCAAGGTTTTCAGGAATAATTCCTTTCCATAGCTGCCCTGCCAAGCGCCAGTCATCCTTGAATTCCTTATCCCTGGCAATGGTTGCACCGATAAAAATGTCCTTCCCGTTTACACTCAATATATCCATCCTGTGTATATACGGCAGTTTAAAAACAGGTTTAATAATCCATCCTTCCGAAGTTCTTTTTCCCCATACCACAGTCGCCTGGCTGGGTGAAACCTTAAGGTACATTTCCGTAACCGCCAGAAATTCTCCTTCACGGTTTTCAAAAGGCACTATTGTCATGGTGCCGCCGATATTATCCCAGACAACTTCTCTTTCTGAGAAATCTTTTCCGTGATAGGCATAACAGACTCCCGGATTGGCTTCTGACGCAAAAAGAAGATACTGCTCACCGCCTATTGTCATTTCGGCAGTACAGTAACATCTTTCCATGTCATCAAGTACTGTCTTTTTAAACCTCATCCGCTATCAGCCCTTCCTTCTTAAGCCAGTCGACCTGCTCAAGGATAAGTGAATACAGTTCTTCATTTTCATCCAACTCGCAGATATTCTTCAGTATGTATTCTATGCCATACTTCTCTCTCAACTCTTTTAACTGACCGGCTGAATCATCCTCTTCCTGATAGTAGTACAGTGCTGCTGCAGCACCTCTGGCAATTGCCCAGGGCGTGTAGCCGGCTTTTAATGCCAGTCTGGCAGGCATTATGAAACGATCCTGCGGTTTCAGTTTTCTGATCGGATCTCTGGCAATTCTGGTCATGGGATCTATGATATTTCTGTCCGTATACTTCTGCTTAGCTCTTCTGGAGAATGCCAATTGGCTTTCCCTGTCTATATGCATGCCATCAATCAGGGCGATGTTGATTTCCCTATACAGTTCATCTAGAACCGTTCCCAGATAAGGATCATTGCAGGCATCACACAGGTTTACATAGCCATAACGCAAGCCGATATAGGACATGGCTGTGCAGCTGGTATTGTTGGTATAAAGCTTCTGTGTCAGCAGTTTTCCAAAATGCTCAACCGCTTCAAAACCTTCCCATTCCGGAAGCTTTCCTTTCAGTCTTCCGCTGTCAACCGGAAGGTATCTGATGTCCTGTATCCAGGTATCCATGGGATTTACCGGTTCTTTACCGTCAGGACTTCCCGTACCCGTAGCCACTATGACAGATTCACTGATGCCTACATTTCTGTTTAGTTTCTGTATTTCTTCTTCGTCTAACTGTGACTCTATTCCAAGTCTTAGATCCTTAGCGGGATCTACCCAGTTTTCACAGGTGACTATGTTGAGTATGTGCTCTGTCTTGAGAACTTCTTTAAGGGCTTTGCCTATCGTTTCGCCGACACTCTTCATGTTTTTTCCGCCTACAGACGTAAACAGGAAGTCACTTTCCAGCATGCTGTTTACCAGAGCCTTTTCATCACTCAGATAGTGAGCCCTATAAGAATCATGAACCATGTTTTTTGAGGCATCACCAAGAACATGAATCTCGTAGTGCCCCTGTTTATTGAGTTCATCCACTACCTTATTCATGTCAAAATAAGTTATTTCACATTTATTCAGTAATAACAGGTATGTAAGATAGCCTCTGCCTATCCTCCCTGCGCCAATAACTGTTATCTTCATATTCTAATATCTCATTACTACTCTGTAGCTGCCCGGCTTACAGGCTCTTTCAAATGCCTGCACACCGTCTTTGAAGTCATATATGTCGTCGATGATCTTGCTGATATCAATTATGCCGTAACTGATCAGTCTCACCGCTGTCTCGTTGTCTTCCAGGGTTGGGCTGACTGCCCCGATTAACTGGTATTCTCTGCTGTGAACCTGGCCGAAATCAACCGGCACCCCTTCCTTAACATCCTGTGAGGAATAAGCTATGACTTTACCATTTGACCCCAACACACGGAAAATATCCTTCCAAGCTGAGGAATTGGGGATGGTATTGAAAACCACATCACAGCCTCTGCCATCGGTCAGCTCATCAATTATGGCACCAAGGTCTTCATTTATGGGGTCTACTGCACGGCATGCACCGGCTTCAAGCGCTCTTTTACGATTAGCTTCATTTGGCTCACTTACTATTACTCTTGCTCCCTGTAACAGTGACAGTTTCAGATGCAGGTATCCCATGACGCCAAAGCCCACTATGACAACCGTATCTGCCAGCTTGAGCTGTGCTTTCTTTACACTGTGAATAACGCAGGCCAGCGGTTCAGCAAGGCAGGCATGTTCAAACTTTACACTCTTATCTACCTTGATTACCTGCCATACAGGCACTGCCAGATATTCACAGAAACCGCAGCCTAACAGATTGCCTTCGCACTCCACCCTCTTGGGGAGTTTGTTTTTATTTGGGCAGATGTTCTCGTGACCGAAGCGGTCATTGGCACATTGCATGCAGTAAGCCGAGGTAATGATGGCGTGGTCTCCCGGCTTCAGGTCAACAACTCCTCTTCCCACCTTTTCAACTATGCCGCTGCACTCATGACCTCCCAAAAACGGGTATTGGGTTTTTCTTATTTCCTTATAGGCTCTTTTATCTATAGTGCAGATGGAAGCCGCCTGACTGTGAAACAGGACTTCGTAGTCACCGGGTTCAGGCATCGGCAATTCTTGAAATTCTATCTTTTCCTTACCTGTTATAACTAGCGCGGTTGTCTTTTCCATATTTGACACCTCCTTGAAAAAGAAGGCTGGATTACTCCAGCCTTAGTTGTTACGCATGTTCTTAATATAATCTAAGGCCTTGGACCAGGCATCTTCAAAGCTCTTACGGAACAGTACTACCGGTCCAAATTCTTCATATTCTTCCGGTTTGATGGCATCAACTTCATATGCCCTGCGGAAATCCGGAATCTTCTTTAACAGTTCATCCAGAACACTGTAAGGTGTCGGCTGGAAGAATCTCTGTACTACGACCGGATCCTGTTCAATCAGCTTATCAGCTGTGCCGATCCAGTTAATGGTTATGTTGACATCACCGCCGACCATTTCCGTAAAGTGCTGTAAGCCTCTGGCACCGCCGCCGATAAAGCCGACCTCACTGTTTCTTTCCTTGGTCATCCAGTAAGTCTTCTTGGCCGCCGCAATACCTGCCTGCCATAAGATGTCCTTTTCAATGTCGATGTTGTTTTCCTTGACATTGATTCCCAGATACTGGTCTAAGATACCGGTAATATGAGAGTAGTAGATAGGTGCCTTGCTCTTCATGCCCTTGGTGCCTCTTTCATAGGCATCAACAACATCCAGAGCCTGCCTTACGCTCATTACTTCGGTAGCGTTGATCGGGCATCCCTTTGAAGCCAGATATTCAATCGCCTTTAAACCGTCTTCGGTAACAGGAACCTTGTTCATGATGTTAGGTGCGGCTTCTCTGTTGTAGAGAGCACATTTTACGATCGTATCAACATCTTCATGGAACGGGTCACCCTGAATGCTGACATAGCCTCTCTTGCCGTCTGATTCTTCATACAGAGGCAGGAAGATCTGGCAGATCTCGCCAACCAGTTCTCTCTGTACGGCAACAAGGACATCATTGTCGTTTTCAAAGACAGCCAGGTGCTTTCTGATGATGGCATCAACATGTTCCTTGGCATCCGGATTGGTGATCATCTTCCAGACATAGGAAGGGTTCTGAGTACAGCCGATGGCTCCCTCTTCAATGGCCTTATGAGCCTGCCACTCCGTAACGTTATTGATCCAGAAACGGGTAGCGGTCTGTTCATTTACTCTGTGGAAATAATGTTTATCTGCCATAAAGCATCTCCTTTACTCTTTCTATGGCCATGCGCGGACTTGTTAAGACTGGCTTTTCAAATTCTGAAAGATATGGTAACAGTACCGTCATTGATCCCTGAGCTAATACTATTACATCGTGGTCTTCTGCGGCTTTTCTAATGGTTGCCAGACAAAGCTGGTTGTGTTTTTCCTGATTCTTTTCCTTCATCAGGATATCCAGGGCTCCGTCAACGAGGAACTCATCAACTACGACATCCTTACCTGCTTCTTTAGCCTTGGTACGGACCAGATTGCAGCTGGGCTTCATTGTTGAAGCGACTGTGGCTACTACCGCAATCCTGCTGCCCAGTTCAACAGCCTTTTCAGCCATTGGTTCATCAACTTTCAGGGTCTTGCAGGAAACCTGCTTACGGGCAATGTCGAATACCTCGCCAACACTTGAACACTGGTTGAAAATCAGATCAGGGTTCAGTGAATCAGCACACTGTACATATGAGCACATTCTCTTTATGATTCCCGGAGTAGGTCCGTTGTTCTTCTTTACCTCTTCCAGTAAGCTGTCATCAATTATGTTTACCAGTTCTACTCCCGGTAAGATCTCTGCACAGAGAGCCTTCAGATCATTCAGTGATACCGGGCTGGTATGGATCATTACTACCTTCATGCTTATTCTCCTTTTTTCAGATCTTCGTAATACAGGTATGCCTTGTTGATTGAGCCGAAGACATCCATCTTATGAGCGATGATCTCCTTGGCTACCGGCAGAGCCTTTGGCAGGATGGTTGCGAATTTGAAGTCGCCTGTTTCATTAATGATACGGGCCAGTTCATATGAGTATGCTGCCTTGAATTCGCTGGCAACATTAATTTTCTGAATACCAATTTTGGAAGCTTTCCTGATCTGCTCGTCATCCTGACCTGAACCGCCATGCAATACCAGCGGTACATCAGTTACGTCGCGGATCCTCTGCAGAAGCTCCAGCTGTAATATGGGTTTGAAACCCTTTGGATACAGACCGTGTGAAGTGCCGATGGCGATTGCCAGGGTATCTACACCGGTCTTGCTGACGAAGTCTACTACTTCTTCCGGCTGAGTATAGACAATGTCTCCGCCGCCTTCGTCAGAATTGCCTGTATTGCCGATCGTTCCCAGTTCACCTTCTACTGAAACACCGACAAGGTGGGCAATGTCACATACTTCCTTTGTCTTTGCGACATTTTCCTCGTATGGATAATGTGAACCGTCAAACATTACGGATGTGAATCCGGCCTGAATGGCGTAAACGCAGTCCTTCAGTGAGCGGCCATGGTCCAGATGCAGTACATAAGGGATTCTGCTGTTCATCAGTTTTTCACGCACAAACTGATAGTACTCCTTCTGACAGAAATCCAATTCGCCGGCCGCAATGGCGATAATGGTCGGAGACTGCAGCTCTTCTGCTGTTTCAAAGACAGCCTTGAAGTTTGAAACTTCCGTGGTATTGAAGGCACCAACAGTGAACTTATGTTCCTGGGCGATCTTCAGCATTTCATTCATATTAATTAACATACTTTTTCCTCCCTTTTGAAATTCGTGGCAGATCACCAAGGACCTGCCACGAACAAACAATAATCAGATTAGATTAGAAGCTGATTTCAACGTCAGCGACTTTGTCGTCCTTCTTCAGGTCTTCTCTCTGATCAACAGGCTTCTTCAGGATGAAGAGTAATACGCCCATGATGAGTGAACCTAAAACAAGAGCGATAACGAACTTGCCAGCATTTACGAATGTTGGGATAACGAACCATCCACCATGTGGAACAGGTGCGCCAACGCCCCAGATCATGCATAAGCCACCAGCGATGGCACCAGCAATTTCAGATGAAATAACAACTCTCCACAGGTCGTTCATAGCCAGCGGAATAACGCACTCGGTGATCATGCAGACTCCCATCGGGAAGCAAGCCTTGAGGTTTTCCTTTTCATCAGCTGTCCAGACTTCCTTCTTGAAGACCTTTGATAATAACCAGGTTACGAGAACGCCCATTGGTGGAATCATACAAGCAACCATGTGGCATGCCTTTGGTTCATAGACACCTTCAGCAAGCATAGCTGTTGAGTATAATGAGATGGTCTTGTTTACAGGACCGCCGAAGTCTGTGCCTGAGCAGAATGACATAGCTGCACCATACAGGAACTTTGAACCTGTTGATAAGCCTTCGATGAAGCCTGTCAGTGCGTTAATGATACCGGCACATACCTTACCGACAACGGTGTACATTAAGAAGCCGCAAACCAAGCTGGTTAAGAAAGGAATAATCAGAATTGGTAATAAGCCCTGCATGGTCTTTGGCAGTTTAATCTTCTTTACAAGATTAGCGAAGTAGCCAACCATGAATGCACCGATGATACCGCCTAAGAAGCCAGCTTTTACGTTACCGGCGATAAGACCGACAACCAAGCCAGGAGCAATACCAGGTCTGTCTGCGATTGAGTAAGCAATAGCTGCACATACTACAGGAACGATCAATGTACCCATTGTCAGGTTACCGGTCTTGTAGATATACCAGATCCAGCTGCTGCCTTCAGCTGCAGTAACGATATCAGGTCCGCCTAAGATGACGCCGAGAGCCTGACATAATCCTGCACCAACTACGACTGGAACCATGTAAGAAATACCAGTCATAACGTGACGTTTAATGTCTCTAAGTTTCATGTTTTCCTCCTATTTTTCTATAATTAGCAACCTTTCTTTTTGCTTAATTAACTACTTTTTACGAGCGTTCAGCTTTTCTTCGATCTTCTTGAGGAAAGCTGCTGTGTTGTGCATGACGTCTTCCGTTCTGCACCTTACAATAGGTTTGCCTGCAAAGCGGCCTTCTCCGGCAATCTTTACATCTACAGCAAGTAAGACAACATCGGCTTCTGCAATTTCTTCAGGGGTAAGTTCAAATTCGACACCAATAGTACCCTGTGTCTCAATCTTGCATGGGAATCCGCATTCTTCTGCTGCATCCAGAATTTTCTGCCTGGTGATGTAAGTGTGGGCAATTCCGGTTGGGCAAGCTGTGATACCAACAATCTTCATAACTTTCTCTCCTTTCTAGACGGCTGCGAAAACACTGATGACTTCAGGTGCTTCTTCTGCCTCCATAAGCTTTTTAATATTATTTTTATTGCAAAGCGAGGTTGCTACTTTGGATAACAATTTAATGTGAACTGTCTTGTCAAAGGATTTGACAGCCAGCATGATGATCAGGTTGACAGGCTTTCCGTCAATTGATGGCCATTCAACCGGTTCATCAGTTCTCCCAACAACTACGGATGTATACTTTACGGATTCGGACTTGCCATGCGGAATAGCAATGCCTTCACCTATTCCCGTAAGGCCTTCCTCTTCTCTCAGATATACATCTGCCAGGAATTCATCATAGTCTGTTACTTTTCCAGCATCACAAAGGATCTGTACCATTTCTTTTAGAACTTCATCTTTGGTTCTCCCTTTAAGATGGAGATTAATCAGTTCCGGTGATAACACGGATTCTATTGTTACAACTTCTTCACTCATTTTACCTACCTCGTTTCTAATACTTCTTTTACCTTTCGGACATCCTCATCTGTAAACATGACTGATACAAAGGCTATGGGAATTGACAATGAGTAGTCCGGGATCTTTACCGTAGACAGTATCAGATCCACATTCTCATAGTCTTTGATGTATGTTTCCAGCCTGGAAGCCGGAAGTTCATCGAGAATGATCCAGTTAGGGAATTTTCTCTTAATATGAACCATCAGCATGTGCGAAGTACCAACACTGCTGCTGCAGACAACTATTACCCGCAGGGTTTCCCTGATGCGGTTTTCCAGAAGTGTCTGGAAATATATGGTCAGATATCCGACTTCATCATCAGTTATGGTGAATTCGGGGTAGTATTTATGGAGAGTTTCCTCTACTGTCTTTCTTGTTAATTCAAACAGCTCGCTGTATTCTTCCTTGATATCTCTCAGGAGTGAACACTTAATGTCTATCCTGTATCTCATTCGTCCTATCATGGAATGAATGTGCAGAAGCACATACCTTCTGACTGTCTCGTCATATGGAAGCCCCTGGGACAGACAGGCATCCATCTTCTCCAGAACCTCCAGGGCAAATGCCTGGGTAGTTTCATCTATCTCTAATGGCTTGTCGGTTGTTTTCTCCACTATTTCCTTGCTGTAGCCAATTGAATCAAGATGTTCGTATATGTATCTGACATCGCTGTCAGGAATCTTTATTCTGTAGCGTTCCTCTATCTTCTGAGCCAGCTCGGCAGCTATCCTCATCTTGTGTATGTTGGTTGATCGCAGTTCCACTACGCTCTCATCCATGGCTCTGCCCTGCATGACCCTGAGAATCATGATCAGAAGATGAGTTACGATGTTGATGTAATACGGGTCAACGATTTCGTAGTCTAGTTCCTTTTCAACGCCTCTTACCAGATACTCTATGTAATCAACAAGTTGACTGGAGTATTGCTGGCAAAGCGTTTCGTACGATCCTTCTTCAAGTCTGGTGTCCAGACCGCGGAAGTACTGACTGTCAGAAGTATCATAGGATATCAGAGAATTAGCCAAAGCTCTTCTGATGTCAAACTCTGTTCCTTCAATATGAACGCCCTTCTTTCCTTTATGAATCTTAAGATCATAAGGCTTAAGTGCATCCTCCACTATCTTGAGGTCAGCCTGAATGCTGGTCTTGGAAACATAGAATCTGTTGGACAGCTGGTCCAGCGTAATGTTTCTTGGTGCAACCCTTAACAGATGATTCATTACCAGAGCATGACGTTTGCGATGCTGGTAAGGGATCTGACTGATCATTTCCTTTGTTGCGGAAGGATTGCTTATTCTAATTCCGCTTCCTATAGTTGATTCAATGACAATGCCTGTTTCGTTTTCGCTGTCCTTCAGCGCTTCCATATCACGGTAAATCGTCTTTGTTGAAACGCCGAGATAATCAGCTATTTCTTTTGCTGTTACATAACTTTTTTTATCAATCAAAAAATCAACAATTCTCTTCTGCCTGTCGCTGAGTGTCGTAATCATTTTTTTGCTCATTTTCTAACCTCACTCTCATACTAACTTCCTGCGTTCGGTTCAATGTAACAACTTTGGCCATTATTTATGGACATTCCGCGGCTTTTTACCAGTCATTGAATAGTACATGATGCAGCCTATCAGTAACAGCACTATAACTCCTGTCTTCATTACCGGTTCCGATATCAGATTGGATGTGCAGTTTACAAGAAACAGCATGATCAATGCTTCACAGACTGTTCTGATATCCTTCAGTACAAGCAATCTGACAAACACGATCCTGATCAGAAAGAATCTGGCTACATCCATTACCAGCATCACCGCGATGTAAAGTGCGGAAATCTGGTTATAGTTGTTTATCAATTCCGTATTGCTGGCACTGGCAGGATTCAATCCTATAAAAATAAGGGGAATCAGTACCATTGCTCTCTCAAAGAAAAAGTAGAGCAACGAGAATCCCCCATAACAACACATGCCTGCTTCATCATTACAATCAGTAAGAAGAAATCCAGCCGCCAGAGATACGAAAACCACAAACACGATACTGTCATAGAGGCAGTAGGCCAGCTTGTTTGCCGTTACGTTATTAATTGCCATTGAAACGAATCCGTAAGCGATATACAGAAGTATAGCATTAACGGCAAGTACACTCTTTTTCTTTGCCTTACTATTTACGATGTTGAGTAAGGACAGTGCTAACAGCACGACTAGGTAGATTATCAAGAGTATTGTTTTCATAGCTTTTCCTACTAATCACATCATACGGGCTTGTAGTCAACAAAAAGATACAAAAATGTCCATAATCAATGGACATTTTTGCACAATTCCTTTTTGACAAAAACTTCCCATAATAAAAGTGCCGTTGCCGGCACTTTAACTTATTTGATGTTCTTTCCGTTTGTTTCAATGACTTTCTGATACCAGTAGAAACTCTTCTTTTTTCTTCTTGCCAGGTCTTTGAGGTCATGTTCGTCTCTGTTAACATAAACGAATCCATAGCGTTTTGAGAATCCGGAATGTCCTGAGATGATGTCAATGACTGACCAGGCACAGAAGCCGAGGAATTCAACTCCCACGTTCATGGCCTCTCTGACATTGCTGATATGTCTGCTGAGGTATTCAATACGGTCATCATCCTGTAAGATACCTTCTTCCGGCCATACCTCCTTGTTGCCAAAACCATTCTCTGTAATCAGCAGCGGGAGATGATATCTGTCCCAAAGGCATCTTGCTGAAAGCTGTAAACCGACAGCATCTATCTGCCAGCCCCATAAAGTAGCTTCCAGATTGTTATTCTTAACAACCTGGTAAACGCCTGCTTCTCTGCTCGGCAGAAGGTTGAATTCTATGTCTCCTATTTCGTGTTCATCATCCAGCGGGAAAGCGCTGATGGATTCTGAATAATAGTAGTTGAAGGCCAGGAAGTCAGGCTTGTTAGCCTTCAGCAGTTCCATATCACCTTCATGGATTTCAGGCATCATATTGCGGTCTTCCAGATACCTTTTGAAAGTTCCGCCATATTCCCCAAGAATGTTAGGATCCAGGAGATAATAGTTCCTTATTTCCATGGCATCCATGCAGGCAAGTGCGTCTGCCGGAGAATTGGTTGTAGGATACATCATTTCAAAACAGGTTGCCGGGCCAATCTTGCCGTCTTTGACGATTTCATGGCACAGTTTAATAGCCTTTGCTGTAGCTACGCACATATTATGGTTAGCCAGGAAACCCAATCTTTCTTTCTCCTTGCGGTTATCATCCGTAAGGCCTAATCTGAACGGCATATGTACGACATGGTCCTGTTCGTTAATTGTCAGCCAGTATTTGACCCTGTCACCATATGTTCTGAACAGTAACTCAGCATAAGTAGCATAGTCATCTATGCTTCTTCTATCTATCCAGCCTCCATACTGGTCAACAAGACCCTGCGGATATTCAAAATGATAGATCGTTACTATCGGCTCAATATCATTCTTCTTCAGTTCATTAATAAGGTCATTATAGAAATCAATGCCCTTCTGATTAACCTCTCCATTGCCGTTAGGGAAAATCCTAGTCCAGGCAATTGAGAAGCGGTAGGCTTTAAGTCCCATTTCCTTCATAAGGGCAATGTCTTCCTTATAGCGATGGTAATGGTCGCTGGCAACGGAATAGTCACAAACGGTCGGTTTGACCTTGCGAACATCCATTACTGACAGTCCTTTTCCGTCTTCATAAGCAGCGCCCTCAATCTGGAAAGCAGATGATGATGCTCCCCACAGGAATCCCTCTGGGAAATCTTTTACTTTTTTAGTCTGCATATAGAATACATCCTTTCAATCGAATAAAGGGGGCATAGA
>JAEEGL010526500.1_pt1 | contig 16725 bp, 11 predicted proteins | sample 9134231 | NCBI WGS metagenome assembly JAEEGL01 (sample SAMN16246548, study PRJNA631951) | gut metagenome | biome: gut microbiome; feature: rumen; material: fiber-attached | host: Bos | place: Iran: Karaj | collected 2018-10 | reverse complement strand
TGCATGGAATAGTCTTGTCCGGATATGACGCCAATGGGCAGATTCGGGTCGCAAGCTATCGTGCTGACGTCTTGGCTAATCAATAGCGGAGCATCATGTCCCGCATTGCAATAGATCAGACGGCCTGTGGCCAGATCGAGTACGCCTACAAACAGAGTCACAAACATATTTGTCTCGTTGCCCTCAGTCAAAGCCGTATTGAGTATGCTGACAATCAGGTTTGGCGCTGCTACGTGAGCTGATATGTTGCGGAACAACGAACGTGTAACGGCCATGACGAGTGACGCAGGAACACCTTTGCCGGAGACATCGCCGATGCAGAAGAACAATTGCTCGTTGCTGATGTAGAAATCGAAAAGATCGCCGCCCACGTCCTTTGCAGGCTTCAGCATACCAAAGATATCGATATCGCTGCGCTCGGGGTAGGGTGGGAACGTCTTTGGCAGCATGGACATCTGTATGTCGTGCGCCACTTTCAGTTCATTCTCAATAGCTGCTTTCGAGGCTGTGGTCGATTTCAGCTCCTCGATGTATTGTGTCAGCGAGTGCTGCATGCCTTCAAAGGAGTCGCGAAGCAGGCGAACCTCATCTTCATATTTGATTTGGGGCAGAGAGGCATTAAAGTTTCCCTTTGCCACCTCGTTGGCAGTTTCGGCCAGTTGTTTCAATGGCTTTGTGATATGCTTGATAACCATGCTTCCAACAATGCGTACCACTATCAGGGCAATGCCGATCAATATCAGCATGGCGATTCCCACGCCCACACCAACAAAATCAACCAATAGTCTTGGCACGGCAAGGGCTATCGACCAGTCAGTATGTTCTACATGTTCATAAAACATATAGACAGACAAAAAGTCTATACCGAAGAAACTGAAAGGACTAATCTCACCATCTTCATCATAATAGCTGCCACTCCCGCCAGCCACCATCCGATGGCCCATGTTGTCGTCGATGGTATCGGTAGTCTCGGTGGCAAGCTTGAAATAGTTATCCCTGATTACACGTTTGGCATTAGGATGAGCGATAAATGTTCCGTCGCTGTCGATGATGAACTTGTAAGTGGCGAGCTGGAACACATTCCTCCAGTCATCTTCAATACTAACATTTGAAGAGCTGTCCTTACCCGAATGGTCATTGATATAGACTTTGAGAGAGTCGCCTTTATAGTTCATACCCTTTAGGATATTGTCTTCAAACCAGTCCAGAAGGAGGTCTGCTCCAAGGATAGCCACCGTCTTACCACTTTTGTTGTGGATAGGTACCATATAGGACACCTGCGGCCTCAGAGAGTCACCCTCGCCATAGAATGGTTTCGACCAATAGTCCTTCTCTGCCTTCAGGGCTTCCGTAAACCACTTCGCATTCAGATAGTCTTGATGGCTATCACCGATGTTGCGCAATTCTACTTTGTCATTCTCCCCTCTCACGGCGTATGGACAATACCAATGGCCCTTCTGCGGGTAGTAGTCGGCAACAAAGCTGATGCCACAACTGTGGATGTGAGGATTCTGAGTCACGATTCGCCGCATAATCTCAGAAAGCCTGTCAGGTTGTTCAAGGCTCTCTTCGATCTCAGGCACATGATTAATGGTTCCTGTACTGACCTCCGTGAGCACACGGCTTACACTCAGGTTGGTGCTCACAAGATAGCTCTTATACAGGTCAAGCTCCTCACTCTTTGCAAAGCCACTGACAATGACATAGATAAGATAGGAAGCAACGGCCATCACGATGAACTGAGTGATAGCAATCCTTCGTGTCAGCCGTCGGGCAAAGGGGCGCAGTTTGCGCTTTTTCTCCTTCTTACTCAACTTGTCGGTCTTTATAGCTTCTGCTCTACCTCAATCTCGGTGAAGGTCTCAATGATATCGCCTACCTCAATGTCGCCGAAGTTGACGAGTGAGATACCGCACTCCAGACCAGTAGCCACCTCCTTGGCGTCGTCCTTGTAACGCTTCAGGGCATCGATGGCTGCCGTATGGATAACGATACCGTCGCGGATAACACGGGCCTTGTCCTTGTTGTGGACTTTGCCTTCGGTAACGAGACCACCAGCCACAGTACCCACCTTCGAAATCTTGAACACCTGCTTGACCTCAATCTCACCGGTAACGATTTCCTTCTTCACCTTGTCGAGCATGCCCTGCATGGTAGACTTCACCTCGTCGATGGCATCATAGATAATAGAATAGGTATTGATCTCCACACCTTCGCGCTCAGCCAATCGGCGGGCTTCACCACTGGGACGTACCTGGAAGCCCACGATGATAGCATCGGAAGCCGAAGCCAGCATCACGTCGTTCTCCGAAATCTGACCCACAGCCTTGGCGATGACATTCACCTGCACCTTCTCGGTAGACAATTTGATGAACGAGTCGGACAAAGCCTCAATAGAGCCGTCGGTATCACCCTTGACGATGATGTTGAGCTCGTGGAACTCACCCAAGGCAATACGGTGTGACAGCTCATCAAGTCCGAGCTTCGTGGTAGTGCGCAGGCTCTGTTCACGCTGCAACTGTACACGCTTATTGGTAATGTCGCGGGCTTCCTGTTCTGTTTCCATTATATGGAAGGTGTCGCCAGCCGTGGGGGCACCATTCAGACCGAGGATGATGGCAGGCTCGGCAGGACCGGCCTTCTCAATACGCTGGTTACGCTCATTGAACATAGCCTTGATACGGCCATAGCTGGTTCCGGCAACAACGATGTCGCCCACCTTCAGCGTACCGTTCGAGACAAGTACTGTCGAGACATAGCCACGACCCTTGTCGAGCGAACTCTCAATAATAGAACCCGTAGCCTTGCGGTTGGGGTTGGCCTTCAGGTCGAGCATCTCAGCCTCCAGAAGCACTTTCTCCAGCAGTTCGTCAACACCAAGACCTTTTTTGGCCGAAATCTCCTGACACTGGTACTTACCGCCCCACTCCTCGACGAGCAGGTTCATATTGGCCAGGTCTTCACGAATCTTGTCGGGGTTGGCACCGGGCTTATCAATCTTGTTGATGGCAAACACCATCGGTACGTTGGCTGCCTGCGCATGGGCAATGGCCTCTTTGGTGGTAGGCATCACCGAGTCGTCGGCAGCAATGATAATGATTGCGATATCGGTCACCTGAGCACCACGGGCACGCATGGCGGTAAATGCCTCATGTCCAGGGGTGTCGAGGAAGGTGATGCGACGGCCGTCCTTCAGCTTCACATTGTATGCACCGATGTGCTGGGTGATACCACCGGCCTCACCAGCAATGACATTGGTGTTGCGAATATGGTCGAGCAACGAGGTCTTACCGTGGTCTACGTGACCCATCACAGTGACAATGGGTGCGCGGCTCTGCAGGTCGTTCTCGTCGTCCTCCTCCTCAGTGATGGCATTCTGCACTTCGGCAGAGACATACTCCGTAGTGAAGCCAAACTCGTCAGCCACGATATTGATGGTCTCTGCATCCAGACGTTGATTGATACTGACCATGATACCGATGCTCATACAGGTTCCGATGACTTGATTGACACCGACATTCATCATCGTTGCCAACTCGGAAACGGTGACAAACTCAGTCAGCTTGAGCACCTTCGACTGTGCTGCCTCGGCAGCCATCTCCTCGCTCATACGCTCCTGAACGGCATCGCGCTTCTCCTTACGATACTTGGCACCCTTCTTGTTCTGGTTGGTCTTGGAGGTAAGACGGGCCAGCGTCTCCTTGACCTGGCGCGCTACAGCCTCCTCGTCCACTTCAAGCGGTTTCTGGACGGGACGGTTCTTCTTGTTTTTCTTACCGCCCTGCTGGTTCTGCTGCTGCCCCTGAGGACGGTTGTTGTTATTGTTCTTGTTCTTATTGTCCGACTTACTGGCCTGCTTGGCAGCAGCTTCGATGTCGACCTTGCCCTGACGGATGCGCTCGCGCTTCTTGCGCTCGCCGGCAGCCTTCTCCTCACGCTCACGCTTACGTTCCTCCTTCGACTTCTTCTTGGGACGCGTGCTCTGGTTGAGGGCATCAAGGTCTATCTTGCCCAGCACGTTCAGCTGGGGTGCATTCTGAGCCACCTTGGCATCACCAGGGGTCTTGGCTAATGAAGGCTGTGCAGGCTGCTGAACAGCAGGAACCTCTGATACCGGCTCCTCCTGAGCGACAGGTTCCTCAACGGGTTCAGCTTGCTGGGCAACCACCTCTGCAGGCTCGGGCTCTGCCACTTCTGCAGGCTGGACCTCTGCGGGCTCCGATGCTACGGGTTCTTCTGGTATTGGTGCGGATTCAGCTTCAGGAGCTGATACAGGTGCGGGCTCTGCTTTAGGCTTAGGTTTGCCTATCGCGTCAAGGTCTATCTTGCCGACGGCCTTGAACTGCGGGCGCTGCTCCAGCAACTGGTCGGTAGGAGCTACGGCTTTCTCCTTCTTCTCCACTTTCTCTACCTTCTTCTCCTTCACCTTCTTGATGAACAGTTGTTCGGCCTTCGTCTTGACAGCTTTATCGGAGTTGAACTCGCTGACCAACGCCTCATACTGTCCGTCGGTAATCTTGGTGTTGGGCGTGGCATCGTCTTTGATCTCACCCAGCTCACTCCGCTTTTTCAGGAATTCGACAGCCGTTTCGAATCCTATATTCAGTTCTGATAATACTTTATTTAATCTTACACCCATCTATTCTCTTACAATTTGACGATTTACAATTTACGATTTACTCAAACTCAGCCTTCAGCACCTCGATGACATGATCGACGGTCTCTTCCTCCAAGTCGGCCTTTTCAATGAGCATCTCACGCGGAGCATTGAGCACAGCTTTGGCAGTGTCGAGGCCAATGCCTTTGATGGAGTCGATAATCCACTGGTCAATCTCGTCGGCGAACTCGTCCAGATAGATATCCTCATCGGCTTCGTTCTCGTTGACCACACGGAAGACATCGATGGTGTATTCTGTCAGCATGGAGGCCAGCTTGATGTTAAGGCCACCCTTACCGATGGCTAACGACACCTCCTCAGGCTGCAGATAGACCTCGGCCTTGTGCTCTTCCTGATTGAGCGTGATGCTGGTCACCTTGGCGGGCGAGAGGGCACGCTGGATGAAAAGCTGGATGTTGCTGGAGTAGTTGATGACATCGATATTCTCGTTACACATCTCACGCACGATGCCGTGCACACGGCTACCCTTCACACCCACGCAGGCTCCTACGGGATCGATGCGGTCGTCGTAGCTCTCGACAGCCACCTTGGCACGCTCACCCGGCATACGGGCAATACGGCGAATAGTGATGAGACCATCCTGGATCTCAGGAACCTCGGCTTCGAGCAGACGCTCCAGGAACTTGGGACTGGTGCGCGAAAGTACGATGCGGGGATTGTTGTTCTCGTTCTGCACCTCCTTGACAATGGCGCGAACGGTCTCACCCTTATGATAGCTGTCTGAAGGTATCTGCTCCTGCTTAGGCAGATGCAGCTCGTTGCCCTCATCGTCAATGAGCAATATCTCACGCTTCCACATCTGGTACACCTCGCCACTGACTATCTGGCCAACCTTGTCCTTATACTTCTGGTACAGCGAGTCGTGCTCCAGCTCCAGAATCTTCGATGCCAGCGTCTGGCGCAGGTTCAGAATGGCACGACGGCCAAACTTCTGGAAGTCCACATCCTCGGAGACCTCCTCGCCCACCTCGTAGTCGGGCTCAATCTTCTGAGCCTCGCTGAGGGCAATCTCCTTGTTCTCGTCGCTCACCTCACCATCTGCAACTACGATACGATTGCGATGAATCTCAAAGTCGCCCTTATCGGGATTGACAATGACGTCGAAATTCGCATCCGAACCGAACATCTTGGCGATTACATTACGAAAACTCTCTTCCAGAACACTCACCAGCGTGGTACGGTCGATGTTCTTTGTCTCTTTAAACTCCTGAAAGGTCTCAATCATTGAGGGGCCTTTTGATTTCTTTGTTGCTACCATTATATTATTCTTTATTTCTGATTTTTACTTGAATGCCAACAGATACTTGCAGTATTTCACATCGGCAATGGCAAATGTCTTGTCGACATCCACCAGCTGGGGGCGCTTCTTACCCTCAATCTGCTGCTTCTCCTTGGTAGCAATCACAAACTGGCTACCATCGTCGCTGACCTCCTTCAGCACGCCCTGACTCTTCTGACCGTTCTTGGCAAGCACTTCCACCTCCTTACCGATGTGGTTGCGGTATTGCTGAACAACCTTAAAGGGTTGACCGATACCGGCAGACCCCACCTCCAGTTCGTAGTCGCCCAACTCGTCACCCAGCGATTCCTGCAGGTGACGGCTCAGGTCGGCACAGTCCTCAATCCAGACACCGTCGGCATGGTCTATCTCAATCACGATACGGTCGTCAGCGGTCATTTCTACATCCACGAGATAGTAGTCGCCTTTCTGCAACCACTCCTCAACAGCCTTTGTCAATACGTTCTTATCAATCATAAACGCTATTTAAATATTAAAAAACGAGAATGAGAGACTCGCTGCGGAGTCTCTCATTCCTCTGAACGGCTGCAAAGGTACGAACTTTTTTTGTATCTTGCAAATTTTTAGCGATTTATTTACTCGTGCACGTATAAATTCCAGCCGAGATAGGTCTCGATGGCCTCGTTGAGGATGTCGACGACATCGGTACGGCACATGGCTACATGGTGCTCGAAACCATTCTTGCAGATGTATTTCATCAGCTTCTGCAGGTTGTCCACCTGGGTGACGGCAATACAGCCATCCATGCCGTAGGGGTCGTTGGTGAGCTGACCCTTGCCTAAGTAAGCCTTGATGCAGCCCTTGGGGTCATCGGTAGAAATGCGGAAGAAGGTGAACGGTCCTTCAGACACCTTGGCATAGACGGCACCGAAGGTCTTCACCTTGCCCAGCGTGCGTCCTAACACACCGAGGGGTCCCAGCTTCAGGTCGTCGTTGCCCACGAACGACTTGGCATAGTTGCCACAGTGGGTGCAGACGCACTTGTTGCGGTCCTCGGCGAAGTTGTTGTTCCAGTCGAGCAGTGCCGAAGCCTTGCCCGAGGCCAGGGTGAGGGCATACATGGATACGGCACCGGCTAAGTCGGTCTCGCAGGCGGCAGGGATGAGCTTGTCGGAGAGCATTGACATGGTGACGCAGGGTGCACAGCCGTAGTTCTGCTCCAGCGAGTCCCAGCACTGTATGGCTACTGCCTGCACATCGTTGGCCTCAATCCAGTTCTCCACGGCCACACTGAACTTAGCCTGGATGGCCAGCTTGTCCTTATACGAGTCGGGCACCTTGGCATAGCTGCAGGTGCGGTTGCACATCTCAATGAACTTGGGGTCATCATCGCTGATCTTCTGGGCAGCGAAGAGAATCTCCGACAGGTCAGCAGGCACGACGGTGATGCCCGAGCGCTGCAGCAGCTTTTCGGAAGCACGGCAGGTATTGAAACCTAACGGGCGCGTGCCAATCTGGCCGAGGCGGCAGTGGCGCAGTCCGTTGACCACGCGGCAGACGGCAGCAAAGCGGTCGATATCCTTCTTCAGCAAGGGGTCGTAGATGCTGTAGGTGTGCAGCGTGGTGTCGGTGAAGGGAATGCCATACTGATAGAGGTTGTTGCAGACGGAGATTTTTCCGCAGAAGGCATCGCGGCGCGAGTCGAGGTCCACCTTGTCGTTCTCGTCATCGCAAGCCTGCACCAGAACGGGCACATTCAGGTCGGCATCGCTGATGGCATTGATGATGCCTATCTCGAAACCGAAGTTGGGCAGCGACACAATGATGCCGTCAATCTCGTCGCGATGTGCGCGGAATTGCTTCGACACTTTCAGGCCGTCCTCGCGGGTCTCAATGGAACTGCTGCCCGTCGGCGTAGCATCCTCGGGCAGAATGACATACTCATAGCCTCCCTCGTCAAGTGTCTTCAGCAACTGCTTGCGGACATCCTTGGCTAACTCTGAATTGAAATAGGCGCGTGTTCCGATAATCACGCCAAAACAAGTCTTTCCGTTCTTCATATTTGTTTAGTTCTAAGCTTTAATCTGTGTTTCATTTTATTTAATCAGTTGGTTCACTGCATTCCGCCAGCCCTGATAGAGTGTCTCCTTCGTTGGTGAGGGCTGTGGCTTGAAGACCTGGGTAACCTTGCGGAAGCCCGTCACCGCGTCGAACGACTTCCATACCCCACGCGCAAAGCCATTCATGATGACAGCGCCTAAGGCTGAGGCATCGTCGACCTCGGTGCATACCACAGGCGTATCGAGCATGTCGGCCTGGAACTGCATCAGGAAGCGATTCTTCGTCGGACCACCATCTGCGCAGATTTCACTCAGCCTGCCCCCAGTAGCACGCGACATCACATCGATGAGGTCCTTGATCTGGTAGGCTATCGACTCCAGGGCGGCACGCAGGATGTGTGCCTTGGTGGTGGCGAAGGTCAATCCGAAGACGGCCCCCTTGACATCGCTCTTCCACCAGGGAGCGCCCAGTCCAGAGAAGGCGGGCACGATGTAGACACCGCCATTATCGGCCACACTCGTAGCCTGAGCCTCCATCTCTGAGGGGTGTCCCACCATTCCGAGCTGGTCGGCCATCCACTTCAAGGTGGCTCCCGTGCTATAGATATTGCCTTCATAGCCGAAGTAGGTCTTGCCGAAGGCAGAGAATCCCACACTGGTCACCAGACCCTGCGGAGCTGCCAATGGTTTCTCGCCGATATTCACCATCACACTGGAGCCTGTGCCGTAGGTCACCTTGCCCGAGCCCGGTTGGAAGCACATCTGCCCCACCAGCGCACCGTGCGAGTCGCCCAATACACCGGCAATGGGTATGGGACTGGCAAACAGTCCGTCGCAGGTAGTCTCGCCATAGATGGCATCACAGGGGCGCACCTCAGGCATCATCGAGCGGGGGATGTCGAAGAGCTTCAACAGGTCGTCGTCCCACTGCATGGTATGAATATTGAACAGCATGGTACGCGAGGCATTGGTATAGTCGGTGGCATGCACCGCTCCGCCCGTCAGATTCCAGATGAGCCACGTATCGATGGTACCCATCAGCAGTTCGCCTTTCTCTGCCTGTTCGCGGGCTCCGTCAATATGGTCGAGCAACCACTTCACACCCGATGCCGAGAAGTTAGGGTCGATGAGCAGTCCGCTCTTGTCGAACACCCGCTTGGCATAGCCCTGCGAGCGTAGCTGGCGACAAAGTTCCGCGCCACGAGTATCCTGCCACACCACAGCACGGCTGATGGGCTTGCCCGTCAGCCGGTTCCACACCACAGCAGTCTCACGCTGGTTGGTGATGGCCAGGCTACATTGAACATTGGACTCGGAACATGGAACAATGAGCTGCCGGATGGCCTCTATCATGTTCTGATAAATCTCCTCCGCGTCGTGCTCCACCCAGCCAGTCTGAGGATAGTACTGCTGATGGTCAACATTGGTGCGCGACAACACATGGCACTGCTCGTCAAACAGCAATGCCTTGGTCGACGAGGTACTCTGGTCTATTGATATAATGTAGTTCATTTGATGAAATCTAAAGTTGACTTCGTGATTCCTTCAGCATCCATGCCATAGTGATGGAAGATTTCGGCATTGGTACCGTGGACGACGTTTTCGTCGGGAATGCCGATGATGCGCACGGGTACGGGATGCTCGCTGACGGTCTCGCAGACCATAGCGCCTAATCCGCCAAACTGGGAGTGCTCCTCCACGGTGACGATACGCCCTGTCTCGCGGGCTGCCTTGAGAATAGCCTCCGTATCGAAGGGCTTAATCCACGACATATCGAGCACACGGGCCTGTATGCCCTGCTCCTTCAGCTTCAGTCCTGCCTGCCAGGCATGATAGACGGTCTCGCCCGTAGCCACGATGGTCACATCGGTGCCGTCGAGCACAGTGATGGCCTTGCCCACCTCAAACTGGAAGTCATCGTTCTCATAGACATCGGGCACGGCAGCACGGCCGACACGGACATAGCAGGGCTTATCGAAATCGACCAGCAGCTTGACCAGCTTCTTAGTCACACGCCAGTCGCTGGGCAGACAAACCGTCATGCCGGGGAAGGTGCGCAGCACGGCAATGTCGTGCAGCGAGTGGTGGGTAGCACCTAAGGCTCCATAGGCCACACCGCCCGACACACCAAGTATGGTGACGGGATTCTCGGAGTAGGCCAGGTCGACCTTCACCTGCTCCAGCGATCGAGCTACATAGAAGCAGGCCGGTCCGCAGCAGAACACCTTCTTGCCCGAGTGTGCCAGACCAGCCGAGATGCCCACTGCATCCTGTTCGGCAATGCCGCACTCCACAAACTGCTCGGGCAGCGCCGCAGCATAGTCGCCTAATGTCACCGAGCCACGGGCATCAGTGGTCACGGCTATAATATCCTTATCCTCACGTGCCAGCTCCAGCAGCGTGTCGGTAAACTGTTTTCTACAAGCAATCATCCTATTATCTACTATTTACAGATTTACTATTAACTATTTTTCCCATTTACACTTATTTCTCCAGTGCGGCAATGCGCTCGCTGATTTCTGCAACGGCAGCCTTGCACTGCTCCTCGTTCAGCACACCATGATGCCACTTGGCAATGCCCTCCATGAAGCTCACGCCACGGCCCTTCGTGGTGTTCGACACCAGCAGGTGGGGCTTCTGGTTCTGATAGTCGATGCTGGCGAAGGTTTTCAGGATGTCCTCCATCGAGTCGCCGTTCATCTCCTTCACATCCCAGCCAAAGGCCGACCAGCGTTCCTTGATGCTGTCGATGGGCATCACGTCCTCCGTATTGCCGCTAATCTGCAAGTGGTTGCGGTCGATGATGGCCACCAGATTGTCGAGCTTATACTTGCCACCGGCCATAGCAGCCTCGTAGATAGAGCCCTCGCCCTGCTCGCCGTCGCCCATCATCACGAAGGTGCGCCACGACTTCTTGTCCATCTTCGCGGCGATGGCCATGCCCACGCCGATGGGCAGTCCGTGTCCCAGCGCTCCGCTGTTCACCTCGATGCCAGGCACCTCGATGGTGGGATGACCTGAGAGCACACTGTCAAACTTGCCCAGCGTGTCGAGCACCTCGGGCTTCAGATAGCCCTTGGCTTCCAGTGTCACATAGAGTGCCTCCACGCAGTGGCCCTTCGACAGCACAAACCGGTCGCGATCCGGATTGCCCATGCCGCGCCCGCCGTGAGCAGGCACCTCAGCACCCGGCTCGATGTTCTTCATCACACTGAAATAGAGTGCCGTCATCACGTTCAGGCACGACAGGTCGCCACCGATGTGACCTGCCTTGGCGGCATACACCACCTCAACCAACCGTTTGCGGTTCTTCTCCGCCAACAGCTCCAATTCTTTTACGTTCATAGTCTTTAAAGTATATACTTATTTCTACTATAAAGATGAACGAGCGGGTAAAATGTCATCAGTTTCCAGCTTATTTTTTGTTTCGTTTACCATATTCTTATAACGCTTTTGTTCTTACCATTTGCTTAGGAAAAAGAATCAGGAGTCCCCGTGATTCTTTAAAATCGCAAATATTCGACCACTGACGGCATTTCGGTGGTTATAACCGCCAACTGTCCGCCCGATAGTCAAGAATGCCGCCATGCGCCAAGAAACGACGAATTTGAAGCTTGAAGATAATTCAGTAGCTCAACCCGAATGCCCATAGTGGGATGATGTTGCCATAGCCTACTTCTATGTCATCACGTACCACATAGCCTTCTTCAGCATCTGTGATTTGCTTCTTTCCCTTCCTCTTGCCACCGACCTCGAAGGTCTTGCCGTCAATCTCGAAATCGCTGATGCGTGAGCTGATGACCTCCTGGGTCACTCGCATCTGGTTGTAGAAGAAAGTCTCGCGGATATTGCCAATGTCAGTTGCCTCGCGGCCCATCAGGAAGGCAAGGCTGGTGTTGTCGAGGTAAACCTTTTCCACCTTACCGATGCCACGAATACCGCCTGTGTTGTCGCGTAGTTGGCCTATCATGCCTGCCTGCTCCATGTAAAGGAAGTAATCTGGTAGCACGTTCCTGCTGACACCTATAACAGTAGCCAGAGAATCCATCACAGGCTTGAAAGGCACGCTCTGGGCGATGACGGCCAGCAGCTTCTTCAGCTTTCGGCCAGTAGAGGCATTCATGTTGGCATATTGGGGGATATCAACCTCCATCGTCTGGTTGATGACCTGACGTAACCGCATTCCGAAATCGCTATCACCGGAAAAGGGATAGTAACCTCTCTGAAGGTAATCCCTGAACAATGGCAGTGGATGGCTGACCGCATCAAGCCGTGCTTGCTGGTTGAGAATGTCTTCAAGGATATATACTGGCACCTCAATGCCATGAAACAGAGCCAGGTACTCTCTGAAACTGAGTCCCTGCATCATGAAGATGGGTGCCCGTCGGCTCAGGTCTGAATAGCCTTTGTAGATGTCGAGCACCATACGCTTTGTTTTTACCGTTTGCGATGCAAAGATACGAAAAATGCACTAAAGCAGTGCAAAATTTCGAGAAAAATGCACTATAATAGTGCAATTCCTTAATAAAAAGACAATTTTTTAAGGAATCTTTGGTTATTATTGGGATTTTTACTACCTTTGCAGGCAGAGAGTTTTAATATATAACAGGGCTCACCTTTATAGCCGCAAAATGTAAATAGAAGAAAATATGAGAAAAGAGAGTAACTTACATATAGTTTACAATGACCTCTGGGAACCCCTTATAAATAGGGATTTCTTTGCTGCCGCGCAGGCCGCTGTAGAGGAGTAATTAAACTCTCTGATATAATGAAAGGGACCTGTCCGTTTGGGCAGGTCCTTTCGCTTCTACTATTTCGTTTGCCATATTCTTATAACGCTTTTGTTCTTACCATTTGCTTAGGAAAAAGAATCAGTTCATGAACTGTCCCCATGTCACATGACTCATCATCGAGTGCAAAGGTCATCGTTTCTTCTGAATTTCCCAATTAGAATGCGTTTTATTGTCAGTTATATGTCACATTAGTTTTCTCAATTCTTCTGGTTCAGGCAGAATTCCTTCGTATTCCTTAGGTAACTCTGACGAGGTGCGAAAGGTGGCTACACCCATCGGTTTATTGATGTCACGGAATGCAAACTCCACCGTTTTTGAATCTCTGTCTTTGCAAAGAATAATACCGATAGAAGGATTCTCATGGGGTAGTTTAACATACTCGTCGAGTGCGGAAAGGTAGAAATTCAGTTTGCCAGCATACTCAGGTTTGAATGCTCCACGTTTTAACTCTATAGCAATCAGGGCTTGTAAACGGCGATTGAAAAACAGCAAATCGATGAAATACTCCTTCTCTGATACGATAAGTCGATATTGATTGCCCATAAACGAAAAGTCATTTCCCAATGCCATGATAAAATTCTTAATGTTGTGTACTATCTGCTGTTCTATTACACGTTCGTCTGCCTCGTCAGGATCCTCTATATTCACAAAGTCAAGCAGGTATTCATCCTTGAAAGAATGCAGCGCCTTGCCACGCAAGTCTACATTTGCAATGGTTGTTGCAAAGTTGTTGGGCATAGTACCCCGCTTGGCAAAAAGGTCGTCTTTCATATAGTATTTCAACTTTTCGCCATTCCAGAAGCCAGTTGCGCAGCTCACGATATAGAACAAGCGTTGCTCCATATCCTTCTTTTGGGCCAATATCTCGTAATGGTTAGTAAAACCGACTGCAAGAAAGGCCTCCAATGTCTCAGGAGTCAATTCGTCCGTTGACAATGGACGAATTTCAATATGCCCGCTGTCACCAACAGGGATAATGCTCTTTTGTAAATCGTCCGTTGCTGATGGACGACTCTCGAACATACCGCACCATGCTTCGTAGAAGATACGCATGCGCTTAATACTGGTCTCGGAGAAGCCTCGCAGACCAGGCAGTTCCTGTTGCAACAATTCAGAGATGGTGCCAATAGCATTGCTGCCCCATCTTGCCGCTCTACTTTGAACGGAAATGTATCCTCCTATGGCATAGTAAAGAGCCAGTACTTCCTTGTTTACTAACCGTGCAGCACGATAGCGACTTTCAAGTATCGCCTCCTTAATTGCCCTAACCGCTTCTGCGTATGCTGCTGTTACTTGTTTCTGTTCCATATCTCGTTTCGTTTGCAAAGTTAATCAATACTCGTTTTATTTGCAAAAGTAATCAATTATTTGGGAAATCTATACTTTGTGTTGATGAATCATGTACTGACCCCGTGATTCTGAAAAATAAATGCTGTGGCTTTCTATGAGTTTCTTAACTCCTTCAATAGTTCGATATTTATACAGGCAACATGGCACATCTCCCCTTTTGATAAAATAGCGAATTAATTCTTTTTCGCCTTTGGAATATGAAATAGATAGTGCCATAAGAAAGCCTTTTTGTTAAAGATAAAAACGCCATAATTATAATTCTTTGGCTCCTATTGTTGAGCGGTCATCAACTTTTTCTTTATTCTTATAGCGTAAAATTTCTGCCTGTTCCAACTCACAGAATCGCTCGTAGTGCTTGCTCATCGCTTCTCTGTCGTATTGCTTCTTTTCTGCTTCGTCATATTTCAGATGCTGCAGGTTAAAAGCTGCAAGCATATCACGCTGGTGGGTGTCGCCATTGGATAATGTTACATTGCGTTCTTGCAGTTCATGTTTGGTGAAGCTACCATCAGTGAAGTCATATTGGCTAGCAGCATTCTGGGTATCAACCTTTACTAATTGACCGCCAAGCGACTTTACTTTGTTCTCCAAAATATTCACGAACATTGATGGTGCATGATTGGCAACCGACTTTCCGAAGCGTTTCTTCTTCCGAATTCTTCCTGTGCTTTCGTCCTCTCTGGTTTCCTTGGCTTTTCGTGTCCAACCACTTATTTGGTTGTTCTCTACGATAAATATATCTCCTTCTTTCAGCAACTCGTTGGCTCTGTCTATATGCTGCTGTTTACGAATGGCAGCTTGTCTTCGCTGCAACTCTGCCATCTCGCCACGCAATGCCTTATAACGCTTAGAGTCATTCCATACAAGACGTACGCCTCGCTTTATCGTTCCATCTTCGTTGAAATTCTGCGGATTGTTTGCTCGGCGACTACGATCAATCTTTCGTCCTAATTTTGCTTTCTCCGTCTCAATGCTGTCGCATTTCGATGCTAATTTGTCTATAGAGGCTATGTTTTCGCCTGAGACAGCCACAGTAGTTGGCCCTAAATCAATACCTACATTACCCTTACCCAGTTTCCTACCTTTCAATGGCTTTTCACTTTCAATGCTCATCTGAAGATAGTACTTGTATCGTCCTCGTACCATACGCCGAACAACCTTAACAACTTTTATGCTATCCAAGCCTCCCTTGAGTGCCCACATTTCATAATCGGCATGTTTCGGATTGTGTAAGATTGGTAATGTGATGAATTTAGCCGCCTTACCAACCTTGCCGTTCATTTTGACAGAAAGCATCATCGAGTCTAAGTGCAACTCCATTCCCGAAAAATATACCTTCCCTTGCACCACTTTCCTTCTACTGGAGAACGAATCCAACTCGCCATACTTCTTGAATGAAATCCGTCGGGCCTTATAGTCATACAGCATTTTATCCCAAGCACTCCAAATACCGGCAGATAAATGGTCTAAAATATAAGTTGTAAAACCAAGGTCAGCATAAGTCATATCAGTCCCAACACCCTTCTGTACCAATTTTTCTACGAATCCTTTAATGCCGTATTCGTCAAAAGTTATGTCAAGAAGTTCCTTGTTGCTGCCAAGTATTCCGTTTATATGAAATGGATGATTCCGAAAGAAATCCTTCTTCTCCTTAAATGTCTTGCAAGCCTGATACTCCTTCATTTGTTCGAAGTATCTGTACTGCCTGAGCAACTTACCTTGCACGTAGTTGTACAATTGGCGAAGTTGTTCAAAACGCTTATTGAGTATATCAGATTGATATTTCTCAACTCGCAAAGGCAAATCCAATACGAATACTTCTTTCATTTTGCTTTAAAAAATTACGCTTCAGGGGGGACACCTTTACTCGTTAATTTGGGTTCATAGTTACCCCCGTCACTGGCTTGCATTTCTGGGTGACTATCACCCTGGCTCTACCGGCTGATGAACGCCCTGCTCCTGTCACTGGCTTGCATTTTTGGGTGACTATCACCGCTGCCATCAACAGGCTGTTCTCCTCTTCCCTGTCACAGGCTTGCATTTTTGGGTGACTATCACCGCTATGGGCTTCGCCATCCAGTTCAAGCAGCCTGTCACTGGCTTGCATTTTTGGGTGACTATCACCCGACAACTTCGTACAGGACATGCGCGGACTCCTGTCACTGGCTTGCATTTTTGGGTGACTATCACCACCGTCCTGAACCGCAAGGAGGCACAGCACCTGTCACTGGCTTGCATTTTTGGGTGACTATCACCGTCGGCCTTGATCAGCACGTCGCTCTCCACCTGTCACTGGCTTGCATTTTTGGGTGACTATCACCAAAACTTGTAAAACATGTGTAAAACATTTGCCTGTCACTGGCTTGCATTTTTGGGTGACTATCACCGATATGCTGAAGGACTTCGGACAAGTGACCCTGTCACTGGCTTGCATTTTTGGGTGACTATCACCCACTTTCTCTATAGGCCTATAGTTTCCGCCCCTGTCACTGGCTTGCATTTTTGGGTGACTATCACCTTTCTCCGCCATCATCATAATCAAAATCAACCTGTCACTGGCTTGCCTTTTTGGGTGACTATCACCAAAACTATGATTCATATTTC
>JAEEGL017054715.1_pt1 | contig 16726 bp, 16 predicted proteins | sample 9134231 | NCBI WGS metagenome assembly JAEEGL01 (sample SAMN16246548, study PRJNA631951) | gut metagenome | biome: gut microbiome; feature: rumen; material: fiber-attached | host: Bos | place: Iran: Karaj | collected 2018-10 | reverse complement strand
CTATATGTCGCTTATGCTGAATAATGCAAAGTCTTTTTGGTGGTATGGTCATGTGGATTCGTTTCAGGAAGTTGCACAAAAAATCAATGCAATTTCAAACGATGAAATTAAAACTGTAGCTAAACAAATACTTTCACCCGAAAAAATTAACGTACTGATATACAAATGAAAGAGGATATAAAAAAATGCTGTGAGATTCTCCGCTCCGGAGGCACAATCCTGTATCCAACCGATACCATTTGGGGAATTGGCTGCGATGCGACAAATGCCAAGGCAATCGACAAAGTGTATAAAATTAAAAATCGTGACGGAAACATTCCGTTGCTTGTGCTGGTCAATTCTGTGGCAATGCTCGAACGCTATGTTGTTGATATGCCGCAGGTTGCGTACGATTTGATTGATTGCGCCACATCGCCAATGACAATCATTTTTGATAAGGCACGAAACCTGCCGGAAAATCTTGTAGGACAGGACGGCAGCATCGGCATCCGTGTGACGAACGAACCATTCACCGACCAACTGATTCAGCAGTTCCGAAAACCGATAGTTTCCACTTCGGCGAATATCCACGGAAATCCGACGGCTGAAATCTTTCAAGATATTGATGGTCAAATAGTTGATGCTGTTGACTATGTGGTGAAGTATCGTCAAAATGATATGAAAAAAGCAAAAGCTTCACAAATCATAAAATTATCAAATAGCGGACAAATTCAAATTATTCGGAAATGACAAAAGACGAAGTTTTACAGCAATCATTTTCTCATTCGGTTGTCATCCAGGTCCGTTTCACCGATATGGACAGCAACGGCCACATCAACAATGGCGTGTATCATTCATATTACGATTTGGGACGGATGCATTATTTTAAAGAAGTACTTCAGGCAAAGACATCTAATACACTGATTTGTCAAGTAAATACCACATACGTTGCACCCTTGTATCTGACGGATGAAATCTGTGTGAAAAACAAGGTTGTTCGTTGGGGAAATTCCAGTTTCGACATGCTTCAGGCAATTTTCAAGAAAACAGCTGATGGCGAGCAACTTGCAAACTTTTCTATCACGACGTTTGTGCATATCGAGAACGAAAAACCAGCACCAGTTCCTGAAGAATGGAAACGGCAACAACATTGATTCATGTTGCTTTTCTTGTCTATTGATTTAGCTATTTTGTATATTAAAAACTGTGGATTTGTTAAAAATCATACATTTGAAGAGAAAAATTTTCTTTTGTGGTTAAAAAAATAGAATTCATAGTAAGGCATATTTTAGCATGGTGCGTGTTGATAATTGTTCCGCACGCATTTTCGACAAACCCGTTAAGTTTGAATTTGTTGACGTTTCACACATTGCTATATATTGCTCCAATAGTTATTTTTTATCTTCATTCAGACATAATTGTTCCATATTTTTTCATCAAACGGCGTTATTTGTATTATTTTAGTTCGGTGCTTGCGTTGTATGGAATTTTTTTCTTTATCAATGATATGCTGAGCCCCATACTTGAAAAGATGGTTGCAATTGTGAGCATTGAGAATCCGTCAATCCATGTTCTGAAAGGCAAGCAGATGATAACCTCTCGTTCGTTTGTGTTTTTTATTACTTTGGCTGCGAGCGGGATGTATGGCTATTCCATCCAGAATGCTAAACGGGAACTGGTGCTGAAGGAAATGGAAAAACAACAAATGGAATCGAATTTGCAATTGCTTAAGTCGCAATTGAGCCCGCATTTTTTGTTTAATGCTATGAATAGCTTGTATTCGTTGTCGCTCAAGAAGTCGGAGGATTTGCCGAATGCCATTTTGACATTTTCCGATTTGCTTCGCTACAATACTTACGATAGTTCCGAAGATTTTGTGGATGTGGAAAAGGAAATCGAGTATCTCCATAATTACATAAAAATTCAGAAACTGCGTGTGGCAGAGGAAAGTACAATTTTATTCGACGAAGAAATTGACAAACATGCATCAGTGAAAATTGCCCCAATGATTTTAGTACCGTTTGTGGAGAATGCGTTTAAGCACGGACGAAGTGCTGAAGGGACGGTTGATATAGCAATGCGCATTTGTGTGACAGCCAGCGAAATAAATTTCTGTATATCGAATAAGATTTTTGCCTCGGGAACAAAAGATTTCGCTCATGGAATTGGCATACAAAACGTGAAAACACGCCTTCAATTGATTTACGGACCAAAACATCATCTTGAAATACAAGAAACGGAAACAGAGTATAATGTTGCATTAAAAATAACAATATGATACGGTGTGTGATTGTTGATGACGAGCCTTTGGGACGAGAAATTTTGGGACAATATGTCGCTCAAAATCAAGAGCTTCAATTGGTTGGTGCTTGTAAAAATGCCAACGAAGTTGTTGAGTTGTTGCAAAAAGAGCCTGTAGATGTGTTGTTCCTCGATATTCAGATGCCAGGAATGTCGGGAATGGCTCTGATGAAGTCTTTAGAAAATCCGCCACTTGTTGTATTCACAACTGCATACGACCAATATGCCGTGGAAGGCTACGAAGTGAGTGCCGTCGATTATCTGCTGAAGCCGATTTCTCCCGACCGCTTTAAAAAAGCTGTAGAAAAAGTTAGAGAAATGATTCAGTACAAAAAATCTTCAAGTAGAGATTTAAATTATATGTTTATTCGTGCTGATTATCAGGACATAAAAGTGATGTTCGATGATATATTATATGTGGAAGGGTTGAAAGATTATGTAAAGGTTGTTACGAAAGAAAAACGCATTATAACCTTAACAAACATCAAGGGCATGTTGGAAAAATTACCGCAGGACAGATTTATTCGTGTACATAAATCGTATATCGTTGCTAAAGACAAGGTTCAAACCGTAAAAGGGACAATCCTTACAATAGACGATAAAGAAATCCCTATAGGGCTTACATTCAAGGATAACTTTATGAAAGGGATGAATTTAAAAGACAAGTGACGGTATAATTTATTTTCTAAAAAATTGTCTTGTTACAATCTCTCCGTTTTTCAATGAAATAATGGCGTAGTGCATTCCTTGAGGCAGTGCCGCAATCGGGTATGTGTTCCCCTGCATTCGTGTAGGATGCTGGATTTTCCCTTGCATATCAATGAATTTTACGCTTTCGTAATCGCCTTCGATTGTAATGAAGTCTGTCGCGATAGTAGGGTAGAGGATAACGTATTCATTGTCGCCAACGAATATGGTTTGTACATCCGAATACGAGTAATCTCCGTTGTAGTCGGTTTGTTTGAGGCGAAAATACATCAATCCGCTGAATGTGGCTGGTATTGTGTATTCGTAGAAATTGCTCGTTGACGATGTCCCTGCTCCGGCAATCTGTGCCACTTCATGGAACGAAATGCCATCAAAACTTTGCTCTACGGTGAAAAAGTCGTTGTTGGTTTCGGTGGCAGTTTCCCACTCAAAATTAATTGATTCATCGTTTTGCGTGATGGAGAAATATGAAAGTTCGATGGGGAGAAGCGTTGCTAAATATCCGTTAGTGACATCGTATTCCGCCAGGTTTTTCGTCATAACGGTCTTGCCCGTCCACCCTTTGTTGCTTATTTTATGGTTATCGTTTTTTGCACCAGGTAAGTTTTCAGTGTTGATGTTCATTTGTGAAAAAATTGAAGCAAACACATCGTATTTCGAAATATCCCAATTGTTAACCATACCATATACGTTATTGAGCGAAGAAAAATCTGCATCGCCGTCGTTGAGCGAAACATTAGCAACTTTCGTCGCATTGTTGAATAGTTCCTTTATAGTGGTGACATTTGAGAAGTCGCCCGAAAGCAAAACGTCGGTGAGGTTTGAGCACGTGCTAAACATACTTTCCATTGTGGTGACATTGGCAATATTGCTTACGTTTGCAGAGGTGAGTTTGCTATTTTTAAATAAATTATTTAATACAGTAACTGTTTCGGGTATTTCTAATGATGCTGTAGACAGTTTGTCACAATCTCTAAACATTCCATTCATAGACTCCAGTTTTGGGAATGTGCCTGATATTTTCACGTCGGAGTCTCCCTCGGTATTAAATAAAGCAGTTGTGATCTTATCGCAATCTTTAAACATTTCTTGCATTGTCGTTAGTTCATTGAAAGATCCGTTTATTGTAGCCGTTTTTAGGTTTGATCTTCCACTAAATAGCGATACAAGCGAGGTTAGGGATGAAAATGTTCCGTCAAGTGTAATGTTTTCTAATGCCGTGCAACTGGAGAACATTGAGCTGACGCTTGTCAAACTTGAGAAATTTCCCTTTATCTCTGTGTCTTTCAGTATCGAACAGCCATTGAACATGTCTTGTGCCGTTGCTACATTTGAAAAATTTCCTTTAACTGTTACGTCTGCATCGCTTCTGTCTCCGACAGTTGCTGATGTTATGGCTTTGCAGTTTTTAAACATGCTCTTCATTTCGGTGATTACATCTGCTCCAAAGTCTAAATCGGCAGCAGAAAGGGCTGTACATTCCTCAAAAAGGCTGTTAACATTCGTCAGTGATGCAAAATTTCCTTTGATTTTTGCTTTTTCTAAGTTCGTACAATTTTTAAAAATTGATGGCATAGATGTTACTTTAGAAAAATCTCCCTTTAGTTGTGCTTTTGCGTCAGAAACCTCGTCTGTATCTAAAATGGATACTGACTCCAACGAAGTACATCCTTCGAAAACACTTTTAGCAGTTGTCAGTTTTGTGCTGAATCTTCCATTTATAGACATTTCTTCGAGTGAGGAGCAATTTTTAAACATTGAATTTATGTTGGTGACATTTTTAAATTCTCCATCTAATGTTATGGATTTTAAATTGCCACAGTTTTCAAATGTACTTTCCAATGTCGTTAATTTTTCTCCAAAGTCTCCAGTGATTCTAACTTCTTCTATCGAAGCACAGTTATAGAACATGTTTTTAAGAGTCTTTACCAAAGAGAAATCTCCGCTTATGCCGACTTTTTTCAAACTTCCACATTGCGAAAACATTTCGTCAAGGTCGGTCACATTCTCGAAATACCAGTGTTCAAGACCGCTTAAATCCTCGTATTTGCCTTCGTATTCGTCTGGTCCCACTTTGAATAATTTTGTACATTGCCCTTCAACAAGCGGATCTGAATCGTCGCTCGAGTAAAAAAATACGTCGTATAATTCACCATTCGGTACGCTATAGGCATATACAATTTCAGGATAGGTGGTGTTACTATTAATTGCCGCGTCTTTTTCTGCGTCGTCTTTCCAATCAAGCCATTCTTTATCGTACGAAATCGACAAACACGTCTTTCTATAGTATTTTGAAGGGTCACGAGTAATTTTAGAGCCTTCTGCAAAAGTTGTGTTCTGTATGCTACGAATGTTGCAGCTTCCCATGTTGTCGTTCGAAAGATATGCCAAACGAGCCTTAATATATGGGAACTTGGTCGTATTGAACGTACTAGCGGGCAGATCTCCAATATAGACGTCATTCCCTTTTGATGTCTTTTCTTTGTGATTTACTTGTCCCCAAGAACTTCCATTCGCTGACAAAAGTTTTGCCGTAAATGGTTGTGAAAATGCAAAAAGAGGAAATAATAATGCAAAGACTGACATTATCACTTTATTCAAGTAGATATTTTTGTGTAATCGCCTCATAATCTTTTAGTTGAAAGAGCGGATAGTGTATCCATTACACCCCCGTACGAGTGATTACGCAAATATATTGTTGTAAATCAGCAGATTGAAAGAGGAAAGGCCCGTTATCTACCCAAGTGATAGGTTTATTTTGCTGAAATGTATAAATAGTGGGAGTGAAATGTCTTGTGCCACGGGGGAAGTGACGCGGTTATTTGGCTAAAATCTGCTTGTAAACGCTTCCATATAGTTCTATCCCTTGCGAAAGTGAGTAATATTTCTCTGCTACTGAATGTAGTGCGTCGCGGTCCACGGCAGGGTGGGTGAGAATGCTGTTGGCAATTTTGCCGTATTCTTCGGTAGTGAAATCTTTTACTACAAAACCTGTTGGACAATCGTGCATGATTTCTTCAACGTCGCCCACTCCGGCGTTGCACACAAGGGGAATACCCATAGAAAGGAGTTCACCCATTTTCGTCGGCGACGAAGCTTTTTTGGAATAGACTGGTTTTATAAAAAACATTGACCAATCTGAAAGCGATGCATACAGCGGAACTTCTTCACGATTTGCCTTAATAACTCGTAGTGCAGTCCGAGGAATATCTTTCCGTAACGCTATTGAATCAAGCATGTCGGGATTGTCGGGTGTAATGCACAGAAAAATAGATTTTTCGTTTTTTTCGTGCAGTACTTTGAAAAAATCAAACATTTCGTCCGTCATATACCATGTGCCAAACGAGCCAAGGTAACTGATTACAAAATTTTCATCCGAAATGTTTAGTTTTCGTGATAGAATCTCTTTCTTTTCGTTAGTAAATCTAAATAATTGTAAATCAGCACAACAAGGAATCACTGTGATTGGAGTTTGATTGCTTTTATGACATTGCCAATTGCGAATTTCCTTTTCGCCGGCATGTGTCAGACTAATTATGTGTGACGAATTTGCTATAAAATCTTGTTCGACTGACTTAAAATAGCGGTAAACCATTTTATACAGAATGTTAGATGTGTTCCAAATACCACCTTCCACACGCTCGTCTGCCCAAAAACCACGCATATCGAATATCCATGGAATAGAAAATTTCTTTTGGCAATATCTACCAACGTGCGCCGCAATGTAACTCCGACAGTGAATAAGTTTAATTGAATTGTATTTTATAATTTCAACGGCCTTGTTCTGTAGTTTATGTAAGTCGTACAATGTTGAAATTATAGGCGGTTTTGCTGTGTATTGTATTGGGTGCCAAGCAATTCCCGATTTTTGAAGCAACTTTGAAATGTGGTTTTGTCGTTTCTCGAAATTTGCTGGCTTCTCGCAACTTAACAAATGAATAGAATATCCTTTCTCCGACAGACCTTGCAAATATGGAATGACTTGTGATTGACCAAGATTGTCGGTCATTCCGTCGTATGAAATATATAGCACGCCCGTTGATTCCATTATTTGTTGAATTTATCGGATATAAACTTCTGAATGAGAATTATTTGCCAAATTCGATTGTACAAATATCCATTTCTTCCGCTTTTGAATTTTCTGACGAGTTTTTGTACTTCTTTTTGATTGAAAATGCCTATTTCGCATATCAAGTTATCGTTTAAATAATCGTCGATAAGGAACGATAAATCTGTTTGTAACCACTTTTCTAAAGGAATTGAAAAGCCCCATTTGGGTCTAACAAATAAATTCGAAGGAACGTAATCGTACAATACTTGCCGAAGCAGATATTTCTGCGTGTCTCCGTGAACCTTTAGTTTTTCATTTAGATTGAGTGCAAATTCCACAATCGTGTAATCGAGTAGGGGAACGCGAACCTCCAAAGAATATTTCATCGACGATCGGTCGACTTTGGGGAGCAAATCTTCACGTAAGTAATAATTCATGTCGAACAATGCCTGGTTTTCGGCTGCCGACAAGGTACGTGCTACTTTAGGATGTTCATTTAGATGTATGTCACGAACTAAATCTGGATTAAGAATTGAGGATATTTCTTTTCGAGAGAAAAGGCATTGTTCTTGTGAGAAAATATGAGATGGAATATTCTCTGTGTTAGTGTAATTCAATACATTACCTCCACGTTTACTCCAAGAATTGCCCTGTCGTAGAAAGAAACTCAGCGGTTTATGAAGTAGTTTTATGGATTGTTTTTGTAATCGTTCCGCCCAACGATACGCTCCGTATCCCATAAATAGCTCATCTCCGCCATCGCCCGACAAAATCATAGTCGCTTGTGTCTTTGCCAATTTCGAAACCAACATAGTTGGAATGGCCGATGAATCTGCAAATGGCTCGTCGAATGTGTCAAGAATTGACGGTATTAAGTTTAATGCATCTTTTTGAGTGACAGTCATTTCGGTGTGGTTTGTCCCCAAATATTCTGCAACTTGACGAGCATATTGGCTTTCGTCGTATTTGTTTTCTGCAAATGCAATTGTAAATGTGTTGAGTCGAGAGGATAGATTTTTTTGTGCGACTGCGGTCACTAATGACGAGTCAATCCCTCCGCTCAGAAATGTTCCGTATGGAACATCGCTTTTAAGCCGGTATCGAACCGACTGTTCTACCAAATCTCGTAAAATTTCTTTTGCAGAATAGAAATTGTCAATTGTTTCGGGTTGTATGCAATTGTATGTGCTCCAATACGATTGAATATTTATGCCGTTTTCGCTAACTTCTATGTATGAACCTGCTGGCACTTTGTAAATGTTTGTGTAGATGGTGCCTTCTATGCCGGTATAACCTAAATGTAGAAACTCGTTTAATGCAGTATAATTTATTGATTTGTTTTTCTTTATGAATGGAAATTCAAGTAATGCTTTGATCTCTGATGCAAATGCAAAATTTGTTCCGTCCCAGAAGTAGTATAGCGGTTTAACGCCCATTCTGTCACGGATAAGAAGCATTTTTTCCCCCTTTGTGTCGTAGAATGCAATGGCAAACATTCCGTTGTAGGTTTCTACGGCGTCAATTCCGTCTGAAATCAATGTTTTGAAAACGATTTCTGTATCTGAGCTTGTTTTCACTGGAATTTGCTGTTCTCGTCGGATGTCGTCGTAATTGTAGACTTCACCGTTGTATACCATAACATATCGGCCGTCGTCGGACAACATAGGCTGATTGGCGTCATCGGACAAGTCTATGATTTTCAGTCTTCTGTGTACTAAACCGACGCGTTCGTCAGAGTATACTCCCTGATAGTCCGGACCACGTGAAGCAATACTTCCTCCAACAGATTCTAACTCATTGTTTGAAAATGAGTTAAATAATGAATAATATCCGGCAAAACCACACATTTTTTATTGAACTCTCAGGTTCATACCTGGTGAAAGTTTGGCATTTGTCATTCCATTCAAACTTTGAATTGCTTGAACGGTTGTTCCATATCGTTGAGAAATACTCCAAAGAGTATCTCCTGATTTAACAGTATGATACGCAATCGCACTTTTTGAGCTTGCATTTGGCGTGCTTTTTTGTGCGACTGAACCGCTTGAAATGTTACTTTTCGCAGATGCCGTTGTTTTTGGGGCAGAGTTTCCCTTACCCGTAGCAGGGGCATAAACGATAAGTTTTTCCCCAACATGTAACATATTACTTTTTCTGTGATTCCAAGATTTAAGTGTTGTCACCGAAACGCCATACTTCGATGCTATTTTCGAGAAAGTATCACCTTTTCGCACAGTATAGTATGTTTTTACCTTCCCATGAGTTGAAGTAGAACTTGCATAGGAATTTGTAACAAACTCTCTTTCAGGCGATAAGTTTCTGTAAATAGAGTCTTTGTACGCGTAAATAGAATCTTCTAAACGTAGGAATGGTGAAACTATTTCAACTGGCAGGTACAACGCAGTCCCTCCTTCGGTAAACGGAACCATGTCGGCTTTGTACTGGGGATTCACATCCTGAAGTTCTTTCAACGGCACGTTGAGGTATTCGGCTACCTGGTTGAAATGCAGTTTTTTCTTTACCATGACGGTATCCAATTTCGGCATGGTAACTTTTCGAGGGTATAAATTATGTAATTCGTGGTGCTCGAATACGTAATAAGCTGCAATAAAGGCTGGAACGTAGCCTCGAGTTTCCTTTGGCAGATAATCATAAATCTCCCAGTAGTCGGTTTTCCCACCCGAGCGTGCGATTGCTTTTTTCACGTTCCCTGGCCCGCAGTTATATGCTGCAATCGCCAAAACCCAGTCGTCGAAGATGGAGTTGAGGTTCTTCAAGTACATTGCTGCAGCATACGTCGATTTCACGGGGTCGCAACGTTCATCAAGATATGAATTGATTTGTAAGTTATACATTTTTCCTGTCGACGGCATGAATTGCCAAATTCCTCGTGCTCCGGCTGGCGACTTTGCTTTTGGATTTAGGGCTGATTCAATAATTGACAAGTATTTCAGTTCCTGTGGAATGTCGTACTGTTCAAAAACATCTTCAAAAATCGGGAAGTAATATTCTGAAAGTCCTAACATTGTGGATACTGACTTCCTCCTTTTGTTTGCATAAACGTTTATATATGCTTGAACTTTAGAATTATATGCAAGTTTTACAACCGAATTCATCTGCTCGATACGAGTGCGGTATTCCTTTTCGGAAAACTGCGGCACGTGAGTGCTGTCATAGTGTCTTTTTGATTTTTCAGAAAATTGCAAAGACTCGGATTTTTGAACATACCACAAATTCACAAGGCTGTCCAACTGCGTGTTGTAGTTTTTAATGATCGGACTGTATTCAACATTTGAATAATCTGACATGGCGCTGTCCATAGGCATGGAGTCTTGTGCCACAACCCAGTGGCTCAAAACAGACAATATGAACAATGCCGCAAATTTCTTCATTATTGAATTGGAACTTGTGTTAACTCGTGAAATGCTTCTTCTAAAGATTTATTTTGTTTAATGTTTTCAGCCGTGTCGTTCGCTACAATACGGCCGTTGTTTATAATGATGACTTTGTCGCAGATGGCTTCGACTTCTTGCATAATATGTGTCGAAAGCAAAACTGTTCGTGTTTTTCCGACTTCGCCAATCAAATCTCTAATTTCTAGTAATTGGTTGGGATCCAAGCCAGTAGTTGGTTCGTCTAAAATCAATACTTGAGGGTCATGGATCAGGACCGACGCCAGGCCAACTCTTTGACGGTAGCCTTTCGAAAGCATGTGAATTTTTTTGTTCTGTTCTTTTGTCAATCCTGTGCGAACAATTACGTCATTGACAGCTTCTGCAATTGGTTTGTATATACGGTATGTCCGTGCTATAAATTCCAGATATTCACGTACATACATCTCAGGATAGAGTGGATTCAATTCTGGCAGGTAGCCTATCATTTTTTTGACCGCAAGTGCGTCTTTTTTCACGTCCAAACCATTTACAAGCACTTCGCCTTCAAATTCCGATAAGTAACCTGTAATGATTTTCATGGTCGTGGACTTGCCAGCGCCGTTCGGTCCGATAAAACCGACAATTTCACCCGAAGAAACTTCGAATGAAATTCCATCCAACGCTCGCTGCGTCCCATAAATCTTTACTACGTCTTTAACCGATATAGACATTTTTTATTATTTTCCCCACGTGTCAGGATGGTTGCGCCATTCTTTCAGACTTTCCATCTGCGCAGGAGTTATATAATTCTTTTCTGTCGCCAATTCTATCAATGCCGTGTAATTTGTAAGTGTGTCGACTTTGCAGTTCGCTTTTGCAAATGCGTCAACTGACACGCCGAATTGATAGGTGAAAATTGCAAGCATCCCCATTACGTTCACGTTTGCGGCACGAAGAGCCTCGACTGCCTTCAAACTGCTTCCTCCTGTAGAAATCAGATCCTCAATGACAACAACTTTCTGGCCTTCTTCGAAATACCCTTCAATTTGGTTCCCCAATCCGTGGTCTTTCGATGCGGAACGGACATAAATGAACGGCAAATTCAACGCTTCGGCAACCAACACTCCGACGGCAATTGCTCCCGTCGCAACGCCCGCAATCACTTCAACGTCAGGATATAACGCCCGAACTTTTTCTGCAAATGCTTGTTTCAGCAGTTCACGAACTTTTGGATAAGAAAGAGTTTTTCTATTATCGCAATAAATTGGTGATTTCCACCCGCTTGCCCATGTAAATGGATTTTCTGGTTGTAATTTTATTGCTTTTATTTCCAATAAATTTTCTATTATTGTACTCTCAATTTTTGAAGACATGGATGTAAAAATTTACTTTGAAAACAAATATGTACTTTTAACTGACGACAAAGGTACAAAAAAAAACGAGATCATCTACAATTATAAGGACAAAAGCGATATTCTGGCTGCTATAGATGCACTTGCAAAAAGCCCCCAAGATAGCGTCGTTTTATATCATGAAGATTGTGATAAACTGTTGAAATCTTTCATTGACTGCTTTACGTATATTGAGGCGGCAGGAGGGTTCATCCGTAATGAGGCTGGCGAATATTTGTTTATTTTCCGTCGTGGAAAGTGGGATTTGCCAAAGGGTAAGCTCGAGGTCGGTGAAACACCCGAAATCGCAGCTGTTCGCGAAGTTCAAGAGGAAACGGGATTGCAAAATGTGGCACTTAAAAATTATAGATGTTCGACGTGGCACACCTACGAACTGCATGGAAAATCTGTTTTGAAACAAACATATTGGTACGATATGGAAGCGACAAAGAATCAATCAAGCAAACCGCAAACCGAGGAGGAAATTACTGAACTTCAATGGATTGCCCCAGTTGAATTTAAGAAAATAACAAAAAATACATTCCCTTCAATCATTAGTGTAATTGACAATAGATAAGAATATGAAAATACGAAATTTACTTCTTTTGATTTTTGTTGCATTGTTTTGTTTCGGCTGTAATTCGAATAAAAAATGTGAAAACCCAAAACCTAAGTACATTTTTCTTTTTATAGGTGACGGAATGGGTGTGCCGCAAACGCAACTCGGAGATGCGTTCCTTCGTGCCGATGGCGACAGTCTTGATTTTATGTATTTCCCGAATCGTGGTTTCCAGACCACTTGGTCGTTGAGCTCGTACATAACCTGTTCGGCTGCGTCGGGAACTGCAATGGCCTGTGGCGAGAAAACACTCGTAGACTATATCGGGTGTGACTCGGCTGGGAATCCTCTAAAAAGCCTTGCATACATTGCACAAGAAAAAGGTAAAAAAGTCGGTATACTTACTACCGTGCCAATTGACCATGCTACTCCAGCAGTGTTTTATGCTCATTCAAAAAGCCGTCATTCTAATCGCGAAATTGATCAACAACTTCCAACAAGTGGTTTCGACTTTTTTGGCGGTGGAATGTTTGAAGAGCCAATTGCCGAAAATTATAATATGTTTAAATTGTTGCAAGACAATAATTATACGCTCATTACTTCAAGCGATAGTTTACAATATGTTCCAAGCTTAAATACAAAAATATGTGTGCTTCATCCAAATACTCGTCTTGATTTGGAAATTGATAATTCAGATGATAAATTCACTTTGGCTGCATTGACCGAATCGGCGATAAAAAAACTTGACAACGAAAATGGCTTTTTTATGATGATAGAAGGTGGAATGATTGACTGGGCATGTCATAGTAATGACGCTGCCGCAGCAGCTCGCGAAGTTGTCGGCTTTAACGAAGCAATAAAAAAAGCTGTTGAGTTTTACAACGCACATCCCGATGAAACTCTCATCGTTATCACAGCAGACCACGAAACAGGCGGGCTGGCGTTGGGTACGGCCCGCTTCCCGTATTTTTCAAATATTTCCTTGCTGAAAAGACAGACTGTTTCGTATAATACTTTGGAAGGTATTTTTATGGCTGATATTGATTCTAATAAGTTTACGTTTGATGATTGTATGGCTCGTATTAACGCCGTGTACGGTAATTATGAGTTTGACCAATATGATATCTCTAAAATTAAAAAGGCGTACGATTTTACCATGACAGGAAAAACCGATTACAGTGATGTGGACGTAAAGAAATTTTATAATCTTTCTGCATCAGCGCGTAATGCTCAGCCACGAGACCGCTGCAGTGCAATTGTAACGACGGTGAACTCTGTTTTTGATGAACATGCGGGCATTAACTGGACGACTTTCGCCCACACGGCATCACAAGTCCCAGTTTCGGCACTCGGTGTAGGTGGCGAACAATTTAGGGGCGTAATCGACAATACGGAAATTCATCATAAAATCAAGAAAATGCTGGAATAACGGAAATTACTTTGATGCATGAAAAAACTCTTGTTCATATTTTGTATTTTGATTTCGACCTTGGCGTTTGGTCAAAATCAATCTGTTGATTGTCGGATAGCGCAGTCGTATATCAATCAAAACATGAAAGAGTGGCACGTTTTTATTGACGAACTCAGCAAGGAATTCGAAAAGACAAAATCGCCTGATATACAATTCAAGCGCGCAGTCGTGAGACATTTGTATTTGGCATATCTGCTTTTCAACGACAAAAATTCCAATCAAATTGAGATTCAACTCGAAGGTTTGGAAAAAGATATAGAGGATTTGGAAAAAACGACAAAGTATGGGAAAACTGTTCTTGCCCTCAAGTCTCCTTGTCTCGCATATTCTGCTCTCAATAATCCTTTTACGGCTGTATATCGGCTTCCGATGAGTTTTTCGGCGGCAAAAACTGCCATCTCCGAGGCGAAAGATTCTCCGTACAGCTGGGCTGAATATGGCAATTTGCAGTATTGCTATGCTCTTTTTATTGGGGGAAAATTTTCCGATGCAATAAATTCGTTCCAAAAGGCAATTTCTCTTATTGAAGAAAAAGGAGAAGTAGATAAGTGTAACTGGTATTATATCAATTCATTATTGTTTCTTGCAAAGAGTTACGAAGACAACAAACAATTCGATAAGGCGAATCAGGTTTATGACAAAATTCTCCGTCTCCGCCCCGATTACGAAGCAATTCATCGGTGGAAACACTAAATTATAAATGAAGAGGGAAGAATTAAAAATGAATTAATTCTTAATTCTAAAATTCTTTTTATTTTTGCACTACAAAAACCATATAAATATGTTCTCAGGAATAGTTGAAGAATGTGCCAAAGTAGTTGGCATTGAAAAAGACCAGACAAACATCCATTTTACGCTTACGTGCAGTTTCGTGAAAGAGCTTACGATTGACCAAAGCGTGGCTCACAACGGAGTGTGCCTGACGGTTGTGAAGAAAACCGACACGACATATACGGTGACTGCAATGCAGGAAACGCTCATCAAATCGAACTTGGGCGATTTGACAGTGGGTGACGAGGTGAACGTGGAACGCAGTATGAATATGAACGGCCGACTGGACGGCCACATCGTGCAAGGTCATGTTGACCAGACTGCAGTTTGCACCAAAATCGACGAAGCCGACGGCAGTTGGTATTTCACGTTTGAATATGACCCTGCACAAAAGGATTATATAACCGTCGAAAAGGGCTCTGTTACAGTCAATGGCGTTAGTTTGACCGTGGTCAATTCTCAGAAAAATTCGTTTCAGGTGGCTATCATTCCTTACACGTTTGAAAACACCAACTTTCACAATTTCAAGGTTGGCACTCGTGTAAATTTGGAATTCGACATCATTGGCAAATACATTGCCCGCTACTTGGAGCTGCAAGGGACGATTAAATAGTGTCATTCATTTTAGAACGCCTTCGGGAACTCCTTCAACTATTCTTTCCCGAAACGTGCGAAGTTTGCGGCAACAGTCTCCGCTATGGTGAACATCTGCTTTGTACGGATTGTCTTTCGGACATTCCGCAGATTTATTTGCATAACAAGGAACATAATCCGGCGGAAAAAATGTTTGCCGGACAAGTGTCGTTTGAACGGGCTACGGCGTTTTTCAATTACCAGAAGCACACCAATTACGCGCATCTTATTCATAAACTGAAATACCAAGGTCGCGACGACATTGGAATATTGTTGGGAGAAATGTTCGGCGTGAAACTGCAAGAATCCGGATTTCTCGACGACATTGACGCAATAGTGCCTATCCCGTTACATCCCAAACGACAGCGAAAACGAGGGTACAATCAGAGCCAGAAAATAGCCGAAGGCATTTCAAATATTACGAAAACACCTGTCATTGCCGATGCAGTAATTCGGAAGATTTACACTAATACACAAACTCGAAAAAACAAAGAAGAACGAGCAGAGAATGTTCAAGGAATATTTGAAGTGGTTGATTGCAATGTGCTCGAAAACAAACATATACTTATTCTTGACGATGTGATAACGACTGGAGCAACCTGCATCTCGTGTGCTGAAACAATTTTAAAACAGTCAAATGTTAAATCAGTAAGTTTTGCAAGCGTTGCGTTGGCAAATTAGAGATCATTTCCCCAACGAAAACCATTATGTTCAATACCAACCAAATCTATAATGCGGTCTATCACCGTATTGCATACGTCTTCGACAGTTTGCGGATGAGAATAAAACGACGGATTTGCCGAGCAAATTATTCCGCCAGCAAGAGTAACCAGCTCCATATTTTTAATATGAATCAAGCTGAACGGCGTTTCGCGGACGGCGAGAATCAGTTTTCGCCGTTCTTTGAGCATGACGTCGGCGGCACGGGTAATGAGCGTGTCGGCGGAGCCGTGGGCAATCCGTCCCATTGTGCCAACGCTGCACGGACAGACAATCATTGCGTCATATTTTGCTGAACCCGACGCTATTGGCGAAAAGAAATCCGTGTCGGCATATTTCGTAAAATCGTAAATATTGGGCTCGGACGGCATTTCGTGTTTCCACACATCTTTCGCCGTTTTGGAAAACACCACGCACACCTCGTCAATCTGATTCCGCAAGGCATTCAGTTTGTCGAACAGACATTGGGCGTACAACGAGCCCGATGCACCGGTGACGGCGACGATGATTTTCATATTTTTGGAATTGCTGTAGAGACGCGATTAATCGCGTCTCTACGAAATATTATTTCGATTTTTTCTGAATTGCCGCATTGTATCGTGCATTCATCACCTTGAGAATGTCGTTGGTGATGTTTAATTGCTCTTCGGCATACAACACGCTGCTTTGGTACGCATTGTTCAGAATAATTTTGTATTTGCCGTCGGCATTGTAGAACTTAATGCAAGCGTGAACGCTGTCAATCAGCTGGTCAAGAAGTTTTTGCTCTTT
>JAEEGL017008804.1_pt1 | contig 16726 bp, 13 predicted proteins | sample 9134231 | NCBI WGS metagenome assembly JAEEGL01 (sample SAMN16246548, study PRJNA631951) | gut metagenome | biome: gut microbiome; feature: rumen; material: fiber-attached | host: Bos | place: Iran: Karaj | collected 2018-10 | reverse complement strand
GAACCTCCATAGAGGTTGTCGGCAGCTACGATGTGGTCGCCTGCCTGCCCGATGTTCTGCAAGGCATAGGTGATAGCCGCAGCGCCACTGGCCACAGCCAATCCGGCCACACCACCTTCGAGGGCTGCCACACGCTCCTCGAACACACCCTGCGTCGAGTTGGTCAGTCGGCCATAGATGTTGCCTGCATCGCGAAGGCCGAAGCGGTCGGCAGCATGCTGCGAGTTGCGGAATACGTACGATGTGGTCTGATAGATAGGCACCGCACGGGCATCGGTTGCGGGGTCGGCCTGTTCCTGCCCCACATGGAGCTGCAACGTCTCAAAACGATAATTCTTCTGTGCCATAGTTGTTATTATTATGAATTAGACATTGTGTATTATGAATTGCTTTGACGCTGCAAAGGTACGGCGATATGGAGATATCTTCCAAATTTCTTGCATAATTCAGAAAATAGCTCTAAATTTGCCGCTGCAATAGAAAATATTCCTGATTGAACTATCAAAGACCCCACTTAACAGAATAAAACACCAGAAATATGGTAAGCGAACTCGACGAAACCGACCTGCAGATATTGAAAACACTGCAGAAAAACGCAAAATTGACCACCAAGGAGCTGGCTGTCGCCGTACATCTGACTCCCACACCCGTCTTCGAACGCCAAAAACGGTTGGAAAAGAAAGGCTACATCAAGAAATACGTAGCTGTACTCGACCCGGAGAAAATGGGATTGGGACTGCTTGTGTTCTGCAAAGTGAAGCTAAAGCAAATCAACCATGAAATTGCCGACAACTTCGTCAGTCGTGTCCGCTTCATACCAGAGGTGGCAGAATGCTATAACATCAGCGGTGCCTACGACTATTTATTAAAAGTACGCGCGCGAGACATGAAGCACTATCAGGAATTTGTGCTCACGAAGCTTGGTGACATCGATACCGTCGGTGCCATCGAGAGTACTTTCGTGATGAGCGAGGTGAAGCAAAGCTACGGCATCAATATATGAAATACTAACTAATCAGCTATCAATATGAAACGTAAGATGTTTTTAGGAATTATGTTCGCGTCCATGCTCCGCGCGACATTCACTTTCGGCTCCGAACCCATATATACGACGATGGACTTCAGCCGCCCTGATATTAAGTGGCGTCCCATCCCTCTGTGGTTCTGGAACAACACGACGGTCGATGGCGACCAACTGGAAGCACAGTTAGAACAGATGATTGCGACCGACTACTACGGAGGCTGTGCCATCCTGCCCTTCGGCACAGGCTTCAGTCCAGGCTACCTCTCGCCCGATTATTTTGTGCTCTACGGACGGGCCATCGCGAAGGCAAAGTCGATGGGTGCCCACATGTCCATTTACGACGAATATGGCTTTCCCAGCGGAAGCATGGGTGCCATCAACGGCTCGGGCGTCACGACATTCAAGAACAACCACCCCGAGGCGACCATTAAACGGCTCGACAAGACGGAAATCACGGTTGCAGGCGGCACAGCCGTCTCACGGCGCTTTTCGATTTCGGGCAAGCTAATGAGCCTGGTGGCATGGAACCGCGAGACAAACGAAATCATCAACCTGCGCGACCATCTCAATGAGGAGAACCTGCTCACCTGGACGGTGCCTGAAGGGCGCTGGCAGGTGATGATGTTCCAATGCGTGACCGATGGCGACCCCAACGTGGACTACCTCTCTCCCGAGGCCGTCGAGCTCTTTATCCAAGACACGCACGGGGCCTACTATTCCCATTTCCCCGAAGCTTTTGGCACCACTGTGATATCGACGTTCTTCGACGAACCCACGATGTATCGCGCCCAGGGCCGTATGTGGACGAACGACTATAACGAGAAATTCGCAGCACGTTACGGCTTCTCGCCCGAAACGCTCTATCCCGCCCTTTGGTACAATATCGGCCCCACTACCGCAGCCGCACGCAACATGCTCTTCTCGACGCGCTCCGACCTCTACGGACGCGGTTTCATGGGCTCTATCTGTGCTTGGGCCACCGAACACAACATTCTCTCCACAGGCCATCAAGACCAAGAAGAGATAGCCAACCCCTCCAGTGTGGCCGGCGACCTAATGCTGGACGGCAAGTACATGAGCATGCCGGGCATTGACAAGATAGGTGGTCCCGTAGGCACAGAGAACTTCTACAAGGTGGTCTCGTCCTCGGCCAATAATTGGGACAAGACCTACGTTATGTCCGAGACCTACGGCGCAATGGGAAACATCCCCGTCGAGACAATGTACCAGGTTGCCACAGAACAATACACCAAGGGCATCAACCATCTCATTCCGCATGCCGTTTGGTACAACGACCGCAACGTGACCTTCCTTCCCGAACTCTCGTGGCGGAACTCCCTGTACAACAAGTCCCTGCCGCGCTTCAACCGCTTCCTTTCCCGCCTCAATTACATGCTTGCCCGCCCCGGACGGCATGTGGCCGATGTCGCCATGCTCTATCCCATACAGACACAGTATGCAGGCCATTACCTAGATGGTCCCAAGGGCTACCACGATGGCGGCGTCGAAGTGCCTGGAACGGACTATACGGAGGTGTCGCGCCTGCTGACAGACGAGCTGGGCATCGACTTTACATACATTCACCCCGAAGTGCTCGACGACCGCTGTCGTGTGGCAAACGGATGGCTCGAGATGTGCAACGAGACGAACTTCGAACGCTTCTCCATCGTGGTACTTCCGGGCGTGAAGACCATCTCGCCGAGTAACATGAAGAAAATCGAGGAGGCATGGGTCGCAGGAGCCACCATCATCTTCACCACCCAGCAGCCCAGCGAATCGGCCGACATGCAGGGCGATGAGGAGGTGCAGGCCATCGTGGCACGTATGATGGCTGGTGCCGAGGGTGCAGGCAAGGCTGTCTTTGTGGCTAAACCGACAGCCGAGACGTTGCGCGAGGCACTGACACAGCACACACGCCCGCTTGATGTCACATTCCAGGGTGGCAGCCACCCCTTCAACTATATACACCGCGTAACCGAGGGGCACGATGTCTATTACTTCGGCAATCTGGATGCCAATACAGCTGAGAACACCATCCTCTTGCGCTCCCCATTGGAGTCGGCCACTCTGCTTGATCCCCGCACGGGTGAATACAGCCAGGCAGAGCTGACAAAGACGGACGACGGACGCCAGCAATTCACGCTTTGTCTTCGTCCCAACCAGTCGATGTTCCTTGTCGATGATGCCCTGTTGGAGAAGAACGGTGCGGAAGCCGAGACCGAGGAGAAAGGCCTTTCCTACACCATCGAGGCACGCGTCCTCATCGAGAAATTGTCCGCAGGCCTCAGCTTTGCCTCGTCCGACGATCGGAATTTCTACATGTGGCAGTTCAATGCCTCTAAGCCCGCAGCTCCCTGCCTGCGTCCCCACAGCTGGGTGGGCGGCTCGGCCTCGGTGCTGAGCGAAGTACCCTTGGAAGGCGATGCGCGCATCCAGCGAAACCGAGTGTTTAACGTGCGCATCGAAATCGAGGACGAACAGTATGCCAAAACCTACGTGAACGACGTGCTGGTCGATGAGCGTGCAGGCAGCTTCGTGTATGGCAAGTTCGGCTTCCGTCAGGGCTACGATGCCACGTACAGCTCCGAGGAGACCGCACGCTTCGACGAGATTCGCATCACTCGGAGCGACGGGCGCGTACTCTTCTACGACGACTTCTCCACAATCAACAACTTCACGGCCGGCAGCGTATTGGGTGGCTGGCTACGCGTGCAGGGTAGCCAGTCGAGCGAGGTGCGTGCATGGATAAAGACATTGCCCGACGGCATCGCCACTGTCCCCATCCCCTTCCGGGCATCACCTGTCCCCCAGATGTGGAACCTTGCCGGCATGCCGCTCAGCTCCGCGCCTCGCCACATGGTCTATATCAACGGCAATCGCAAAGTCTTGTCACGCTGATTGTCGCTCCAGATACTTCCGTATAAAACACTAAATGCTTGCGCAAGTAAGTCGATTAACTACAGCAAGCAGACGCGTTTGCTTGCGCAAGCATGACATCACCTCTCAGAATGAGTTTGGCCGGATGCCTTGTGACATCCGGCCAAGCCTCTTGTTGATGGTTTCGTTCGTGTGTTGCAGTTCCCGAATGCAAAGCCGACGGGCGGTTTAGTGCATCAGGGCGTTGATGAGTGCACCGACTGCGATTCCGGCAGCTACTCCGCCCACTGCTGCAGCCACATTGTGACCATAGAAGTGTGCATGGAAGCAGCTCAGGGGATGTGCGAAATAGTAGTCGGGTGCGAAGTACGTGTCGTACCAGTACCAGCGGCTGTCGCGATAGTAGCCCCAGCGTCCGTCCAGATAGCGTACTCGACGTCCCCATCCGGGCAGGTAGCCGTGAGCGTCCACGCGGTGGTGCATCGGCATGGTAGCCACGTGGTGCACAGGACGAGGTGCGGGGTGATGGACGCGAGCCACCGGTGCGTTGGCGTGAGCGTTTGCATGGGGCCGGGCGACCATTTCACGTCCCTGACGAGAGCGGGGAGCGTCGCCGCGCATCCTGCGTGCCTGAGCATTGAGGTTAACACTTGCCATTACGGCGATTATCATCACTGCGATTCTGTAGAGGTTATTGCGCTTCATAGTTGTAAGTTTTAAATGGGTTAATACTCGTTTTGTGTCCTTTTGACATTGCAAAGGTACGCACATTCGCGAGCCTGGCCGCACGTAATTTCCTAAACCGTAGTAGGAGTTTCCCTAAACGTGGGGGAGTCCTCCCCCTATCAGCCCCTTGGGCTTTGATGGTACGATTGCGGATAAGTCGTATGGCGAAATTACTTTCGCTCGAAAATGCAAAAGAAATTGTTTCTTTCTTTGCATTTTCCTTGCTTATTCGTAACTTTGCAAAATCATAACAGATAACAACGAGCTATGCGAATCATCAAGTCATTCCTTCTCCTGCTTCTCGTTGTGCTGAATGCGACGGCGCAGGATGAGTCTCCACTGAGCAAAGTGAACCTTTTCATGGGTACGGCCGACGACTACGGCCAGATGGCACCGGGCGCCACAGTGCCCTTCGGTATGGTACAGGTGTGTCCCGACAGCAATCCGCGTCAGCATCCGGGCTACGACTTTGAACAGCCCATCATCTCGGGCATCTCGCTGAACCGCCTTTCGGGCGTAGGCGGAAGCGGCTGCGGAGGCAATGTCTCCCTGCTGCCTGGCAAACAGGAGGCCGAGGTGCGTATCGAGAAAGCCACCGAGCAGGCTACGCCCGGCTACTATGCCGTCCGACTGAGCAATGGCGTCGAGGCGAAGTTGACAGCCACCTCGCGAATGGCTGTGGAGCAGTTTGTCTTCCCGCAGGGCGAGGATCCCGTCATCGTCGTCAATCCGAAGGCGAGCTTCGAGCGCGTCCATGATTCCGACTTCCACCTGTTGGATAAGCAGTCGGCACGCGGCTATGTCCAGTCGCGCAATACGTGCGGGCGGGGGCGCTATCATCTTTTTTATCGCCTGTTCACCGACAAGCCTTTCACCGCCGAGACGCTCGCCGACGGGCGGGTGGCACTCCACATGCAGACAAATGGCGGACGGACAGCCGAGGTGCGCATCGTGGTTTCGACAGGCGTGGAGGAACAGCTCACCAACCTGAGCCCGAAAGACGTATGGGAGAAGACCTTCGAGCAGATTCGGAGCCGTGCGGCAGAAGCATGGGCCGATGTGTTGGGACGCGTTCAGGCGAAGGGAACGAAAGACGAGGAGGTCATCTTCTACACCTCGCTCTATCGTGTCTTCCACAGCCCCTTCCAGGTTACGGATGGGCTCTTCAAGCACTATCTTGGCACCGACGGTCGCATCCATCAGGCCGACGGCTTCCAATACTACAGTTCCTGGTCGCTCTGGGATACATACCGCACCAAGTTCCCCATGATCCTGCTCATGCAGCCCAGTCGCAGCCGCGACATCATGCTTTCGTTGGCCGAACTTTACAAGACGGGCAAGAAGGATTGGTCCACCGACTTCGAGTGTGTGCCCACCGTGCGCACCGAACATGCGATTGCCACCCTGCTCGACGCCCTGCGTAAGCAAATCGTCACGCCCGACGAACTACGTTCAGCCTATCCCGGTATGGTGGCCGAAGCGCATGCAATGCCCCTGAAGTCGCCCGACCAATGTCTCGAGACGGCCACCGACTTCTGGGCACTCGGTCAGATGGCCGGCGAACTGGGCTATGCCAAGGATGCCGCCCGGTGGCAGGCTCGTGGCGAAGCACTCTTCGACTCCATCTGGCCGAAGGAATTCATGACTATCGACGACACCTACACAAAGATGCGCGGCAACGGACTCTATCAGGGTACACGCTGGCAGTACCGGTGGGCAGCGCCAATGTTCCTCGACCGCATGGAACGCCTCTGTACCAAGGCTACCCTCGCCGAGCAACTGAACACCTTCTTCGACAAGCAGCTGTACAATCAAGGCAACGAGCCCGACATCCATGTCCCCTTCCTCTTCGGACGCTTTGGACAGGCCCCGAAGACGGGGCCCATCGTGGCCGAACTGGCGTTGGACAGCACTACTCACCGCTATGGCGGCAACGATGCCTATCCCGAGCCCTTCGTGGGGCACGCCTTCAAGAATGCGCCGCGCGGCTACTGCCCCGAGATGGACGAGGACGACGGTACGATGAGTGCGTGGTTCGTCTTTGCCTCGATGGGCCTCTATCCGCTCATTGTGGGCGACCCCGTCTATGAAGTATTCTCGCCGCTTCTCGACGAAGTGACGTTCGCTACCGACGAGGCTGGCAAGACAAAAGTTGCCATCCGCACCAAGGGGCGTACCTCCCGCACGCAACCCCTGAAGCGCGTTACATGGAACGGCCGCCAGCTCGCCGACTTCCGCCTCTCGCACAACGACCTTGTCAAGGGCGGCGAACTCGTCTTCTGGTATTGAGTCAAGCCAGCCACAACGTAAAACTATCTCAAACACAAAATACATGAAAGAACTTGCTCTAAAGTACGGGTGCAACCCGAATCAAAAGCCATCGCGCATTTTCATGGAGGAGGGCGAATTGCCCATTCAAGTGTTAAACGGTCGTCCCGGCTACATCAACTTCTTGGACGCTCTGAACAGCTGGCAGCTGGTTCGCGAACTGAAGGAAGCCACAGGTCTGCCCGCCGCCGCGTCGTTCAAGCATGTCTCGCCGGCCGGTGCTGCTGTGGGGCTGCCGCTTAGCGAAACGCTGGCTCACATCTATTTCGTGGACGACATCAAAGTGCCGCTTACTCCCATTGCCTGTGCCTATGCCCGCGCCCGAGGTGCCGACCGCATGTCGAGCTATGGCGACTTCATTGCCCTGAGCGATACCTGCGACCTAGCCACAGCCACGCTTATCAAACGCGAAGTGAGCGACGGCATTATTGCGCCTGCCTATACCGACGAGGCGCTGCAGGTGCTGCGTGAGAAGCGTAACGGCACCTATAATGTGATACAGATTGACCCGTCTTATCGCCCTGCGCCAATCGAGCGCAAACAGGTCTTTGGCATCACCTTCGAACAGGGGCGCAACGAAGTGTGCCTCTCCGACCCGGCTCTCTTCGAGAATATTCCCACGCGCAATAAGCACTTCACGGATGAGGCTAAGCGCGATCTCATTATCGCCCTCATCACGCTGAAATATACCCAGAGCAATAGTGTGTGCTACGTCAAAGATGGACAGGCCATCGGCATCGGAGCCGGGCAGCAGAGCCGCATCCATTGTACGCGTCTTGCCGGCAACAAAGCCGACATCTGGTGGCTGCGTCAGCATCCGCAGGTGATGACGCTCCCGTTCCGCCACGACATCCGACGTGCCGACCGCGACAACACCATCGACAACTACATCAGCGCGGATTGGCAGGACGTGATTGCCGATGGGGAGTGGCAGAAGTTCTTCACCGAGAAACCTCAGCCGCTCACTCGCGAAGAGAAGAAAGACTGGATTGCCCGCAATACGGGTGTATCCCTGGGCAGCGATGCGTTCTTCCCCTTCGGCGATAATGTGGAACGTGCCCACAAGAGCGGCGTGCAGTACATTGCTCAGGCGGGCGGCTCCGTGCGCGACGATCATGTGATAGAGACTTGCGACAAGTATGACATCGCGATGGCCTTCACCGGTGTAAGGTTGTTCCATCATTAAAGACCCCCTACAGAAATGGCAAAATTCGGAGGAGATGACATCGATGCTGTCATCATGGAAGGCATCACGTTCCGAGGTGGCCCGAAACGGGAGAAACCTCAGGACAGCGGCAAGGTGAAGACCAAGGCCAAGAAGAAACAGTACATCACAGGTGCCCACGGATCGGCTTCTGCCAAGAAGAAGGCCGACATACGTCAACGTCGCGCCAACCGGCACAAGAAATGACACCATCAATCACGATAGCGATGAACAAATTCATATATATCCTTGCCACGTTGCTGGCTTTCGTTTCACTACATGCGAGGGCGGAGGAGCGTGTGAGCGACCTGCGATGCGAAGGACTGGAGAACCCGCTCGGCATAGACAATACGGCGCCCCATTTCAGTTGGAAGCTACTCTCCGACCAGCCCGCACGGCAAACGGCCTATGAGATTCTGGTGGCCAGTCGGCGGGACTTGCTCGAACCGGGAACGGCTGATTTATGGGACACCGGCAAAGTGAGTTCCGAGGCGTCTGTGATGGTGCCATACGCGGGGAAAGCGTTGCAGTCGCGACAGTTGTGCTTCTGGAAGGTGAGGGTATATACTGAGGGCTGTGTCACCGCATGGAGCCCGACCCAGACTTTCGGGGTGGGCATCCTGCATGGCGACAAGATGCGAGGGGAATATATCGGTTTGGGCATCGGGCAGGATAAGGCTGTGCTCCTCGCGCGCGCGTTTAAAATAAAAAAGGTAGGGGCGACGGCTTTCCTGCATGTCAATTCGCTTGGCTACCACGAGGTGTATCTGAACGGACGGAAGGTGTCGGATGCAGTTCTTGCTCCGGCTGTCTCCCAGATGGATAAGCGTTCGCTCATCGTGACGTATGATGTCTCCGACCTCCTCCAGAAAGGCGAGAACCGCCTGCTTCTTTGGATAGGTTCCGGCTGGTACAAGAAAGACACATTCCGTGCGGCCTTCGACGGACCGGCTGTTCGGGCCGAGTTGAATGTCCTGGAGGGCGATGCATGGCGTCCGCTCCTGCAAACCGATGCGAATTGGCAGGGTGCGGAGAGCGGATATGCCGACATGGGTTCCTGGAAAGCATGGGAGTTTGGCGGCGAGCGGATTGATGCGCGCCAAGTGCCAGCGGACTTCTCGCCGGAAAGTCTTGCGAAACTCGACTGGAAACCTGCGGTAACGGCACGGATTGAAGGCATCGAAGCTACGCCCCAGATGTGCCAGACGAACACGGTGAAGGAGGTCATCCGCCCCGTTACAGTGACGCGCCTGCCCGAGAACCGCTGGCTTGTGGATATGGGAAAGGTGTCGAACAGCCAGTTTGAAGTCCATCTTCCTGCCTTGCCTGCCGGGCACGAAGTGAAGGCCGAATATGCTGACCGCCTGAATGGCGAGGGCGGACTGATAGATATGCGGGCCTCGGATGTCTTTGTTGCTTCGGGGTGCGAGGGCGGCGATGTCTTCTGCAACCGTTTCAATCATCATTGCTTCCGCTATGTTCTGCTGAGTAATCTTCCCGAAAGACCGCTCGACGCACAGGCCCGACGCTTCGGCATGAAAACTGATGCCATCGGTACGTTCGAGAGTTCCGATGCCGACCTCAATGCCATTCATCAGATGGTGCGATATACGATGGAGTGTCTGGCATTCAGCGGCTATATGGTCGATTGTGCCCATATCGAGCGTCTCGGCTACGGAGGCGACGGCAATGCTTCCACTCTCTCGCTGCAGAACATGTTCGATGTGGCTCCGCTCTATATGAACTGGCTTCAGGCATGGAACGATGCCATCCAGCCCGACGGCGGCCTGCCCCATACGGCACCTTGCCCCTACAAGGCTGGCGGCGGACCCTACTGGTGCTCGTTCATCGTGCAGGCTCCCTGGCGCACTTGGATGAACTATGGCGACGACCGCCTGCTGCACCGTTGTTACAAAAATATGAAGCTGTGGCTCACCTATGTGGATGCAAACACGAAGGACGGCCTGCTCCGTAAGTGGCCCGACCTCGAGTATCGCAACTGGTACTTAGGCGATTGGCTCGCCCCGAGAGGCATCGATGTGAGGGCGCAGGAAAGTGTCGATTTGGTGGACAACTGCGCTTTGAGTCAGAGCTATCTCGAGCTGATAATGATTGCCAATTATCTGGGCGAAACTGCCGACATGCAGGACTTCACTCGTCGCCGCATGCAGCTCAACCAACGCATTCACGAGACATTCTTCCATCCAGAAACGAACACCTACGGGACAGGTTCACAGCTCGATATGGCCTACCCGCTACTGACGGGTGTGGTTCCCCTCGACCTGCAGGAGGGAGTAAAGCAAGCACTCCTGAATGGGAGAGACCATCTCGGCGTGGGACTTGTGGGCGTGCCCGTCCTTACCGAATGGCTCACCCGCAGCCGTGCAGTGGATTACATGTACCGCATGCTCAAGCAAGAGGACTATCCCGGTTATCTCCACATGCTTCGCAACGGTGCCACTGGCACATGGGAGGATTGGGACAATCCGCGCAGCTCGCTCCACAACTGCTTCAACGGTATCGACAGCTGGTTTGTGCAGGCACTTGGCGGTATCATCCCTCTCGAACCCGGATACAAGACCATGCTCATCGACCCACAAGTTCCCGAGGGGCTCGACTGGGTGCGAGTGACGCGCGAGACACCCTACGGCACCGTCCTCGTCTATTGGCGGCACACCGCCGAGGGGGTGAAGGCTCATGTGGAAGTGCCAAACGGCACCAAAGCTATCCTCGGAGACGTCATGCAGGGGAACGTGGTCACGAGTGGCACTTATGACATCGTAATTCACTAAGAATGCATCTGTAATACGAATGATATGAAACGATTCAGCATCACTCAGGCCTTGTGTTCGTGTCTGCTATTCTGTGGAGTGACCGCATGTTCCCGTGCCGACAAAGAAAATGATGCGGCAGAAGAAGAGGCCGCCTATACGCTTGTCGGTTATCACGAGGTGGATGGGAGGCAGGGCGTAGCTTGCGAAGGCGATTATTATTACGTGAGCGGCTCGACAACTCTCACGAAGTACGATAAGGACTGGAACGTCGTCGCCACAAACACGCATCCCTTCGATGAGGGTTACGCGCTGGAAGTGAACCATATCGGCGACATCGACGTCTTCCAGAACGAGCTGTACTGCGGCGTGGAACTCTTTCTCGACGGGGTAGCCTCGAATATCCAGATTGCAGTATATGACTGCGAAACGCTGAAGCTAAAGCGTACGTTTAACTTCGAACCGAGCAGCGGACAGACAGAGTGCTCTGGCATCGCCGTCAATGGCGACGAGGGGCGGGTGTGGATGTGTGCGTGGCCCGACGAGGACACAGGACATTATCTTTACCAGTACGACCTGAAGACTGGTGCATATATCGGCAAGGCGGCTCTCTCTCCCGCCCTGAAATGGATTCAGGGAGTCGCTTACCATGAGGGCGCTTACTATCTGACTGCCGACGATGGCGACGCCGATCTGGACGAGTGCGACCATGTGTATAAAGCCGTGTGGAACGAGGAGCGGACATCATTCATCGTGACCGAAGAGAAGGCACTCGACGATGTCGTGCGGCAGGGCGAGATTGAGGGCCTGACTTTCGATGACAGCCTCGGCCAGATGCTTGTCTTGTATAATCGGGGCGCACGAATCATCCTGGGAATGCCCTCTGGCTTCTATCCCGGCTACGACCATGAAATCCACGAAGTCTTCTCCTATGCCATTTGACCCCATACTCCATACCCCATACTCCATACCCCATACTCCATACTCCATAACCAATAACCAATAACCAATAACCCATAACCCATAACCATTTGCCATTATATGAAACGACACATTTTCCTTTCAGTGCTGCTCGCTGCCATCATCATGGCTCCGCAGGCACAGGCAAAGAGCCGGAAGTATAACCTTGAGAATCCGCAGGTGAAAGCTTTCTACGACCAAGTGACGTATCCCGACGATGACTACTCCTATTCGCTTGTCAAGAAGTACAACCAGAAGATGCCCTATCGCCTCGACCAGCCTTGGCCGGTGCAGTTGAGTTGGGAATCTGCTCAGTTGTCCGACCAGCTGCGCGTGACGGTAAAGGAGGTGAAGCCCGAGCAGAAAGTCGTGCTCGATAAGACGATTGACGGACACACTTCAAGCTACCTCGTATGGAACCTCGTTCCTGGCCGCACTTACACCTACACTGTTACAGACGGCGACCGCACGCTGGCGAAGGGAAAGTTTAAAACCACGGGACGCCGCAGGATGATTTATGCACCCAGCGTGCACAACTTCCGCGACCTCGGCGGATTGCCAACCACCGACGGGCACACACTCCAGTATGGCAAAATCTATCGCGGCGGGCAGCTCACCCATACGGGCGATGGTGAGAATAGGAATTCTGTGCTCAATCAGGTGAGCGACGAGGATATTCGGCTGATGCACGACGACTTGGGCATTCGTGCCGAGATTGACTTCCGCTTCGATGCCGAGCTTGGCTACAACGATGGCGTTGAGGGCAACGACATCAACTTCACGCCGCTGGGCAGTGATGCCACCTACTACAACTATCAGACTCACCATGCAGGTGGCATTGAGAAAGACAAACTTCACGGCAAGATTCTCAAGACGGTGCTCCAGCATCTGCGTCGCGGTGAAGCAGTATATGTACATTGTGTGGCCGGCGCCGACCGTACAGGCTTGATGTGCCTTCTGATGGAAGGTCTGTTAGGCGTCACGGAGAGCGAACTGCTGAAAGACTATGAGCTGACCACCTTCTCCATTTACGGACTTCGCCATCGCGACGGCCATGATATGACTCACGGCATTCCCCTGCTGAAAGCCTATCCCGGCAACACACTCCAGGAGAAGATTGCTAGCCTCTTCCTCGAAGAGGGGGTCACACAGCAGGAAATCGACGAGTTCCGCCAGCTGATGCGCTGAGCCGGAAGTCCGCCACTTTACAGACGAAGTGAAGCAAACGCTCCCGCTTGCTGTAGTTTCTGCTCCTGCTTGCGCAAGCAAACGCTCCCGCTTGCTGTAGTTCCCCTTCCCGTTTGCTGTAGTTACGTCCTCGTCCACACAATGTCCTCGATGCCAGCATCGGCATTGAGTTTGCGGGCCAGCACAAAGAAATAGTCGCTTAGGCGGTTGATGTAGGATGTTACGTGGCTATCGACCTCGGCACCCGACTCGGCCAGACGTAGGATTTCGCGTTCAGCACGGCGGCAAACCGTGCGGCACACATGGGCCAAGGCGGCACCGCGTGTCCCACCAGGCAGGATGAAGAGGCGGAGAGGCGGCACCATTGTCTGCAGCGCGTCGATTTCCTGCTCGATGGTGGATATCATCTCGTCGGTGACGATATTACCGGGACGCACTTCCCGCTGTGCGTTGTCGGTGGCCAGATAGCCGCCGACGACGAAGAGGGTACTCTGGACAGAGAGCAGGAAGGTGCGGTCGGCCGGCTGCTCGCAATAGGTGATAAGGATTCCGATATGGGAGGACAGCTCGTCGATGGTACCGTAGCTCTCGAGGCGCTCGCATGTCTTGCTGACGCGCTGCCCACCGACGAGAGACGTCTGGCCCTGATCGCCTGTCTTTGTGTAAATCTTCATTGTAGCAAAAAGTGTGTTAAAGGGTTTATGTCGCATCCGTCAATCGATGAGGAACACCGTGACTCCGCGGGCAGCCTGGGCACCATAGACGAGTGCTGACTCGATGTCGGCTGTCTTGCTGGGTCCGCTGATGAAGGTGCCGAACGGATATTGGCTGAAATAATCCTCGGAGCTTTGGATGAGGGCATACGCCTCGTGCATGTTGCTGACGATGTCGCTGCGGTGGAGCAGAATGACGAGACATTCCGAGGCGAAGCAGACAGCTTTCTCGCGTGTCGCTTGTGGTATCCAGATGCAGGCGTTCTCAGCCACACCGATGCGGCCTTCGATGATACCCACATCGACACGCATCAGCTCGCGCACATCATCAACCGTGTCGGGATTCAGGTCGGCCTGAATGCCGGGCACATTGCTCGCGAAGAGGTGTGCCTCGGGATATGCCTGACGGACAAGCGCGTTCAGGTCGTCGCCATCGTGCACCTCAACGAGTTTAGCGCCAGCTGTGGTCGTGGTCTTCTGGATGAATTGTGCCACAGGGTCGTCGTATGTAATGCCGTGCAACGTGTCGAGGTCGGGCATCTCGTATGTTTCCCGTGTATTTCGGCGAAGTGCCGACAGTATCTTCTCCTTGCTGTTCATTGTTTCTTCTTTATTGTTTGCTCGATTCCTTTTCCAGTTCCTTCCATTGTGCATGGAATGATTTCTTGGGGAACTTCATCATCAAGTGGCCGCGTGCCCATGGATTGAGCGCCGAGTTCATGAGTGCCGACGGGAGCCAGTTGGCAGCGGGGGAGAGGCGGAGCGTAGTGGTGTAGAGGGCAGGATGATTGAAGAGAATCGTCATGCCACGCGACATCATCTTCTTCATGGCATTGGCCCGTCCGAGGCTGTCAAGGCGCTGGCGCCATCGATATATCTGTGTCGAGAGGTCCACTTGTACGGGACAAACATTGTCGCATGACATGCAGAGCGAGCAGGCCGAGACATTGTCGGCATAATGCTTCGCGTCGCGCAGCATGCCCAAGTTGATGCCGATGGGGCCGGGGATGAAATAGGTGTAGCTGTAACCAGCCGAGCGGCGATAGACGGGGCATGTGTTCATGCAGGCTCCGCAGCGCATGCACTTGAGGGTCTGCCAGTGTTCGGCATCGGCGAGTATGCTGCTGCGTCCGTTATCGACGAGCACGATGTGCATCTCTCCTCCCGGTCGCGGCCCGCGGAAGTGGCTTGTATAGACGGTGGTCTCCTGACCGGTGCCGCATCGGGCAAGCAGGCGCTGGAACACGGCCAGCGAACGAAGGTCGGGAATCAGTTTCTCGATACCCATCGAGACAATGTGAAGGCGCGGGATGGAGGTGCTCATGTCGGCATTTCCCTCGTTGGTGCACACTACCACATCGCCTGTCTCGGCAACGCCGAAGTTGGCTCCTGTCATGCCTGCATCGGCCTGAGCAAACTGCTCGCGCAGGTGCATACGGGCCACATAGGTCAGGAATGTGGGGTCGTTGGGATCGTCGGACTTTTGGGGATAATCGGCCACAGCTGGATTCTCCATTAGTCCCTTTTCGCGGAAACAGTCGCCAATCTCCTCACGGTGGACATGTAGGGCCGGCATCACGATATGGCTGGGTGCCAGTTTCATCAATTGCAGGATGCGTTCGCCGAGGTCGGTCTCGACAACATCAATGCCTTTGGCTTCGAGATGGTCGTTGAGATGACATTCCTCGGTGAGCATGCTCTTGCTCTTGACCACCTTCTTTACGTTGTGGGACGAGAGGATGTCATAGACGATGGCATTGTATTCATCGGCATCCTGTGCCCAGTGGACATGCACTCCGTGCTTCTCGGCATTGGCGGCAAACTGCTCGAGATAGTCGGCCAGTCGTGTCGCTGTGTGTTTCTTTATCTGGTTGGCGGCGGCTCTCAGCTGTTCCCATTCGGGCAGCGCCTGCGCCATTCGGTCGCGCTTCTGGCGCACGCCGAAGAATGTGGCATCGTGGCGCAGGGCCACGGCCTCGTCGTGCAGGTATTCCTCTGCGCGCTTTGCATGTATCGTACTCATAGGCCGGATGCTAAGATTTGTGCCAAGTGGATAAACTTTATCGGTAGTTGGTGTTTGGAAGCCACGCCCTGCATGTGCATGAGGCACGAGGAGTCGGGGCCTGTCACGTATTCGGCACCGGTGGCCATGTGACGCTTCACTTTGTCAAGTCCCATGCGCGCCGAGACAGCGGTTTCTTCTACAGAAAACATGCCGCCAAAGCCGCAGCACTCGTCGGGCCGCTCGGGTTCCACCACCTCGATACCACTGACAAGCTGCAGCAGGTCAATGATTTTGTTGAAGCGGGGCACGTTCTGCTCGCTGGGCGACGAAAGCCCCAGTTCGCGTACGCCGTGACACGAATTGTGGACGCTCACCCGATGGGGGAACTTGGAGGGCAGGCTCTCGATGCGCAGGACATCGTGCAGGAATTCGACGAGGTCTATTGTCTTGCCTGCCGCCTGGCACTGGTGACCTGTACGCTCCAGCATGCCGGGATGGAAGTTGCGCACATAGGCTGCACAGCTGGCTGAAGGTGCCACCACATAGTCGTAACCGGCAAAGAGCGTGTCAAACTTCTCGGCCAGCGGCTCTGCCATACGTTCGAAGCCGGCATTGCCCATAGGCTGTCCGCAGCAGGTCTGAGCCTCGGGATAATCTACCGAGAGGCCCAGCGAACGCAGTAATTTAAACGTCGATACGCCCACCTCAGGGTAGAGCGCATCGACGTAACACGGGATGAATAATCCGATTTTCATTCAATTCATAATATGGTTATTCCCAAGTATCGAGATAGGTCACGTGGGTTACCAGATACTCCTCGACGCCATGCTTGCCATCGGCGCCGCCAATACCGCTCTTCTTCACGCCGGCATGGAAGCCCTGGATAGCCTCGAAGTGCTCGCGGTTGATGTACGTCTCGCCGAACTCCAG
>JAEEGL015502301.1_pt1 | contig 16726 bp, 13 predicted proteins | sample 9134231 | NCBI WGS metagenome assembly JAEEGL01 (sample SAMN16246548, study PRJNA631951) | gut metagenome | biome: gut microbiome; feature: rumen; material: fiber-attached | host: Bos | place: Iran: Karaj | collected 2018-10 | reverse complement strand
GTTGGCAATCTACATTATTATTTGAGTATAAAAACCAACTAAACTTGTAGATATTCTATGGAAACGTGTTTTGGACAGGAGTTCGTTACTCCTCAGCTCCACCAAATAGTTAATAACTCAAATTTTTGAGTTTTTATATTGCCCTGTGGCCAAGTGGGAAGGCATTGGACTCTGACTCCAATATGCATAGGTTCGAATCCTATCAGGGCAACCATGCTGAAATAGCTCAAGTGGTAGAGCAACTGAATCGTAATCAGTAGGTTGTGGGTTCAATTCCTATTTTCAGCACCATGATTATTACAACTCTTATGAGTTGTTTTTTCTTGTAATATCAATTTATATATGATAACATATATACTTGCAAAAAAAGGGAGGTTTGTTATGACAGTAGATCAAATACAAGAAATGTTAACTGAAGAACAAATTAAGAAAATAAAAGATGAAGCTATTAAACTTGATGACTTTTGGGGTTATGATTTAAGTGATATAGTCATTGCTCTTGAAAAAGAAAGAAGAAAAGGTAATTTAAATTATTATGTAGATTTTAATGGTACTAAATTATATTCATTAGATGTTACAATGGATAAAGCATATAAAGAATGTTTAGGCGTTACTAAGAAAACACATGATAGAAGAATGAAAAAGATTTTTGAAGATAACAAAAAGTTTTTAGAGGAATCTGAAAGAAGAGCAATATATGAATGTCCAAAGTTTATTGAAGAAAGTAAAAAATATATTCATCCAGAAAAACACTTGGTTTGGGAAAAAACATGCAAAGCTTCATTTAGAGGAATGTATTATGGATATACTGCTAAATGCGCTATTGAATTAATAAAGATGTTAGAAGAAGGAGCACCATTTAAAGAAATTGAAAAGAAAATTGAAGAACAAGGTCATAGTGGTTGGTCTCATTCAATTACTATGAAATATGTTTTGGATTTCTCATCAAAAGGTCCTGAATTTTTCTCTTATCATTACAAAAAAGATATGACAGATGATATGAAAACTTATGTTAGAGATAGAAAAGAATTAAATAATAGAATCCTAATGGGTGAATCTTATGAAAAAGTTTTTAAAGAACTTAGAGATTATAAATTCATGTCTATAAGAATAGAAGATGAAACATTTTTCAATATAGATACAACTAATGGTTATATAATTGTATATGATAATTCTAATTTTATAGGAGTGTTAGGTGATTATACATATATTACTGGAAAAATAACTGATGATTGTATATCATTTGCTGATTTTGATGATCACATTAGTTCTTCACATTATTGTGCAACTGGTAAAAATGGTTATTATACTGGTAAAAAAACAGGAAATTATGTTTTACAATTAAATACAGATGTGGGTATTATAAGAGTGTTTGTTTCTGAGTTGGATTTACCTCTTGAAAAAGAATTAAATATGGAAGAATACGTATACGATGTTAGAGATTCATTAAGTAGGGCTACTAAATATGAATTAAGATTTTTTGATGATAACTTTGATGAAATAACTGATGAAGCATTAAAATCATTTAAAGAAAAATTACAAATGAAATTATTAAATGTTTTAAAAAATAGAATTAATTCAGAAGAGAATTAATTCTTTTTATTTGTATTCTATTGTGTTAAAATAATATAGGAAGTGATGATATGAAAGAAGAAAATTATACATCTGTAAAAGCTATATCTTTTTTGTTTCCTGTAGTAGGATTAATTATTTATGCTGTTAATATTGGAAGTAATCCAAAATTAGCTAAGATTGCATTAAGATGGGTATTGTATTCATTTGCAGTTTCTGCATGTATAGTTTTATTAATTATAGTTATTCCTATAATTATTAGTCTTATTTCATTTTTATTTTATTCTCACAATTATAGAGAAGAAGGAACTACAACAGAAAGAGTTATTGAAAAAGAATATATTACAATGGACGATTATGAAGGTATGAATTATCTTGAAGTTAAAGGAAAAATACAAGAACAATTTAACTGCACCATTATTGTTGAAACTGAAAAGAATGAAATGGTAAAACAAGATACTGTTATTTACACTATCCCACGTAAGGGTGAGATGTATGAAGTTGGCAAAGATATTACTATTGTTATTCCTGCTGTAGATGCTAAATATCCTGATTTTACTAATGGATATACTATTGATGAAATAGAAGAATTTTGTAAGAAATATGAATTAAATCTTAAAATTGAATATAAAGCAGATTCTGCAAAAGAAAATGGTGAAATTATTAAACAAAGTAGGGCAAAGGATACTAGTGTTGTTCCTGGTTCTACTATTATAATTACAGTTGTTAAAAATGATTAGGAGGATGAAATGATTAAATTAGTATTAGTAAGACATGGAGAAAGTGAGTGGAATCTTCAAAATAGATTTACTGGATGGACAGATGTAGATTTATCTGAAAATGGAGTTAAAGAAGCTATTGAAGCTGGTAAAGTTTTAAAAGAGAAGGGTTTTACTTTTGATGTAGCTTATACATCTGTATTAAAAAGAGCAAATAGAACTTTAGATTTTATTTTAGAAGAATTAGATGAAAAAGATATTCCAATTTATAAGAGTTGGAGATTAAATGAAAGACACTATGGTGCTTTACAAGGATTAAATAAAAAAGAAACTGCATTAAAATATGGTGATGAACAAGTTCATATATGGAGAAGAAGTTATGATGTTCAACCACCTGCATTAAGTGATACAGATGAAAGATATTTAGAAATGAAAAAAGAATATAATGAATATATTCCTCATACTGAATGTTTAAAAGATACTATTGAAAGAGTTTTACCTTATTGGACTTCTGATATACTTCCAAGTTTAGAAGAAGGAAAGAAAGTTATAATTGTAGCACATGGAAATAGTTTAAGAGGTTTAATTAAGTATTTAGATAATATGTCTGATCAGGATGTAGTAAATCTAGAAATACAAACTGGAAATCCAATTTGTTATGAACTTGATGATAATTTTAAACCTATAAAGCATTATTATTTAAAATAAAAAAAGCACATAAGTGCTTTTTTTAATAAATTACATTTGAGAAAAAAGATTAACAAGTCTAATAACTTGTAATACAAATTCTAAAGCACCAGCACAAATACCTATAATAGCAAATGTTTTATATTTACCTTTAGCACCAGTTACACCAACTATTGAAAGAATAATAGCAGTTAAACTTGCTAAAGCAAGTGGGTCAATTAACCATGAACAAAATGCCACGATAAACCCAGCTAGTCCTAATTTATCTTTTGCTGTTTTTTCTTCAACTGGAGCTTGAACATTTCCAGCAGTAGCAGGTCCATTTACTGGCTTACCACATACAGGACAAAAAGTATCTCCTTCTTTTAAATCAGCACCACATGCACTACATTTCATTGTAAAACTCCTTTCTAAACAAATTTTGTTTGTTTATTATCAATATAAGTATAACATATATTTTTTCAAAAAAAAACATATGTTATAATATTTTTTGAGGTGAGGGAAAATGTATGGAGCAATTATTGGTGATTTAGCTGGATCTATCTATGAATATGATCAAACTAAATCTATTAAACCTATATATAAAGATAGATTAATTGAAGATAATAGTTTCTTTAGTGATGATACTATTTTAACTGTTGCTATTGCTGATTGTATTCTTAATAATGGTGAATATGGTAATTATTTGAAAGAATATGCAAAAAGATATATGAATTATCATCCTGATTTTTATCCTTACTTTAAATCAAGTTTTTCTCCTTCATTTATTAAATGGGCAAATGGAGAAAATGATGGTAAAAGTATTGGAAATGGAGCTTTGATGAGAATTAGTAGTGTGGGATACTTACTTAATACAAAGGAAGAAGTATTAAATAATGCGTATTTAGCTACAATTCCTTCTCATAATTCTAGTGAAGCAATATCTAATGCTAGACTTATAGCAATGATTATATTTCTTTCAAGATCTGGTTATATAAGAGGAGAAATAATAAATGCTCTTGATATAAAACTACAATATAAACCTTTTGAAAGATTTAATACAACCTGTAGTCAAACAATAGATAATTGTTTATATGCTTTATTTACTAGTAATAGTTTTGAAGAATCTATTTTAAAAGTAATATCATATGGAGGAGATACTGATACAAATGCTTGTATAGTAGGTTCAATGGCAGAAAGCCTATATGGTATAGATGATGATTTAATAAATGAAGTTAAAAATAGAATACCATATGAATTATCTAGTGTGATTGATAAGTCATATCAAAAAGTTAGAAAATTAGTTTAATAAAATAATTATAATTTTATAAGTTATAAAATATGATATAATAATGTTATGCAATTTATGTATAAAGGAAGATGATTATGAATTTTATTAGAGATATTATTATAAGAGTTAAGTCAAAATTTAAACATAAAAAAAATGAACCTTGGCTTACTTATTATTCTAGAAAAGAAAGAAAAATCGAATTTACTAAAAAGTCTATATATAATTTTATGAAAGATAGTGTTGGAGATGATATGGATTATTATGCTCTTAATTATTTTGATACTAGAATTACTTATAAAGAATTTTTTAAGTATATTGATATATGTGCAAGAGGTTTAAGAGAATATGGTGTTAAAGAAGGGGATATAGTTACTATCTGTATGCCTAATATGCCAGAAGCAATATATGTATTTTATGCATGTAATAAAATAGGCGCTGTAGCTGATATAATACATCCATTATCAAGTCCTCAAGAATTAGATATTTATTTAACTGAGTCTAAATCTAGATTTTTATTCTTAGTTGATTTTGATTATGAAAAATATAGTGAGGTTATTCAAAAAAGTTTAGTTTATAAAACAATACTTATTTCTCCAAGTGAGAGTATGGGTCCTACTTTAAAAGTTGGTTATACTTTATTAAAAGGATTAAAAGTTAAAAAACCTAAAAGAAGTGATCATGATTATTTAACATGGAAGAAATTCCTAAATGATGGATTTGAAAATAAGAAAGAATTTGCTGCTGATGTTAAACATACTGATTTAGCATTAATACTTCATAGTGGTGGTACAACTGGTAAACCTAAAGGAATTATGATTTCTAACTATAATTTTAATGCTATTGCTCAACAAAGTGCTGTTAATGTAATAGAAGTAAGACCTAAAGATAAAATTCTTACAATATTACCAATATTCCATGGATTTGGACTAGGTATTTGTGTTCATACTCCTCTTTGTCTAAGAGTTGAAACTATTTTGATGCCAGAATATAATGATAAACGTTTTTATAAAATATGGAAATATGATAAACCTAATGTAATTCTTGGAGTACCAACTCTTTGGGAAGGTATGATGAAGAATGAGAAGTTTAATGATGTTGATATGTCTCAACTTAAATATATTATTAGTGGTGGAGATACATTAACTATTCCACAAGAAATGAGAATTAATAAATTTTTACATGAACATGGAGCAAAAGTAGATATATTAAAAGGCTATGGTATGACTGAATCAGTAGCAGCATCATGTTATACATTCCCTGGTACTAATGAACCTGGTAGTATTGGAATTCCTATGGTAGGAAACTCATATAAAATATGTGATCCAGAAACTCATGAAGAAATGCCTCTTGGAAAAGAAGGAGAGATATGTGTTAATGGGCCTACATTAATGATGGGATATTTAAATAATCCTGAAGAAACAGCTAATGTTTTAAGAAAACATAAAGATGGAAAAGTATGGTTACATACAGGAGACATTGGTTATGTATCGTTAAATGGTATTGTATATTATACTCAAAGACTTAAACGTATGATTGTTGTATCTGGATTTAATGTTTATCCTTCTGTTATTGAAGGGGTTATATCTAAACATAAAGATGTAGATAAAGTATGTGTTATTGGAATTCCTCATCAATATAAGATGCATGTTCCAAAAGCATTTATTGTTCTTAAAAAAGGTGTTAAACCATCAAATAAAATAAAAGATGAAATAAAAGCATTATGTAAGAGTGAATTATCTGTTTATGCTCAAGTTAAAGAAATTGAGTTTAGAGATGATCTTCCAAAAACTCTTTATAATAAAATTGATTATAAAAAATTAGAGAAAGAAGAATTAGAAGCCAAGAAATAATTGGCTTTTTATGGTGTATTATGATATATATTTTGATTATTATAATTTTATATTTTATTATTTCTTATATTATATTTAGTTTTATTTTTGTATCTAACAAAAATAAGTCTTTTAAGCTTATTGATAATCAAATTGAGGAAATATTAAAACCATATAGAAAACTCTACGATAAAGGCTTAAAATGGGTCTCTAAACAAGAAGTAGAACATTTAAAAATTAAATCTTTTGATAATTATGATTTAAATGCTATATTTATAAAAAATAATAATGAAAAAGGAATAATCATTTTAGCACATGGATATAGAAGTACTAAAGAAAGAGATTTATATGCTTCTTTGCATGAATACTATAGTTTAGGATATTCTTTACTTGTAATAGAACAAAGAGCATGTGGTGAATCTAAATGTAAATATATTACTTTTGGATATAATGAAAGTAAAGATTTAAATAGATGGATTAATTACATATATAAGAAAACTAATAGTAATAATATTATAATTGGTGGTATTTCTCTTGGAGCATCTTCAGTATTAATGGTTAATAATAAACATGTAAAAGCTATTATAAGTGATTCTGCTTATGCTAATGCATATGATGAAATAAAGTATACAATTAAGTATTATTTTCATATACCACCATTTCTGTTTATGTGGATTATTAATATATATTGTAAGTTGTTTCTTAAAGTAAATCTTTTAAAAATAAATACATTACATAATCTTGCTAGAATTCATATACCAATATTATTTATACATGGATCTATAGATGATTTTGTGCCACCAGAAAATACTATTATTAATTATAATTGTTATAAAGGTAAGAAGGATTTATTAATTATAGAGAATGCATCTCATGGTATGGGTTATTTAGTAGATAGAAATAAATATATTGATAAGATAAAATCTTTCTTAAAAGATAATAAGTTATGCTAAAACTTGCTATTTTTTTATATTTTTGATATAATATGGAACCATTGAGAGGGGAAAAATATGGGAGAAAATAAATTTGATGTATTACATTATAAAATTAATGAAAGATTAGATAAACCAAATGTTACTTCAAGTGGAGATAATATGAGTTTATATGATTTAAAGTTGCACTTACTAGCTGATTTTTATAAATGGGAAATAGCATTTGTTAAAGATGTAGAACAAAATGCAAGTTTAATAAATATAGTTGCTAGAAAGAAAAATTTCTTATCTAAAAGAGAAAGAAAAGTACCATATATTCTAGCAGTATATCCAAGAGTTAATTCTTCTTTAATACCTGAAATAGAAGTTTGCCTATGCAATGCATATGGTAATTACAGAGGTAAAGCTATATTTAGAGGTGCAGGAGAATTATTTGATTTAGATTTATTAACTGATGAATTTTCATATTCAAGTACGGTAAAATTCTTATATTTATTTAAAGATTTCTTTGAAACAACATTAAATTATTTAAGAGGATTCAAAGAAGAATATCCTGATATGGAATTTGAATGGAATGATAGATTATTTCATAAAAATGCTATACAAGATATAGGAGATGGATTTATTAAAGGACATTTTAATTTAAATCATTTAGAAAATGCATCTTGTAATTTACAAGATCCTGATGATAGTGAATTATCAGATAAAGATGGACCTTATAGTGAACTTCAAGATTATATTGGAATGTATCAAAAAGATTTTATGAAAAAAACTGAAATTAATATAAATGATTTAAATCCTTTGTATCATGCTATTGTTAAAAAATCATTGGGTAAATCACAAGAACCTACATTAAGAGCATAATAATTGCTCTTTTTTTATTGAAATGTTATAATAAATTTTATACTTTTTTAAGGAGAGTTTATGATTAATTATATATTATCTTTTATGTTATTTAGTGTTGTTATAGAGGAAAAAGAGAATAACTATGAATATTTAGATAAACAAATTGAATTAAGTGTTTTAAATATAAAAGAAGAGTATGAAGATTTTTTAAAGAATTCATTTAATGGTGAAGATAAAGAAATAATTATTAAGAAAATTAATAGATACTTAAATTCCAATTTAAAAGGTAAGGGTAGATTTATAGTAGAATATTCATTAAAAGTTGGAGTAGATCCATATTTAGTTACTGCTGTTATGTTACAAGAAACAGGCTGTTACTGGAAATGTAGTTATCTTGCAAGAGTATGCAATAATGTAGGTGGTAATAAAGGAAAACCATCGTGTAATAATGGAAGTTATAGAGAATTTGATACTCTCGATGATGGCATTAAGTTTGCTATTAATAAATTAAATAAATATTATAAAAAAGGATATAAAACTCCAAAACAAATAAATAAATATTATGCTACTGATAAAACATGGTATAAAAAAGTAGACAATTATATAAAGAAATTAAAGAAAGATTTATAATTGTTGACAAAATATAAATAAAATAATATAATCTTGACGTAAGCAATGAAAAGAGGAGTAATTATTTATCTTCCTTTATAGAGAGTTAGTGTTTGGTGGAAACTAATAATAGATAAATATATGAAAAAAATATCTTAGAGCTTAATCGTATTCTTCGGCGTTAACGAGTAATAGAGAATAGAATAATGAATCTATAAAGTAAGATGGTACAGCGATATGACGCTCTTACGTTTATGGATTCTTTTTTTATAAGAAAGGGTGTAAAAAATATGGAAAGAAATTTTACAGAACAAGAATTAGTAAGAAGAGGAAAAGCTGAAGCATTAAAAGAGTTAGGACTAGATCCATTTGGTCAAAGATTTGATAAAACTGATTATGCTGCTGCTTTAAAGGAAAAATATGCTAATGTTGAACATGATGAATTTGAAAAAATGGAAGATACTGCCACTGTATCAGGAAGAATAATGTTTATTAGAAAAATGGGTAAAGCATCATTCTTTAATCTTCAAGATAAAACTGGAAGAATTCAAATATATATTTCAATTAATGATGTAAGTGAAGATGAGTATAATTTATTTAAATCTGCTGATATTGGAGATATAGTTGGAGTTTATGGAAAAATAATGAAAACTAATAGTGGTGAGTTAACAATTAAGTGTTTAAAATATACTCACTTAGTTAAAGCATTAAAACCACTACCTGAAAAATTCCATGGTTTAACTGATATAGAAGAAAGATATAGAAGAAGATATGTAGATTTAATAATGAACGAAGAATCTAAGAAAGTTGCTTTCTTAAGACCTAGAATTATTAGATGTATTCAAAATTATATGGATAATTTAGGATTTTGTGAAGTTGAAACACCAATTCTATCTACATTATTAACTGGTGCTTCTGCAAGACCATTTATTACTCATCATAATACTCAAGATTTAGATATGTATTTACGTATTGCTTTAGAACTTCCATTAAAAAGACTTTTAGTTGGTGGTATGGAAGCTGTATATGAGATTGGTAGAGTATTTAGAAATGAAGGAATGGATACTAAACACAATCCAGAATTTACTTTAATGGAAGCATACCTTGCATATTCTAATTTAGAAGGCATGATGGATATGACTGAAGGTATGTTTACTACAATAGCAGAAAAAGTATTTAATAAAATGACATATAATTATAATGGATATGAAATTAATCTTAAAGGTCCATGGAAGAGAATTAGTATGACTGATGCTATTAAAGAGCAAACAGGAATTGACTTTAAAAAGATTACTTCTTTAGATGAATGCATTAAACTTGCAGAAGAACATAAAATTGAACTTGAAAATCATGAACGTCAATATGGTCATATTATTAATAAATTCTTTGAAAAATATGTAGAAGAAACATTAATTCAACCAACATTCTTATATGGTCATCCTGTTGAAATATCTCCACTTACTAAAAAGAATCCTGAAGATCCAAGATTTGTTGATAGATTCGAGTTATTTATAGGTGGTCATGAATTTGCTAATGCTTATACTGAACTTAATGATCCAATTGATCAATTAGAAAGATTTGAAGACCAAATTAAAGAAAGAGATTTAGGTAATGAAGAAGCAAATGATATAGATATGGACTTCATTGAAGCATTAGAATATGGTATGCCTCCTGCTGGTGGAATAGGGTATGGTATTGATAGATTATGTATGTTGTTTACCGAAAGTGAATCAATTAGAGATGTAATACTATTCCCAACTATGAAACCAGTTGATGGTCAAAAGAAAGTATTAAATGTATCAAATTCTAATGAAAAAATAGATTTCTCAAATGTTGAAATAGAACCTTTATTTGAAGATTTAGTTGATTTTGAAACATTTAGTAAATCAGATTTTAGAGCAGTTAAAGTTCTTGACTGCAAAGCAGTAGAGAAATCTAAAAAATTATTAGAGTTTACTCTTGATGATGGAACAGGTAATAATAGAACAATACTAAGTGGAATTCATGCATATTATGAGCCAGAAGAATTAATTGGAAAAACATTAGTAGCTATTGTTAATCTTCCTCCTAGAACTATGATGGGTATTGATTCTTGTGGAATGCTACTTAGTGCAGTTCATAATGAAAATGGAGAAGAAAAACTAAACTTAATTATAGTTGATAATAAGATACCTGCTGGAGCAAAATTATATTAAAATTAAAAAGAGATATTTATTTATCTCTTTTTTGTTTTGCTTAATAACCATTTATATATTTCTATATTATTATATACTTTTCCTTGCATAGAACCATGCGATTCTCCGCTTAATGTGTCATGTTTAGCATTTCCACCAGCATCATTTATTTTTCTTACAAAACTTGCCATTTCTCTATTATATCTTGATTCATTTGAACCACTAGTTCCTGCCATTGACCAAACTGGTGTAGTTTTAAAGTTATTTGGATTTATACTTCCGTATGCTCCACAACTAACTGGCATAGCAGCAGCAAAGTAATTTGGATAACTATTAACCATAGCCCATGTAATGATAGAACCTCCACTAAATCCAGAAATATATATTCTATCTTTATCAATTTCATATTCTTCTACAACATGATCTATTACTTTTTTAATATTGGTTGTATTATAACTTGATGCATATCCGCTTCCAGGTCTTAAGACCGCTATATAAATAAAATCTTCAATTTCATATGCTTTTTTACTTTTTATATATTTTGTTATTTGTAAACTTTCTAAACATGATATACATCCATTTTCACCATCACCATGAAGAAATACTATAAGTGGTAAATCAGTAGTAGCATTTGGTGGTATTACTTCTACATATTTTTTACCATCATATGTACGTATATATGTTCCATCACTAACATTTAGTGGTCTTCCAACACCAAATTCTTCAAGTAATGCAATTAATTTTTCTTTTACTTTTTGATCAGATATAGCATTAACTTTCTCATATAATTCTCTATATTTCTTTTTATCATAATTTGTTTTTAAATTAACTATTTGATCTTTAAGACGAATATACTCAAGTATTTCATTAAGTTCATCTAATAATGGTTTCTTTTTACTTTCATCTTTTACTTTCTTTAAAGATTCTACTGCTATCTGATAATCAGACATATTTAAAGTTTCTCTTGCTTTTTTTACATATTCTTGTGATCTATCTACATAAAGTGTTTGAATATTATCATCTGTTGCCATATCTAAACAAGATAAATATGTTTTATTATTTGGATCAGCTATATCACCAATTATGCTTACAAATGTAGGTATAAAGAATACAAGAATAGCAGCTAATATTTTACTTATTGCTTGTTTATTTGCTTTTTGTATTAAATCTTGATCATTATCTCTAACTCCATGCATGTAGGTTAGTGAAAGAGATAAAATTAACATTAAAGGTACAGCAATCCTAATTATTAATAAAACTGTTTTTACTATTTGAAGTACTTCTAATACTTCAGGAGAAGCACAAACATCTAATATCATATAATTCACTTCCTTTGTGATATCATCCATTCAAAAATGTCTGATATTCCATTATTATTTTCATCTATCTTAAATACATGATTACCCATCTCACCATGACATGAATCTTTCATGTATGTAAAATATTCACAATTTAAACAATCATTACATTTACCAAGTCCTTCAAATGTTGAACACATTGCTGTTTTAGCAGACCATCCAACTGTTTTACCAGCACAACTTCTTCCAGTCTCAGTAGTTGCACCACCTTTTTCACCATAACCTTTCATAGGTAATGTTTTTAAGTATTCCCAATCATTATAATTTTTAATACTTGCAATACCCATTCCGGAACTAACTGGAGCAATAGCAGCAAATATTCTATGATTATTAGCAGTTTGATAAATATACCAACCACTAGAACTAAATGCTGTTAGTGATATTCTGTTTTCATCTAATTGATATTCTTTAATTAAATCTTTAATTTTTTTAACTGAAGCATTACTTGCTGACATATTCCATTGTTGTATAGAGGAACCTCCTGCTTCTATTGGTATATATATAAATGCTCTTAAATTCTCTAAACTTAAAGTATTTGCTGCAGATACCATACTAGGAGCAGCAGAAGAGTTAGGTGGCATCATAACAATAAGTGGCATATTAGTAGTAGCATTTTTAGGTATATATAAATAATATCCTATTAATGGCGAATATTTAGTATCATTATATTTATTAAATGAACTTGCTATATTTAATGGTTGTCCACCGTATACTTTTTCTAATTGTTTTGCTAAATCTTTTTTAATAGTTTCATCACTTAAACTATTAATCTTTTTTTCAAGTTCTAAATATTTTTGATAATCATAGTTTTTACTTAAATTGTTAATTTCAGTTTTTATATCAATAACTGTCTTAACTATTTCTAGTTCTTGTAGTAATTCTTGTTGTTTTATTTGATTATCAATATTACTTATATAGTTTTTAGCAAACTCATAATCTGATTGTGAGTATGTTGTCTTGGCTTTATTAATATATTGTCTAGCATTTTCTTCATATGCGGTATTTATTCCTTCTTTAGTAGCAACATCAAAACAAGATAAATAACTTTTTTCACCAGTGATATCTCCAAGTATATTTACAAATGTAGGTATAAAAAATACTAATATTGCTGCTATAACTTTAATTACAGTCATTTTATTTGCTTTTTCTAAAGCATCTGAATCATTATTTCTTATAGCATTTAAATAATTAAGTGATACAGATATTAAAAGTAGAATAGGTACTACTATTCTAATTATAGTAATAACTGTTTTAACAATCATTATTACTTTTAATACTTCAGGACTACTACATACAGATAAAATATACATATAATCACCAATTCTAATTATATCAAAAATTATATACAAAATAAATTAAAAAATGATATTATATATAGGGAGAACATATGAAAAAATATTTAGAATTATATATTAAAGAAACTGAAAAAAAGATTCAAAATAAAATAACTCAAGATGATATAGATGAGTTATTAAACAAAATTAAATTTTTTTCTCATGAAAGACTTATTCATTTATTAGTTACTCTTTCATTTGCATTATTTTCTCTTATATTAACAGTAGTATGTATTAATAAAGTAAATACACTTTTAATAGTAGTTTGTCTAGTTCTTTACATAATGCTTTTCTTTTATATAATTCATTATTTTTTCTTAGAAAATGGGGTTCAATATTTATATAAGTTATATGATCAAATGATTAAAAAACTAAAATAATTTATTGATATAAATTTTATAAATTTGTATAATTGATTTATGGTGAGGTAAATGGATAATAAACTAGAGAGATTTTTGAATGCTATAAATTTTAATAAAGATTATTATAGTTACTTGCAAGAGGCAGTTGTTGAAAAAGTATTATTAACTAAGAAAACAAATAAAATGACTCTAGTTTTGAGTATGGATGAATTGTTACCTATAAATATATTTAAAGAGTTACATGACAATGCTAAAACATTAAAAGGTGCTGATTCTGTAAGATTTAAATTTATAATAAAAAATAATAATAAATATTTTGATGATTATTTTAACTTTTATTTTGATATTTTAGTTTCTAAATGTCCAATGTTAGTATGTATTGATAGAAATAATATTACTTTAGATAATGGTAATATTACTTTTGAAGTGCTTAATAATGCTGAAAAATCTAAAATAGAATCATTAGAAGAAAAGATTGAAACTTTCTTAGTTGATATGGGTTTTGAAGATATTAATATAATAGTGAACATTAATGAAGAAGAAAGACAAAAATTTAAAGAAGATCTAGAAAATAATAGTGATAAAAAAGTAGAGGTTAAAAATAAATTAATTAAAGGTAAAAATATAAAAGGAAAATCTTCTTTAATTAAAAATCTAATTACTAATGAAGATAATGTAATTATAATTGGTGAAGTTTTTGGAGTAGATGCAAGAACTACACAAAGTGGATGGAATATATTAACTATTAAAATAACTGATTATTCAGATAGTATTATTTCAAATATATTTACAAAAGATGTAGATGAATTTAATAGTTTGCAAAAATCTATTAAAGAAGGTAAATGGTATAAATTTAGAGGTAATGTTAAATTTAATACAAGAAGTAATGATTATGAATATGGTATTAATGATATTGAAGAATATGATAAAAAGATAGATAAAATAGTTGATGATGCTGAGGTTAAAAGAGTTGAATTACATGCTCATACTATGATGAGTCAAATGGATGGACTTACTAAAATAGACCTTGGTGCTCATACTTGTGAACTTGTTTCTAGATGTATTGATATGGGATATAAAGGTGTTGCTATAACTGATCATAATGGATGTCAAGCTTTCCCAATAGCTTATCAATTAATATCTAAATATAATAAAGGTAAAGAAGAAAAAGATAAATTTAAAGGATTATATGGAGTTGAGTTAACTTTAGTTGATGATATGATAACTATTGTAACAAGACCAAATGATTCATTAATTGAAGGACAAGAATATGTTGTTTTTGATACTGAAACAACTGGTTTTAATGCTGCTAATGGAGACTCAATGATTGAAATTGGTGCAGTTAAAATTAAAAATGGTACAATTGTTGATAGATTTGATGAATTAATAAATCCAGGAAGACATATTCCAGATAGAATTACAGAACTTACTTTAATTACAGATGAAATGGTTAAAGATTCTTTAAATGAAAAAGAAGCAACTAAAAAGTTCTTAAAATGGGCTGGTAATGATGTAATGGTTGCACATAATGCTAAGTTTGATATTAGTTTTATTGAAATGGCAATGAAAAAATATAAACTTGGTAAATTTGAAAATACTGTTATTGATACATTAGAATTATCAAGAGCATTAGATCAAGGATTTGCAAGACATAGTTTATCTGCTCTTGTAAAAAGATATAACGTTCCTTTTGATGAAGAATCTCACCATAGAGGTGATTATGATGCTGAAGGCACTGCTTTAGTATTCCATAAAATGTGTAATAAATTAATTAGTCAAAATTTAGAACGTATTAGTGATATAGAAAAACTTATTTCTAAAAATGAAATACATAAGTTTGGTAGAACATATCATTTTAATGCTATTGCGTTAAATAGAGAAGGTCTTAAGAATCTATTTAAGATTGTTTCTCTTGCTAATACAACTTATCTATATAAAACACCAAGAATACTAAGAAGTAAATTAAATGAATTAAGAGATGGTTTACTAATTGGTAGTGGTTGTTATGAATCAGAGATATTTATTGAAGCAAGAAGTAAAGATGGTGAAGAATTAACTAATTTAATTAATTTCTATGATTATGTTGAAGTGCAAAGTCCAGAAGTTTATAATCATTTAATTCAAACTGGAGATTTTGATAATGAAACTGAACTTAAAAATCATATTAAAAAAGTAGTAGACGCTACTATTTCAGCTGGAAAAATAATTGTAGCAACAGGTGATGTACATCATTTTACTAGAGAAGATAAAATATATAGAGAAATAATTGTTAATCAAAAAGTACCTGGTGGTGGAAGACACCCACTTGCTAAAAGTGAGATTAAACAAATACCATCTCAACATTTTAGAACTACTAAAGAAATGCTTGAAGACTTTAGTTTCTTAGGAAGTGATTTAGCATATCAAATTGTAGTAGAAAACACTAATAAGATATGTGATATGGTAGGTGAAATTGAAGTAATTATTGATACAAAAGGTGTACCTTTTTCTCCAAGAGTTAGAAGTGATGATGGAAAAAGTTTCTTAGATTGTCCTAGAGTAGTAACTGATTTAGTATTTGAAAAAGCATCTTCTTGGTATGGAAGTCCACTTCCTCATAATATTGAAGAAAGAATATCAAAAGAATTATATGGAGATGCAGTATATAATTATTGGTATAATAAACTAAAAGAAGAAAAACCTGATATAGATGAAACTGAATTAATAAATAAAACATTTGAAAATTTACATAATACATTAATTAAAGGTTTTGATGAAGTTAAAAAACTAATGAAAGAAGTTGTATTATCTAAATGGGAAGATGAAGCAGAGCAAACAGATGAAGAAATACAAAAACGTATAAAAAAAGAACTTGGTGGTATTATTGGTGGTGGATTTGATCCAATATATTTAATTGCTCAAAGACTTGTTAAACACTCTAATGATGATGGATATTTAGTTGGTTCAAGAGGTAGTGTAGGTAGTAGTTTTGTTGCTACTATGATGGGTATAACTGAAGTTAATCCTCTTCCAGCACATTATAGATGTTTAGAAT
>JAEEGL011968077.1_pt1 | contig 16726 bp, 16 predicted proteins | sample 9134231 | NCBI WGS metagenome assembly JAEEGL01 (sample SAMN16246548, study PRJNA631951) | gut metagenome | biome: gut microbiome; feature: rumen; material: fiber-attached | host: Bos | place: Iran: Karaj | collected 2018-10 | reverse complement strand
GTCACAACAATGTGCAGCCACTTGTCGCAAAGGTTTCCAAGCTGATATTGTATGTCGTTGATATAGGCTTTATTCCTATCAGAGCCGATGCGGAAGATAGCACCTGTCTTGTTGTAAGTCTGCTTGCTGCTGCCGCCTGTAGTGCCACGAACGTAGGTATCGCCAATGGTCAGGAAGGAACGCCCGCCATTTTTGTTGTAGTAGTCGAACTCCACCGTTACCTTTTCAGGGTGGTTAAGCTGGTCGCTGAAGTCGAAGTATGAGAAAGAGTAACCGCTCTGGGCATTGCCGCTACAAGTCCAGCCAAGCACATTGCTGGCGAGCGTTTCGTCGTACTCAATGTCACTCACGATGCGTGGGTTGTCGGTAAAGGGATTGTTGCTGTCTTCGAAGTCATAGACAATCGATGTGGCATAGGAAGCCGTTGCCAGCGCCAAAAGAAAGAAGAGGGTAAAAAGTTTCTTCATAATATTGATGTTTTAGTTAGTTGTTGTTTTCGTTGGTTATATATATACAAATAGTTGATTCTCGTCTGCAAAGGTACGAAAAAAAGAGCAAACCACAAAGCTTTTTCGTGCTTTTTTTTGAATTGCTTTAAGGAAGTTAATTATTCATTTTGGCTTTTCATTTTTCTCTCTTGTGAGAGGCTTCAAACGCACCTGCATGTGTTCTCGAACGCACCTGCGTGTATTGGCCATCGCACCTGCGTGTATTGGCCATCGCACCTGCGTGTGTTCCCAAACGCACCTGCATGCGTCTGATGATTCGGGTGGTCTAACATTTCTAACAAATCTAACAAAACTAACAAGGCCGCGAATGAGAGAGAGCAGAGCCAAACTTGTTTGAGCTATGCCGAGCGGAAGCGGTCTCGACCAAAGGTCAAGCGAAAAAAAGACACAAGGGTATTTCCCTATATATAGTCAGCCATTAAAAAGGCATAAATTATTTGATTGCCAATAAATTAGCCATTATTTTTCTTGCATAATTCATCAAGATTTTGTATCTTTGCAGTCAAAATCTTGCAGAAAACATAATGTATACTAAGCCATCCCGCTCTCATCACACGTCGATGTTCTTCAGTTTGGAAGACACGCTTAATCCCCGTCACCCTCTGTACCAGTTAGCCAACAAGATAGACTGGCAGCGTTTTGAGGAAGCCTTCTCCCCCCTGTACTGTGCAGACAACGGCCGTCCTGCCAAGCCGATCCGTCTGATGGTCGGCCTGATAATCCTTCGTCACCTTCGCAACATCTCGGATGAGAGCGTCGTGGCGCAGTTCCAGGAGAACGCCTATTACCAGTACTTCTGCGGCTTTCAGGATTTCAGCATCGAGCCTCCCTGTACCCAGCCTGAGCTGAGCCATTTCCGCAAGCGCATCGGCGAAGAGGGTTCCCGTCTGATACTTCAGGAGAGCATCCGTGTGAATGCCGACCATGATGAGGAGTCCGGCGGTACGGTATACATTGATACGACCGTCCAGGAGAAGAACATCACGTTCCCGACGGATGCCAAGCTGCTGAAGAAGGTGGTGAAGCAGTGTATGAAGATATCGCTCAAGCATTCCCTTCCTATTCGCCAGTCCTACACTCGGATACTGAAGCAGGTTTACCTTGACCAGCGTTTCCGCACCAATCCTCGCAACCGCAAGAAGGCGGCAAAGGCGGACCGCAGGCTGCGCACGATAGCAGGGAGGCTGGTCCGTGAGCTGGAGAGGAACCTGGCTCAGAGACAGATAGCCGGCTACGGCGGGCAGCTTTCAGTCTTCTATCGCGTCCTGTTGCAGAGACGGGACTCGAAAGACAAGATATACTCCCTCCACGAGCCGGAGGTTGAATGTATCTGCAAGGGCAAGGAGCACAAGAAGTACGAGTTCGGGAACAAGGTCTCGATAGCCAGGACGGAGGGCGGGCTTATCGTCGGTGCCGTTTCTTTCCGCAAGGAACATGACAGCAGGACCGTGGATGCGACACTGGCCCAGGTAGAGCGTAACACGGGCAGACTGCCAAGTCAGGCCGCTTGTGACCGCGGGTACAGGGGGATTAAGGAGTCAATGGGCGTGCCGATACTGATACCGGGGACGCCGAAGAAGTCGGACTCATACTACAAGCGCAGGAAGAAACACGACCTGTTCTGCCACAGGGCGGCCATAGAACCGACAATCGGACATGTCAAGGCCGATCACAGGATGGGACGCAACTACCTGAAGGGAGTTGTGGGAGATGCTATCAACCTGATGCTCTCGGCAGCAGCATTCAACTTCAAGAGAGCGATGAACGCTCTGCTTGACTTTATTTTCAGATGCAGAGAATGGGTTAACAGATGGATTTTCTGCACATGGTGGAATGTTCTTTCTATACAGGTAAGCCTGTTGAGGGCTTTTTAATGGACGACTATATAAATTCAACTACTATACTTATTCTTATTATATACTATATATGGTGCTCGATTTTCTCTCGGAAACTGGTGTTAGATTTGTTAGACTTGTTAGATGTTTTGCAAGCCGTTGATAATGAGAATGCTTTTGCCCTTGCTTTCTAACAAATCTAACAAGCGAATTAGAGAGGCTTTGCCGGACAGAAAAAAAATAAATGCGTTTTTATTTTGTATTGTTCTCGCTTATTCGTACCTTGACATTCGTCGAGCTACTTCTTCGCTCGAAAAAGCTCAAATAAATTTGGCTTTTTGCTCGCTTATTCGTACTTTGACTTCGTCGAAAGTACTCTCGCTCGACAATAAAAAGAAAAACTCAGGTTTTCCTTTTGTATTGTTCTCACTTATTCGTACCTTTGCAGGCATGAACATAGAGATTGACCAAGGTTCTGGCTTCTGTTTTGGTGTGACGCGGGCTATCGGCAAGGCGGAAGAGGAACTTTCCAAAGAGGAACAGCTTTATTGCCTGGGCGACATCGTCCACAACGGCAAAGAGTGCGACCGCCTGCAGCAGATGGGGCTTGTGACGATTAACCACGAACAGCTCCGCGACATCCGCGACGCCAAGGTGCTGCTGCGTGCCCATGGTGAACCGCCCTCTACATACGCCCTTGCCCGTGAGCGCCATATCAACCTGATTGACGCTACCTGCCCCGTCGTGCTGCATCTTCAAGAGCGCATCAAGAAAGAATACGAAGAAAAAGTGAAGAGTGAAGAGTTAAGAGTGAAGAATAAAAGTAACCAATCAAAGGACGGAACTAACTCTGATTCTTCTCTCTTCACTCTTCACTCTTCACTTGACAAGCAGATTGTCATCTTCGGCAAGAGGGGCCACGCTGAGGTTATCGGGCTGGTGGGGCAGACGGAGGAGACGGCCATCGTCATCGAGTCGGCAGAGGATGCCGGGAAGCTCGACTTCAACCGCGACATCAGCCTCTATTCCCAGACCACAATGCCGCTCGACGAGTTCCGCAAGATTGTGGATTATGTCCAGCAGCACATCAGCCCCGAAGCCACCTTTACCTATTACGATACCATTTGCCGACAGGTGGCCAACCGAATGCCGAACATCCGCGGCTTTGCCCTCAAGCATGATGTGGTGCTCTTTGTCTGCGGCAAGAAAAGCAGCAATGGACGCGTCCTCTTCAATGAATGCAAGGAAGCGAACCCCCGTTCCTATATGATAGACACAGCCAGCGAGATTGATGTCCGCTGGCTGCAAGGTTGTGAATCGATAGGCATTTGTGGCGCGACGAGCACGCCCAAATGGTTAATGGAGGAGTGCAAAGTAAGAATCGAGGAGCTGCTTGGCTGCCACGAATGAAGTCCTTTCGCCGCGCAACACCCCTTGTTCCGCAGCCTGAAGCATATCGGCAATGGTCGGGTTGTTATAGAAATTGCCCATCAGATGCTCGTTGATGCTTTCGTACATCCAGTACTTTGCCTGCTCTGCACGGCGATACTCGAAGTAGCCGCTCTTCTTCACGAAGTCGAGGTAGCTATAGACCATGTCCCAAACCTCCTTGATGCCGTAGCCGTAGAAGCCGCTGTAGGTGAGTACTTGCGGTGCCCAGCCGCTTTCTGGTGGTGGGAAGAGTTGTAGGGCGTTGCGGAAGTGTGTGGCGGCAAGCTGGCACTTATCGACGTTGTTGCCGTCGCATTTGTTGATGATGATGCCGTCGGCCATTTCCATGATGCCGCGCTTGATGCCTTGCAGCTCGTCGCCTGTGCCGGCAAGCTGGATGAGCAGGAAGAAATCGACCATCGAATGGCAAGCCGTCTCGCTCTGCCCCACACCAACAGTCTCAACGAAAATCTTGTCGAAACCTGCCGCTTCGCAGAGGATAATGGTCTCGCGAGTCTTGCGGGCCACACCGCCCAAACTGCCTGCCGAGGGGCTGGGACGGATGAAGGAGTCGGGGTGAACGCTGAGTTTCTCCATTCGTGTCTTGTCGCCAAGAATGCTGCCCTTTGTGCGCTCGCTTGAAGGGTCGATGGCAAGGACAGCAAGTCGTCCGCCGTGTTCCTTCAGGACATGGATGCCGAACTCGTCGATGCTGGTGCTCTTGCCTGCACCTGGTACGCCGCTGATGCCGATGCGGACGCTGTTGCCAGAGTGGGGGAGGCATTTCTCGATGACCTCCTGAGCGATGGCCTGATGCTCGGGAATGGTGCTCTCGACCAGCGTCACAGCCTGTCCCAGAATGGTGATGTTGCCCTTCAGAATGCCTTCCACATAGTCATTTGCTGTGAGGCGATGGCGCACGAAACGCTTCCTGTTGAGGTGCGGGTTGACGATAGAGACAGGCCCCACGCCGCTGTTCACGGTTAAGCCTGCATATTCGGGATTGTTCTCGGGATGTTCCATGGAAAAGGTGAAAAGGTTAAAAAGTGAAAAGGTGAAAGATTAAAAGGTTTAGGTGAAAGTTTTTTACTTTTTCAATTTTTCAACTTTTCACCTTTACATCAATGTATTGTTTTGCCCGTTTGGGGTCGTCGGTGATGAGCATGACGCGCATTGGGTCTTTGCTTTCTTTGAGGTAGAGGGCGCTGACGTTTATCTTCAACTTTATGCTCTTGCCCGGGTGTATTGTCCTGTTGGAAATGTTGACGCTAAGGGCTTTGTTGAATACTTGAACTTGCTGGATGCGCAGGTCGCTCTTCCCCATATTGGAGAGCAGGATGGTGCGGCTGACAGTCTTCTTGCCGCTTATCGGCTCCATTACGACCGACGGTTCGCTGATGCTGAGTTTCGGCGCTTGTGCAAGTTCTTCTTCACTCATACCTGCAAAGCTCGGCAAAAGGATGGCCGAAACTTGTATCGCATTCGTCTCGCTTATCTTGTCGCCCATATAACGGGAAATGTAGATGCTTGTCTGATTGAGGCCCAGCACATTGAGCTTCTCGGTGTCGAGCGTGAGTTGTATCGTGCCGGACTTTCCCGATGGGATGTCTTCCGGCTCGCATTTCGCAGAAAGATAGGGTGGCAGATGCATCAGTTCGGGGCGGAAGGCTGTTCGGTCGGTATTCAGGATGCGCAGCTCTGCAGTCGGTTTGTCGCCCATATTGACGTCCCCAAACTCCACCGATTTTGTTATCAGGCGGACATTCCCCAAGTCAATGGGAAATTCTTTGCCGTAGTCGTGCACTTCTGTCACAACAGTTCCCTGAATGGCAATGTACGAAGGTGCGTCCGAAGCATTGGTCAGCACCTCCACCTCTTTGTAGAAAGAGCCCAGCATCTTGGCATCGTAGGTGACATCTATTGTGTCGCGCGCACCAGCGGGAATAGGTGTCTGGGGAAACGAAACATCGAGGCAACCGCACGAAGCTTTCACTTCCTTAATGAGCAAGGGTTTGTCGCCCTTGTTCGTGAAGCTGAGGCTGAAGCGTTTGGGCACTTGGAACTCCACTTCGCCCACCTTCTTGATGTCTGTTTCGGGCACGAAGCGAGGCTGGGCCAAGGCTATGGAGAATTGCCAATTGCCAATTGACAATAGGGCAAGCAGTATGAGGCGAAGGATATGTCGTTTCATCGGTAAATCACATTTTCCGTGCAAATATAGAAAAAAAATCTGAGATTATCAGCCTCTCCTATAAAGAAATATGCCTAAGCTTCGGAATTTACCACCGAGGGCGTGACTTCCTAAGGTTCACCAAAAACAAAAAAGGCACGCAACAATGCGTGCCTAAGCTTAATGGGTTCCGACTTTACCTGCGACGTTTTCGCGGAGAGAAGATGGAACGAATGGAGTAAAGGATGTCCGTACAGAAGCGGAAACCTCTATAGACAAAGAAGGCGTTGACTGCCAGACGGCTAAGCCCCTGCAATCTGCTGGTAGTCTTGGGTATAGGCCCTCCCGTAAAGCTGCTGACACCCTCCATCATTTGCGTGCGAGAGGCTTTGAGCTTCTTGCTGATAGCATGCTTCCTCTGTTGAAGGGCTGCGAGGACATCTGGGGAATTCAGGATGCTGTTGTTCATGACACTTCCTCCTCCTCTTCATTCTCGTCCACAAACAGGCTAACAACGAAACGCGTTATGGGCTGCATAATCCAACGCTTGCGGACGAGAAGCGTAAGGATGATGAAAAGCAGCATCACTCCGCTCACGATAGCAAAGCTCCACGCCCCTCCAACAAAATCTGCCAACCAGAAGGCAAAGGCTAACACAAGGAAAAAGAGTGCCGACAAAGCGAAAGTCAAGCATACTGCAACCGTAGCTATTGCGGAAAGTAACACACTTAACTTCTCAGCAGTATCCAGCTTCAGGTACTCTTTCTGTAACTCCAGATAGTTCTTTGCTTCCTTCCAGAGGTTTTGAATGTTGTCAGCAAAGTTCATAGGTTAGGCCAAATCCTTATTCTTCCTCTTTCCCAGCCTGCAGTTCTTCTGCAATCTCGTCAACAAGTTCGGACATCTCTTTGCGGTTGAGCTTGATGCCACGCTTGCGCAGAGCTTCTGCAATTTTTTCACGAAGGTCGCTACCCTTTTCCGGGGCAAAAAGCAAACCACAAGCAGCACCTACGACTGCACCGCCAACAAAGGCTACAAGAAAATCCAATGCTTTCATTGCTGTTCTCCTTTCTTATTATTAAATTCTTATTCTCTTTATCTTTATTCTTTGTCTTCTGACAAATTACGCGTTCTTTGAGCACAAATTTAGCGAATTTTACCATTCAACCACCTTAAAAAAGCAAAAAAATGAAGATATTGGCGAATTTTATGCCATAAATGTTGCGTTTATGACGAAAAAGAAGTACCTTTGCGAGGAAATTTATGAAAAAAGTAACCAAATCATAATATTAACTTCAACCTATGAAAAAAATTCTTTTGGTGGGCGCCGCTGTTTGCGCTGTGTTCATGATGTCATCTTGTAAGAGTAAAGAGAGTGCTTATAAGAAGGCTTACGAGAAAGCAAAGGCTCAGCAGGTAGAAACTCCTGTAACAACAACTCCTGTTCAGCAGATTAGCAGCCAAACCGTGACTCCCGTTACCACTACTCCTGTAACTGACTACAGTAATGTTGCTGTTCGCAACGAAAACGTTTCGTTCGTAGATGGAAGCCCCTTGAAGCAGTTTGGTGTTGTTGTGTCATCCGTCACCATTAAGTCCAATGGCGTGGCTCTCATGCAGAAACTCGCAGGACAGGGCTACAACAGCTGCGTGGCTCAAGCTCAAGTGAACGGTCAGACCTTCTATCGCGTAGTTGCTTGCAGCTTCGACACAAAGGCCGAGGCAGCACAAAAGCGTGCCCAGCTCGAAAGTCAGTACCCCGGTGCTTGGCTGCTGTATAAAAAGTAATTTCTGTTAGTTCATAGTCCATAGTCCATAGTTCATAGTCGTTTCTTTCGCCAAACTTTAGGCGGAGCATTAACTATGAACTATGAACTAAGAACTATGCACTATTTATAATAATGTGGGAAGGGTTCTTGCAATAGACTACGGGGTCCGTCGCACCGGTTTGGCTGTGACGGACCCTTTGCAGATTATTCCTGGTGGGCTGACAACAGTAGAAACGCCAAAGCTGATGGCCTTCCTCAAGGATTATCTGTCGAAGGAAAAGGTGGAACGCTTCGTGGTAGGCTTGCCTAAGCAGACAAACGGGCGGGACAGCGAAAACCTGCCGCGAGTGAAAGCTTTCGTCACGCAACTGCAAAAGACTTTTCCTGCAGTTCCTGTCGAAATGTGGGATGAACGCTACACAAGCGTCCTTGCCCAGCAAACCATCCTGCAAAGCGGCATTGGAAAGATGGCTCGCCGCAACAAAGCCCTCGTGGATGAAGTAAGTGCCACAATTATCCTGCAAGGGTGGATGGAACGGACCCCCCAACCCCTTTTAGGGGGCGATAAATTGTAAATTGTCAACGGGGGAATAAATTGTAAATTGTAAATTGTCAAATTGTAAATGATCTTGCCAATATACACATTCGGTCAGCCTGTGCTTCGTCAAGAGGCTGAGGAGATAGACAAGGACTATCCGGAGCTGGAGCAGCTCATAAAGAACATGTATGAAACCCTTGAACGTAGCGAGGGAATAGGTTTGGCAGCTCCCCAAGTGGGGCTTCCCATCAGGCTGGCTATCATCAACCTTGACCCTATCAGCGAGGATATGCCGCAATACAAGGGCTATGCCCAAACCTTCATCAACCCTTATATTGAGGAGTACGACGAGACGGAAACCGATGTGATGGAGGAAGGTTGCTTGAGTCTGCCTGGCATTCATGAGAAGGTGAAACGGTCAAAGCGTATTCGCGTCACCTATCAGGACGAGCAGTTCCAAGAGCATGATGAGTGGGTGGAAGGCTATTTGGCACGCGTGATGCAGCATGAGTTCGACCACCTCGATGGTGTTGTCTTCACAGACCATCTGAAAGGCCTCCGCCGCCAGCTTACCAATCCCAAGCTTCAGGACATCAGGAAAGGCAAGTTCTCGTGCAACTATAAAGTGAAAGTGAAGCAACATTGACCATTGACCATTGACCATTGAACATTGACCATTGAACATTGAAGGTTGACCATTGACCATTAACTATTGACCAATGAAGGCTATGAAGGTAAAGCGACTATCTTTGCTTGTGGCTATGCTTTTCGGCATATTCAGCTTTCATTGGCGTGTGATAAATGGTCAATGGTCAATGGTCAATGGTCAATACATTTCTGCCCAGATCAACACCGACCGCGTCCTTTTGATGGGGCGCAATGCTTTGTATTACGAGGACTATGTGCTTGCCATACAGCGCTTTAACATGGTAATCAACGTGAAGCCGTGGCTTGGCGAACCTTATTTCTATAGGGCTTTGGCGAAGTTCTACCTCGAGGATTATCAAGGTGCAGAGATTGACTGCAACAATGCTGTGGAGCGCAATCCATACGCCCTCAACCATTATGTGCTTCGTGCCCTTTGCCGCATCAACCAGAACCGTTATGCTTTGGCCGAAGAGGACTATCAAAAGGCGCTTTCCATCAATCCGCTCGACCATAATTCATGGCACAACATCGTGCTTTGCCAGATAGAGTTGAAGGAATACGAAAAGGCAGATTCTTCGCTTGATGCCATGATTCGCTATTGGTCGAAAGAGCCTGAGCAATACACCATGAAGGCACAAGTCTCTTTGCTTCGTACAGATACCCTCCAAGCTGAGAAATGGACAGACCGTGCTCTCGAATTGGACGAATATGACGGCAAGGCTTGGAGCCTCAAAGCCATGTTCCAGGCGTGTCGAAAGGAATACAAGAAGGCGGAAGCTTCGCTCGACAAAGCCATCACGCAAATGCCGCGAATGGCTGGGCTTTATGTGAATCGCGCCTTGGCTCGCTACAATCAGGACAACCTTAGGGGAGCGATGTCGGATTATGATGCCTGCCTCGACCTTGAGCCGCGAAACTACCTTGCCCATTACAATCGAGGGCTGCTCCGAGCCAGCGTGGGCGAAGACAATCTTGCCATCGAGGACTTCAACTTCGTGCTTGAGGTAGAACCCGACAACACCATAGCCCTCTACAATCGTGCCCTTCTCCTTGACAATATCGGGGACTACAACGGCGCGATTCGTGACATAAGTGCCGTCATCAAGGACTATCCAGAGTTTTGGGACGGCTATCGTCAACGGGCTGCTATAAAGCGGAAGATTGGCGACACAAACGGAGCCGAAAGGGATGAGTTCAAGGTGCTGCAAGCCCGACTGGATGCTGCGGCGGGGAAGAAGCATCCTGTTCGAACCCGCAAGAAGAGCGAGCACAACATCGAGGATTACGCGGCTCTTGTCGAAGAAGATACCCATGAAGAGGAGAACGAATACGTCAGCGAGTATCGCGGCAAGGTGCAGAACCGACAGACGGAACTGCGTCCAGAGCCTATCTTTACGCTTACATATTATAAACGTACTTCCGAGACCAACACATACGTTGCCTATTGTCAGGAGTTGGAGAAGCTCAATACCCAGCATGTATTGCCGTTGCAATTGTATTTGACGGATAACGAGGCACCTATGACGGAGAACCGCACGGAAGCCCATCAAGCCTCTGCCAACGCGCTTTCCGAACAGCTTGAAACTGCGCCGAGCGACAAGAACCTCCTTATGCGTCGCGCCCTCGACTACTATCACATCCGCGACTTCGAGAATGCTGTTGCCGACATGAATGCCTTGATTCAGGAGAACGGACCAGAGCCTTTGGCACTTATCTTGCGTGCCCAATGCCGTTTTGCACAGCTCGAAGTCTCGCGAACAACGGCAAGTGCTTCCGACCTTCGCCTTGGCTATCTTATGGCAGTTCAGGACTTTGACAAGGCTTCCATCTTAATGCCCGACGCACCTTTCCTGCACTACAACATAGGCTGCCTGCAAGTGCAGCTTGCCGATTATGCGGCGGCTCAGAAGTCCTTCAGCCGTGCCATTGAACTCGACCCTCATTTCCCCAGCGCCTATTATGGAAGGGGTGTTGCCTGCATTCTTGGCGGACAGACGGAACAAGGGCTTAGCGACCTTTCTCAGGCAGGGGAGTTCGGACTTTATACAGCCTACAACCTCATTAAGAAGTACTCAAAAGAGAAAAAATGAGCCTTTTGTTGAAAATATTCACTTAGATGATAATATGAAAAAACAATTGCTTGCCTTAATGCTTCTTTTCCAATCTGTTGGACTTGTTTGGGCAGAAACCGTTCAAAAGTTAGTAATAAGCAAAAATGACGGAACAGAAGTTTCTTTTTTGTTGGGTGAAGATGCTCCGAATGTAGAGTTTATTGATTTTGACTATACCAGAAGAATGCGGTTGCGTGTGTTCGATTCACAACTATCAACATACATTGATTATTACCTTTATATTGAGGATTTGGATAAGATGACGATTGTCGATGAGGATGCCACTCAGGTAGAAAACATAATGAATGAAAAGGATGCCAAATGCCAGTGGAAAGGAAATGCTCTTTTGGTTGAAGTTTTTTCCGACAAATCTACCGTCATTGTTTACGACACAGAGGGTAAGGTTTTTCTTTCAAGAAAACTGGCTCCAGGTAAATATGCTTTATCCCTGTCAGACATTCCTAATGGCACATTTCTTGTAAAAGTAAATGAAACTACCTTTAAAATGGTCAAATAATGAAAAGGGTATTTTTGATTATAACAATGGCATTTGCCATATATGCGTCTTCTGCACAAGTCTTGCATGTTTTTAGTAATGGTAGCACAGAACCGGATATTATTCCGACGTGTTTAATCCAGTCTATCTCTTTTGAGCCACGTTTTGCTGGTTCAAAGGAAATGGTGGAGGTGATAAAGACAAAGGATAGAACCTATCGTTATGATGCTTCTGTGCTTGATAGCACAAAGTTCAATCTTCCCTATTTAAGGTTTGAGACAGATTATATTCATATTCCATCTATACATGGGGTGTATGAAATCCCCATATATACTAATTCTCCGTTTTCTGACTTGAGAGTCCAGGGGCATATAAATAATCATGATTTATCTATCCATCTTTTTAATCAATATCCCATAAACGCTTGTGGTTGGGGTGAAAATGAAGAAAATTCTGCTTTGGGATATATTGTATGTACTGATGGGGTGCTGATAGACACGTTGTGGATTGAGACCCATGGAGATGTGTTTGAGATGTATAATAATTTCCCATATTTTACATCTTCAGAAGTGGAGTTTACTGCGCACTTCAACAAGTCTTTGCCGATTCCGCGTGTAACCCCCTTTTCTTATTTTGACGAGGATGGAGTTTTATATGGAGATGGAAACCGCAAATGGTTTAATGTGTCATACAACGAAGACTCAACGGCAATAAAAGTAAATATACCCAAAAACAAAGGATTTAAGCGGGATTTACACATAGGTTTATATTATCCTTATTATAGGGAAGTAGAATGTATCTGGACGCAATTGGGAGAAAATGTCAAATACTCATCGGAGGAACATCGTCAGGCTCTTATTGACTTATATAATGCGACAGATGGGCCAACATGGGCTTCGGAAGATTGGTTGTCGGACAAAATGCTTTGTGAATGGAGCGGGGGAATCTCTGCGCCGTGGCCTGCCAATATTGTTTTAAGTATGAATTTGAGTGGCTTGAGGGGAACGCTTCCAGAAAGTTTTGAGGTATTTATCAACGATTGTGATGTTATACATATAGGACGTATTTTGTATGGAGTTATTCCTTACAATATCCGCCAACATAAGCGATGGCAAGAATTTGGATGGGAAATAATATCTTCACAGAATTCATGGTTGGGTGGCGGTTTTAATATGGCAGACATCAATCTTCATATTGACAATGTTGAAGTGATAGATTTCATGAATCGCAAGACTTCTACAACATACGAAATGTTGAAGAAGAATAAAATCACTTGGGTCTTTAATGCAGGGTTGGTGGATATGATAGATGGCATCAGTGACGGACGTGTTAACAAGTACCTTGACTATTGTGACAAAGGACTGGGAATAATTGCAACCGTTGGAGGAGACGCGCGTGAAGAATATGATGAACTATACAACAATTATCGTAAATATGTATCAGGACAGTATCATCGTAATGGATTGCCTGAATCCATCGTTTGGACAAAGGGATTTGATAAGGCAGACTTTGGGTCGCTGGGAAGTATGAGCCTGTTAGACAGTGAGGGCAATCTATTGTGGTATCGTGATTATGATTATGGCTTAGATGATTCATTCTATTTGAACGAGGTTGATAGTGTTTGCAGAAAACATTTGGGTGAGCCGTCTGAACACGAAGTTTATGCGTCAACCTGTTACAGGTCAGTTGATTATAGCCGTGATGGCGAGGTCATGACATTGCAGAAAGCGTCTGTAGGAAATGGCGTGGATGTGATATTTATGGGTGACATGTATGTCGATACGCTGCTTGTTGATGGAGGCCAGTTTGAACAGGATATGCGTGCGTCCATGGAATACTTTTTCGATATTGAGCCTTACAAGACTTTGCGGGACCGTTTTAATGTCTATGCTGTTAAAGCCGTTTCTCCCAATGGTTATGAAGGCACAGAGCATGTTTTCTATTATGATTATGGCATGATTTTCGAATATGCACAAAAGGTGCCGAATGTGGATATGGAGCACGTTGCAATTACCATTATCGAATATAATCCGAATTTTTCATTCTTCGCTACAGGAGAAACCGCTATGTGGGAAAGTGGCACATCCATAGCATTTATAGAAGAAGGCGGTCCGTCGGACATAATCTGCCATGAGATGGGTGGACATGGCATCGCAAAGCTTTTAGACGAATATATTTACGGGGGATATGAGGATAATCATACTCAGGAGGGAGCCAATGAGTCTTTCCGCGAATGGATAAAAAGCGCATACCATGACCACGGATGGGGTATGAATGTATCTGCATCTGACGACCCAGAGGAAGTGCCTTGGTCTCATTTCCTAAAGGACGAGCGATATAAGAGCGAAGTGGGTATTTATCAAGGAGCGTGGTACTGGCCTGAGGAGCTGTGGCGTCCAAGCGAGAATAGTGCAATGAACAATCCGCATTACTTGTGGTTTAATGCCCCCTCGCGTGAGGCAATCTACAAGGCTGTGATGCGTATTTCGGAGGGTGAAGACTGGACGTATGACTATAATACTTTTGTCGCGTTTGATGCGCCGATGCGTAAGGCGCATCATCGGACGATGGAGAAGCCCCTTAGTGGAAATGTCAATCTGGACGTACAACAACGCCAAGTAAAACTTCGTCCTCCAAAAGTATATAAAGGCTCATGGCGTGACGCAAGCAAGTCTGCTTGCAAATTCAGCCTTTTCGAGAGAGATTTTATTGAAGAGAAGGACAAGCAGATGGCGGTGAAGCCTTACATCATGTATAAGGGTGAAAGAGTCGAGGCTGATGGGGTCGATGTAAAGTCTTTGAAAAAGAGATTAAAATAAAGGGCACAAGCTAAAAATGCAAGTTATGTCTTCATGAAGCGTGTATTTTATAGGCTAAACACGTGAAAACAAGTGGACTGTTAGAAAAAATGAGCCGTTTGTCGAAAAAACTCGCTTCATAACTGCGCTTTCTTACAAACTTTGTCGTATCTTTGCAGCTCAAAAGCCCCCCTAACCCCCTTTAGGGGGAATAAATAGTAAATAGTAAATTGTCAAATTGTAAATGACATGGTGATAAAGATTACCTTCCCCGATGGCTCTGTTCGTGAGTACGAGAACGGCGTCACTGGTTATGAGATTGCACAGAGTATTTCACCCCGCTTGGCACAGGACGTTGTGGCCTGTGGCGTGAATGGCGAGACAACAGAACTGAACCGCCCCATCACCGCCGATGCAAGCATCAAGCTCTACAAGTTCGAGGACGAAGAGGGCAAGCACGCCTTCTGGCACACCAGCGCCCACCTGCTTGCCGCGGCTCTGCAGGAACTCTATCCCGGCATCCAGTTCGGCTTCGGCCCCGCCGTCGAGAACGGCTTCTTCTATGATGTGCTGCTTCCTGAAGGCAAGCAAATCGGCGAAGGCGACTTCAAGGAGATTGAGGACAAGATGCTGGAGCTTGCCCGCAAGGACGAACCCGTTGTACGCAAGGAGATAAGCAAGGCAGACAGCCTCGCCCTGTTCGGTGCAGCAGGTCAGACCTACAAGTGCGAGCACATCGACCAAGACCTCGAGGACGGCAGCATCACAACCTACACGCAGGGCAACTTCACCGACCTCTGTAAAGGCCCGCACATCGTCAGCACAGGCATCATCAAGGCCGTGAAGCTGATGAGCATCGCTGGTGCTTTCTGGCGCGGCGACGCAACGAAAGACCAGATGCAGCGCCTCTATGGTATCTCCTATCCCAAGAAGAAGATGCTCGACGAGTACCTCGTTATGCTCGAAGAAGCCAAGAAGCGCGACCACCGCAAGATAGGCAAGGAGATGGAACTCTTCATGTTCAGCGAAAGGGTAGGCAAGGGACTTCCCATTTGGCTCCCCAAAGGCACCGACCTTCGCCTCCGCCTGCAAGAGATGCTCCGCAAGATACAGAAGCAGTATGGCTATCAGGAGGTTATCACACCCAACATCGGCGGCAAGAACCTCTATATGACTTCCGGCCACTGGGACCACTACGGCAAGGACAGCTTCCAGCCCATCCAGACACCCGAAGAGGGCGAGGAGTACCTGCTGAAGCCCATGAACTGCCCCCACCACTGCGAGATATTCGCCAACCGTCCGCGTTCCTATAAGGAGCTGCCTTTCCGCTGCGCCGAGTTCGGTACCGTCTATCGTTACGAGCAGAGCGGCGAGCTGCACGGCCTGACACGTGTCCGCTGCTTCACGCAGGACGACGCACACATCTTCTGCCGTCCCGACCAGGTGAAGACGGAGTTCATCAACGTGATGGACATCATTCAGCGCGTCTTCAAGACCTTCAACTTCAGCGACGAGAACGTGGAGGTGCAGATTTCCCTTCGCGACCCCAACAACAAGACGAAGTACATCGGTTCCGACGAGGATTGGGCAAGTGCAGAGCAGGCCATCATCGACGCTTGTGCCGAGAAGGGCATGAAGGCACGTCAGGAACTTGGCGAGGCTGCTTTCTACGGCCCCAAGCTCGACTTCATGGTGAAGGACGCCATCGGACGCCGTTGGCAGCTTGGCACCATTCAGGTTGACTATCAGTTGCCTCAGCGCTTCCAGTTGGAATATGTCGGCGAGGATGGACAGAAGCACCGTCCCGTAATGATTCACCGCGCCCCCTTCGGCTCAATGGAACGCTTCGTGGCCGTGCTCATCGAGCACACCGCCGGACACTTCCCCCTGTGGCTCACGCCCGACCAAGTGGCCATCCTGCCCGTCAGCGAGAAGTATCAGGAGTATGCCGAGCAGCTCAAGGCCTACCTCGACACGCAGGACGTGCGCAGCATCATCGACGACCGCAGCGAAAAGATTGGGCGCAAGATTCGCGACACCGAGCTTCGTCACATCCCCTACATGCTCATTGTGGGCGAGAAGGAGCAGGCCGAGGGCACCGTTTCCATGCGTCAGCGCGGCGGCGGCGAACAGGCAAGCATGACGATGGAAGCCTTCGCCCAGCGCATCAACAACGAAGTTGCCGCCCAAATCCACTGATTTCATTTCGAAATAACGTTATAACAATAGAAAGCCCCTTCCCAACACTTCCCTTAAGTGGGAGCCTGGGAGGGGGCTTTGTTTCTCCCCCTTACGGGGGAGTTAGAGGGGGTCTGCTCTGCGAAGAAAATACTTTCTAATTCAAATTTTATAAATTCAAAATTCAAAACAAGGCTGCCTCAAAGTTTCGCGAAGAAGATAATTTTGAATTATGGCTTCAAT
>JAEEGL011703997.1_pt1 | contig 16726 bp, 12 predicted proteins | sample 9134231 | NCBI WGS metagenome assembly JAEEGL01 (sample SAMN16246548, study PRJNA631951) | gut metagenome | biome: gut microbiome; feature: rumen; material: fiber-attached | host: Bos | place: Iran: Karaj | collected 2018-10 | reverse complement strand
TATAAGTATAAGAGAATCTAATATAAGAAATGGAACAGAGTTGATATTATTATAAAGATACGAAAATATATTAATTTATAATAGTTATTATTTTACAAAAAGAAGGTGATAAAATGAGTATAGATGATTTGTATGGTGAAAAATCTTGGCTAAATGGAAAAATAACTGCGTGTGAACAGAAAATAGGAGATCTTGAAAAATTAAAAAAGAGACTAAAAAAAAATATAGAAGATTTGCAAGAGGATAAAAGAAGAATAAATAATATAATTAAAAATATGAGTAATATTCCTTCATTATTAAGTACTGCAAATTCCAATATTATAGGCGCTAAAGATTCAGTAGCTGGTTATTATTATGGAAGTCAAACTGAGGGATGGAAAGGCAGATTACAATTAGCATCTAATTTAACAGGAGGAATTAATAAAAGTTTTGATAGTATAAAAACGAAAGGTAATACTACAATAAGAGAAATAGACGAAGAAATTAGAAAATTACAAAATAAGATAGAAGAGTGTGAAGAAAATATTGAATCAACTGAAGATGAGAAAGAAGGATATGAAAGTGATTTAGAGGATGTTGAGTGGGAAATAGAACATTATTATGATGATGATGATTGGTAAAATAATATATAAAATATATATGCAAAAAATAATAACGTGGAAGAGGTGTAAAAATGCCAATTGAATATAATCCCGATAAAAAAACTATTTTTAATAATTATATAGATGTGGCAGTTTCGAACTTAAAAAAAGCTGAAACTGAAGCAAGTTGTTTATTAAATTTTGTTTTTCCTTCTAAAACTATAATAGGAAGAAGATTTAATAAAAAATCACAAATAAGTACATTAAAAGGAAATATAAATAGCGCTTATAAATCTCTTTCAACTATAAAGTCAGATGTTCAAGAACAGGTTAACAAGTATCTAATAGTAAATGAAGCAGCAATGAATATTACAGAAAATTTAAATTTGAAATTGACAGGAGCGACAGAAAGTTTATTTGGAAATTCAAGCAAAAAAGAAAAACAAACGACTAATTTAAATTGGGCTCCAAGTTATATGCAAGGAACAACAACTAATATAGTTAATAATGATGAGCTTAATTGGTCATATAGTTATCAAGGCGGTGGAGAACCAGTAGGAGGTCATAAAGGATATAGTAATTATAACTTAAGCAAATTGTGGAAAGACTTTAAAAGAACAGGTGCTACTGTTATAAATGGAATAGATGCATTTAGTGAAGGTGCTACTGAAATGTTCATCGGTGGAGGAGACAAAGCTTTTGAATTAGGAGGCAGACTAGTTGCCTCTCCATATTATGTTCTTAAGGATATATGGACTTATGCATCAAGTGGAGGAAAGAAAAAAGGAAATAATCTCAAAAATGCATGGAGCTCTACAATGGAATATGTAGGAGATACATCCTTGATTGAAAAACAACATAATGCTGACCACCAACAAGAAAGCTATAAAAAATTTGATAAAAATGTGTATGAGCCTTTTAAATATGGAAATGGAGGATATAAAGTAGTAAAAACATTAGGAGGAATATTTGGAGCATCAGCTGGTCCATCTGTCATAACAGGAGCACCAGCAATCACTGCAGCAGGATTTGGAACTAAATTTGTACCAACATTATCAACAGGACTGACGGCTGGTGCTAGAGGAACATCAGAGTATTGGCAAGGAAAGAAAAGAAATTCTATTGAAGGAATAAAAGAAGCATATACATATGGTGAAATAACAAAAGAACAATATGATAATATAATCGAAATTAGAAATATAAGTGATAGTCAATGGAAAAAAATAGAAAAAAGCATGACGAAAAAAGGAGTCGATAAAAAAAGTCCAGAATATCAACAATATCTTCAAATGAAAGATATAAGGGAAATGCCAGAAGAATGGAAAAACGATAAAGTATTATGGGGTGGACTAAAATATGGAGCAGCTACAGCAGCATGGGAAACTTTTCAGTTTAAAGTTGGTGCAAATTTATCTAAATATGTAAAATCGCCTTTTACAAGAATAGCAATAAATACTTCATTTAATGCTTTAGATCCTGTAGCAAGAGCATCATTTATGTCACAAATTGATAAAACATCATTTTTGAAGGAATTTGAGAAACAAGGTGGAATAGGTGCTGTACTTACAAGTGGAGCTGTTGGATTATTAGGTTCAACAATTGGAGAATGGGCAGAATATAAAGCTAGAAAATCTAGTATTAAAAGAACAGAGTTCTATCTAGTGGAACAAGAAGATGGAAGCATAAGAGCTGAATTTAATGAGCCAAGTAATCCTCATTCAAGATATATTAAGACATATATGGATCATCCTGCAAATATGACAATTGAAGAAGCGTTTGAAACAGGAAATTATGCATTTGAAGAGGATTTAGTAACTATTGCTAATTATAATAAAAACAGGAATACTACTAGTCAGTTTACGCAGGATATAATAGACGAGGATAATATAATTGACTTAGAAGAAATAGCACCTGATAAATATGGAACATCTTATAAAAAAAACAGTATAATTGATTTAGAAGAAATAGGCTCTGGTAAATATGCAATATCTTCTGATAAAGACGATATAACATATCCATTATCAAAGCAAAGTTCAAAATTTAATGTAGAAACATTAAATATAAAAAACGATATTACAATTCCTCCAACAGTTGTAACTAACTTATTTTCAAACGGATTTTTAGATACTAGTGCTATGATGGGAGAAAACTCTATAATTTCAAAAATTATGACAGGAATAAAATACAATGGAAAATTGAATACTATAAAAACAGCAAAAGAACAACAGATGAAATATTGGGATGGATTAGTAGATAGAGATAGAATAGAAAATGTTTTTGAAAAAATAGAAGTAATAAGTGAAAAAGAAGCAAAAAAAAGAGGAATACCTGATATTGTTCAGGGAGTTCGTAGTGAAGATGATAATATAGTGGTAAAAAAAGATGCTTTGGAAAGGTATCCGAATTTAGTACATCATGAATCAAATCATAGCTTTGGAAACCTTAGAAGAAATCCTAATATACCTAATGGATTAAATAAGGACAGAGCTTGGAATGAGGCAGCTACAGAAATGTTCTCACTAGATTCAGTTGGACTGAAATGGAGTAATGGGATCTCTGACTATAGTTCTAATGTGTGGCAAATGCGTATTTTAAGAGATGCTGTAAATAAAGTTGTACAGGCTATACCTGGGTATGAAGGGAAAGACTATTTAAAAATTATATATCCAGGGTTCTATACAGGAAGTGAAGATCTTATAGATATAATGTTGGATGAAATAATGGATCAAGAAGGTTTTACGGAAAGTATAAAAGCTTTGATGGAAGTTGCCGATGGAGGTTACTTCAAACAATACAGTAAAGAAGAAATAACAAATGCACAAGATTTACTTGGTAAAAAGGTACAAGAAGTTAAACTAAAGGTATTTGGTGAAGATGAGGTCACACAAGAGCTTACTCCAGAAATGGCTCCAAACTTTGATGTTGCAAAAACTATAGAATCAGCTAATAAATCATCTAGAGTTTTGAGAGAAACTTCGGATATAGATTTTCAATATTGGGTTGGAAAAATTAATAATGATGTTGTGGGTAATTATTCGAATAATTTTGCTTATTTAGGCAATACTTTTGTTCAAAACTTAGATGATGCAATAGAATTAACGTTGAGAAAGCAAGGAAGAGAGATAACTATTCAACTAATTAAAGAATATAGGGAAGCGATAAGAAGAGGAAATTTTCAATGTATAACAAGAAGTTATGGAGCACGAGATTTTGTTGAACAATACAACAAAACAGAAATAAATTCAATTGATGATGCAATAGATTTAACTATCAAGACGTATCGAAACAATAATATGAGTTCAATTGATGAGTATAGGAATTATTTAAGGAGACAAATTAATGAAGGTAATTTTAATTGCATAACACGTGACAAGGGAGCAAGACAAGTGGTTAAAGATATACTACAAAAAGCGACTATTTTTACTCCAAAAGAAAATGCTATAGAAAATATAACACCAATAAATAAAAAAATAAATAATTCAGTCCCAAAACCAATAATAACTGATCCTAATCTTAATAGTTTTGTACAGGTATTTGAAAGTGATAATAAAATTAAAGAATTATTACTAAAAGCTGCACCACCATCATATCTTTATAGTCAAGAAGGTATAATAGCATACAATGATACATTAATAAAAACGATAAAAGATGTAAAAGCTCAAATAGAACCAATGATTAAATATATGTCGCGAGACATAAAAAAAGATATAAATAAAAAATTAAATAATATAGAAAAAATAATTGAAAGAACATTTAATGCTGAAGATTTAAAAAAAGTCTACAGAGATTATTTTTCAGATATGTCTATGAATTTTGTAAATGATGTTGGAAATGTATGTTTGGGGTATTCATTGAACTCACATTGCTATAATGATGGACGTTCAATTGATTTATATGATGTGTCAAATGAAGCAAAATCGATTAATGAAATACTACATTTTGTTCACTCTTATATTTGCAATAACGATAGGATACTTTCAAAAATGCCAATTCTAGATGAAAAAAATATAAGTAAATATGGTGATAAATGCACATTATATGGATTATCAAATGATATTGCAAGAGAAATATATGATAATATTTCTGAAGAAAGTAAGTTAGGAAATACATATGTTATTGGATTAGAAGATAAAATTCTTATGATGATAAGAGATAGAGGACATGCTTTGACAATAGAAATTGATATTGATAAAGAAAAAGGAACGGCGTTTGTAAAATACTTTATTCCAAAAATATGTAATATTGAAAAGGTAAATCAATTAAGAGGAATAAATAAAATTCCAAATAATATTAAGTGGAAAGATACTAATGCAAGAGGAATGTATGAAACTTCATTAGATGGATTTGGACAGGATATGGTTAACTTTATTAAAAAGGTTCCTACAGATTCTGACATGAATGACAATGGATGGTGAGATAAATTATATGATACTTGAGAAAAGATAATGCTAGAAAAGAAAAAAAATCGATAGGAGTGATATAGATTTGGAAGAATTAATTAATAATTTAACAAATAAATTTAAAGAAGAAATATCAAAAGAAAAAAATCTAGTTGAAGCTTTTAAAGACAAGTTATTACAACATTTGGAGTATATAAAAAATAATCCTTCGGATATTGCTAAGGATAAAGAGAAATTTGAACATATATATATTATTAATACTGCGGAATATATAATGAAACTTCCAGATTTAGATAGCGTTAAGAGAGAATTAATAGTAGATAGTTATTTAGAAGAAATAAAAAAAATATCTAAAAATATTATTTTTAGAACTGCATATCAAAAATTAAATGGCGAAGAAACAAGTAGAGATATAGATATTGAACAAGAAATTAAAAAGTTGAATAAGCTATTAAAAAATGTTGAGCCATTTAACCTAGATGAAGCAAAAATGCAAATATCAGAGGCTTGCTTAGATGCAGAATATATAAATAATCCAAGTACGAATATATATAGCTTTAGATTATATAGAGCAAAACAAGAATTAGAAAGATTAAAAAAAAACAATGAGGAGGAAAGATGATGAAAAAAATACCAGATAAGTATTTACCAATAGGTACAGTAGTAATGTTAAAAGGTGGAACAAAAAGATTAATGATATCAGGATTTTGTGCTATGGAAAATGAACCTGCAGAAAACGAAGAAACAAAAATATGGGACTATAGCGGATGTCTTTATCCAGAAGGTTTTCTATCATCAAACCAATGCTGCTTATTCGATCATGAGCAAATAGAAGAAATATTTCATTTAGGTTTGTCTGCAGAAGAAGATGAAGAAGAAAAAGATTTTAAAAAACAATTAAAGAAGGCAGTTAAAAATTTGAATAAAACAAGTGAAGATAATTAAAATACAGAATAATATTAATTTTTTTATAACATAAGGAGATGATGCAATGGCAATTGAATATAATCCAAATAAAAAAACTATTTTTAATAATTATATAGATGTTGCAGTTTCAAATTTAAAAAAAGCTGAAACTGAAGCAAGTTGTTTATTAAATTTTGTTTTTCCTTCTAAAACTATAATAGGAAGAAGGTTTAATAAAAAATCAAAGATAAATACGCTTAAAGGCAATATAAATAGTGCTTATAAAGAACTTATATCTATAAAGGGACAAGTAGAAAAACAGATTTTATTTTATCTGACTGCTAATAGAATGGCTGTAGCGTCAGCAGATAAAATATTAAGTTTATATGATAAAAATTTAACAACTATATATGAATCACAAGCAAAAAAAATATATAAAGAAACAAATAAGAATTGGATTGAAATTAGTATTGGTGATAAAATAGTAGGTTATTATGTAGATGATAAAGGAAATATTATAAAAAATGCAACTGTAAATGGAGTTAAATTTGATGAAAATGGATTAGCAAAAGACCCATGCCAGTTTCACATGATGGTGGTAGTTACAGAGACCGAAATACCGAAAGAACCGTACATTTATGATGGTAAAAATATTGAAATAATACAAAATACAAGAATTATTATAGATGATGATGATTCTAAAATAGGTCTTTTTAGAAAGAATAAAAAAGGTGAGTGGGTACTTGAATATTACGAAAATTGTATAGGCGAAAGAAACCCTGCTGTTGCTAATCCAAATGGAGAATATTTAACTGTAGGGCATTTTACAGAATCAGAAGATGGAAATGCTCCATATTTTGAATTAGAACCAGATGAAGAAGATCCAAGAAAAGAGGTAGGACGTTTTTTTTATCCTACAGTAAAAATTAATATGGAAACTGGAGCATGGGCAGATATGTTTCACTCAGATTGTTTTCCATTAGATTGCGTAAATCCATTTAAATGGATAAACGCAGCTTCTGAAATATTGAATGGAACGTTACGAAAGACAAATGGGTGTACAAGAGTAAACCTAGATCTTGCTAAAAATATATATGAAGACTATAGTGAAGGTCTATATATACAAGAATATGATGAAAAGAAGTTTGAAGATTATAATACAGTTGCTAAAAATGATGCAATAAAAACATGGACAGATGAAATTGAAGAAGCAAAAAGTAAAAAAGACACAGAGAAAATAGAGAAAATAAAATCGAAAATTAAAGAGAATTATGGAGACGAGGTATACGATTTAGTAGCAAAAGAAGAAGAAAGAAGAAATAATGAAAAAATAGGACAATTAGCATCTGCAGACATAATGAATGAAAGGAAAAAATCTAGGGAAGTTAAAAGTAAAAAATAGAAAGAATTATTTGTAATATTTTATTGATATAATAGAAATTAATAGATATAGAAAAAAAGCTTATTGACAAAACAAAAAAATAGTAGTATTATATTAACATAAGAAAAAAATAATAAGAGACAAAGTAAAATAGAAATTACTTCAAGAGAGAACTAGTCACCGGCTGCAAGCTAGTTTAAGCAAAGCTATTTGAAAAACAACCTCTTTAAATTCTTAGTGAATAAGCTAAGCGTGGTAAGATACGTTACAATCTCTAAATTAAGTTAAAAATAGGATGGAACCGTGCAATAGCACTCCTATCGATACAAAAATGTATTGATAGGAGTGTTTTTTTGGAAAAGGGGACGGTTCTCTTTTCCAAAGTTAAAGAAAAGAATAATAAAATATAGTATTGATGCATTTTAGTAAAACGAGTGGAAAAGAGAACCGTCCCCTTTTCCAAAAAGAAAGGAGAGGATTTATATGTTTAAAATTAAATTAGGAGGAGGAAAAACTACAGAAGTAGAAGAAAGTATGTATTGGCATACAACATCACATATTATGGCGCAGGCAGTAAAGAGATTATTTCCAGATGCAAAACTTGCAATAGGACCTGCAATTGATGAAGGATTCTATTATGATTTTGATGTGGAAAGACCATTTACAGATGATGACAAAGTAAAAATAGAAGAGGAAATGAAAAAAATTATTAAAGAAGATTTACCGATAGAAAGATTTGAACTTCCAAGAGATGAGGCAATAAAACTTATGAAAGAAAAAGATGAACCATATAAAGTTGAGCTTATAGAAGAATTACCAGAAGGTGAAGTAATATCTTTTTATAAACAAGGAGAATTTACAGATTTATGTAGAGGACCACATTTACCATCTACAGGATGTGTAAAAGCAATCAAAATACTAAATAATTCAGGAGCTTATTGGAGAGGTAGTGAAAAGAATAAAATGCTACAAAGAATTTACGCTATTTCGTTCCCAAAAGCTAGTCAATTAGATGAATATATGGAACTACTTGAAGATAGAGCTGCAAGAGATCATAGAAAAATAGGAAAAGATTTAAAATTATTTATGACTCATCCATTAGTAGGAGCTGGACTTCCAATGTATTTACCTGATGGAGCAACAATTAGAAGAGTTTTAGAAAGATATATTCAAGATAAAGAATTAGCACTTGGTTATTGGCATGTTTATACACCAAGTTTAGCAACAGTAAATTTATACAAAACAAGTGGACACTGGGATCATTATAAAGATGATATGTTCCCTATGATGAAAATGGATAATGAAGAATTAGTATTACGTCCAATGAATTGTCCTCATCATATGTTAATATATAAAAGTGAAATGCGTTCATATAGAGACCTACCAATAAAAATAGGTGAACTTGCACACGACTTCAGATATGAGAATTCAGGAGCAGTTTGTGGACTTGAAAGAGTACGTCAAATGTGTCAAAATGATGCTCACCTTTTTGTAAGACCAGACCAAATTAAGGAAGAAGTTGGAAAAGTTATTAATTTGATATTTGAAGTATATATAAAAGATTTTGGATTTTCAAGAGATAGCTTTAAGTTTAGACTTTCTTTAAGAGATAAGAATAACAAAGAGAAATATATAGACAATGATGAAATGTGGGAAACAGCAGAAAATCAACTAAGGCAGATTTTAAAAGAATTAAATATTGATTTTTATGAAGCAAAAGGAGAAGCAGCATTTTATGGACCAAAAATTGATATCCAAATTCAAACAGCGCTAGGACATGATGTAACAATTCCAACATGTCAATTAGATTTTGCATTACCAGAGAGATTTGAATTAGAATATATTGGAGAAGATGGAGAAGCACATAGACCAGTTGTAATCCATAGAGCAATACTTGGAACTTCTGATAGATTTATATCATTCTTAATAGAAGAAACCAAAGGAAATCTACCATTCTGGCTATGTCCAAAACAAGTAAAAATATTACCAATTGCAGATAGACATATCGACTATGCAAATAAGGTAAAAGAAGAACTTCAAAAACATAATTTAAGGGTAGAAGTTGATTCAAGAAGTGAAAAAATTGGTTATAAAATTAGGGAGGCACAGCTTTCAAAAGTACCATATATGCTAATTGTAGGAGATAAAGAACAAGAATCTAATACAGTTGGAGTTCGTTCAAGAGGAGAAGGAGACATTGGAGCTATGTCAGTAGAAGAATTTTTGAATAAAGCAAAATAAAGTAAAAGAAAAATAAAAAGAGGTAAAAATTATTTCTAATCTTTGCCTCTTTTTTATTGATTTAGTTACTATAAATATTTCTTCGATGACCAATTTCTAATAACAAAATTGTTATTTTACTATCTTGAATTTCATATATAGCTCTGTAATCACTTATTCTAGTTTATTCCATAAGTATCTAAATCTTTAAAAGCTGGATCATATAAATTTTTACCTTTATAGTCAAATCGTGAGCCATGGCAAGGGCAATCCCAGGTTTTATCTAAATTATTCCACGTAAGTAAACAACCTAAATGAGTACAAGTTGGATTAACTGCATAAATTTTACCATCTTTATCTTTGTAAATACCAACAGAATTACCATTTATTCGTATAATACCACCATTATCATTTTTTATAGCCGATAAATCTTCATCAGGTATTTTAATTCTATTACTTATAAAAGAGTGAAAAACTTGTTTAGCCATATTTTTCATTTCTCCACGATTTTTTATAGGTTTAAATCTGCTAGAATCAAAGGTATTAGAAAATAAGTTATTAAATCCTAAAATATCGTCTTTGATAATATTAGCTGCTATATTAGAAGAGGTCATACCCCATTTATTAAAACCAGTAGCAACATACGCATTAGGCATAAATAAAGAAAATTCCCCAATATATGGAATTTTATCAAGAGTAATACAATCACGTGTGTTCCATTTATATAGTATTTTGCAGTCTGGATAAAATTTCTTAGCTTGATTTTCTATATATTTATATCCATAAGACTCACTACTTTCAGGAGAGTATCCTGTTTTATGGTCACCACCAGAAATAATTAATAATTCTTTATTATTGTATTTTGCCGTACGGAATGAAAGAACAGGTTCACCAGTATTTATATACATTCCATGTGGCATTTTTTTATTAGTTTCTATAGCAATCGCATAAGAAGTAGACTGATACATTTTTGAAAAATAGAATCCAGGAAAGTTTATGAAAGGATAATGAGAGGCTATAACAAGATATTTTGATTTAATTGTATAATCATTTGCATAAGTTATATATCCATCATTATATTTTTGTACATCTGTTACTAAAGCGCTAGTAAAAATCAACCCACCATATTTTTGGATTGCCTTTACTAATCCAAACATATACTTTCTAGGATGAAATTGAGCTTGATTTTTTGTTTCGATTGCACCTGCAATTTTAAAAGGTAAATCTACTTCTGTTTGAAATTCTGCGTAATGTTTTTCGTCAAGTGAATTTACAGCTTTTATTTCATTGTGAATTTTTATTAAATCATCTTGAGCTGTTGTATAAATGTAGTTATTGGTATACTCGAAGTCACAATCTATGTTTTCTGTATCTATAATATTTTTTATATTAGAAATAGCTTTTTGGTTTGCTCTAAAATAGTTTAAAGCAAAATCATAGTTAAATGTATTTATTAAATAATCATAAATTAAGCTATGTTGTAACGTGATTTTAGCAGTTGTATGGCCAGAAGTTTTTTCACCTATTGTTGCTTTATCTACAACAACTACTTTAACTCCATTTTTTGCTAAATAATATGCAGTACTTAAACCACATAGTCCAGCGCCAACTATACAAACATCTGCACAATAGTTATCATCTAAAATGTCATTATATTCTAAATTTTTTGTTGATGAAATCCAATATGAATTCATTTTTTTCACATCCTTTTGAAATAGTATGTGCAATTTTTATGAATTTATTAAGAAAAATATAATAAAAAAAAGTATTCCTAAAGAATACTCTAAAAAATGGTGAGCCAGGAGGGGTTCGAACCCCCGACCCCGCGCTTAGAAGTTAGTGAACCTAATTGCTAATTAGTATTATTCAATTTTAGTAAGTGTTCATTTTAACTTAGAAAGCTAAGGCTTTTGTAATATTGACAATCAAGAAATACTGGTGTTTTAATAAATGAAAAAATAAAAAAAGTTTTAAATTTTTTAGATATTTTTTAGATATTTTCAAAAAATCTTAAAAAATTAATCAAAAAGGTGTATAATATAATAAAATTTTTAGATATTTAAAATTGTTGATTGCTTACTGATTACAACATTTTAAAAATTTAAAAATTAAATTAGGATGAAAAATGTAGTAATATTTTTCATCCTTTTTAATTATAATTTATTTACAATTTGCTTCTGACAGATTTGCAACAGATATATCGACTTTTTTGCAGTAAACATATTGACTTTTTTGCAATAATGATTTAAAATATATAAAAAAGAAAGAGGAAAAAGAAATGTATGATAGAGAAGTTAAAGAAAGAATAAAAAAAATCAATAATACATTTAGAGTTTTAGTTGTAACTGGTCCCAGACAAGTGGGAAAAACTACATTATTAGAAAGTATGATGCCAAAAAATATGACAAAAGTTTCATTAGATGATGAAACTTTAAGAAAGGAAGCACAGGAAAATCCAAAAATATTTTTAGACTCATATTCTACGCCCTTATTTATTGATGAAGTTCAATATGCACCACAATTATTTCCATATATAAAAATGAAAGTAGATAAAAATAAAGAGAGAGGACAATATTGGCTATCAGGTTCACAACTATTTGATTTGATGAAAAATGTTACAGAATCATTAGCTGGAAGAGCTGGAATTGTAAAAATGAATAGTTTTACATATAGTGAAATTTTACAAAATTCCCAAAAAGAAATTTTTGATCCGCAAAAATTAAAACAAAAAGAATATATAGATGTTAATAAAATATTTGAAAGAATTTTTAATGGTGGAATGCCTGAATTATATGATATAAAAGATATGGATAGAAATGATTTTTATTATTCGTATATAAATACATATATAGAAAAAGATATAAAGAAAATTAAGAATATAGGAAATATTGAAAGTTTTAAAAAATTTATGAGAGATATTGCAATAAGAACAGGTACAACATTAAATTATTCAGATATAGCAAATGATGTAGGTGTTGCAGTAAATACGATAAAAGATTGGGTTTCTATATTGGTTAGCACTGGAATTATATATTTATTAGAACCATATTCTTCAAACAAATTAAAAAGACTAACGCATATGCCTAAAATAATATTTATGGATAGCGGTTTAGCATGTTATCTAGCTAACTGGGAAAATGCAAAAGCCCTACAATTAAGTGAAATATCAGGACATTTTTTTGAATCATATGTAGTATCAGAATTGATAAAATCATATGATAATAAAGGAATAAATTTAGAAATATCTCATTTTAGAAATAAAGAAACAGAAGAAATTGATCTTATACTATTTAAAAATAATACATTATATCCATTAGAAATAAAGAAAACAGCAAATCCAAGAAAAGACATGATAAAAAATTTTAGACATTTAGAGAAAGTAAATATGAAATTAGGTAATGGAGGAATAATTTGTCTATATGATAAATTAATGAAATTAGATGATAATAATTATATAATACCAATTTCTAGTGTAATAAACTGATAAGATATATAATTGATTTTAAAATTAATAATAAATAAAAGAGATGTTGATATGGAAAAGGAAATAGAAGAAAAAAGATGTGTGCTATGTAATAAACCATATAATTATAAATACTTTATGTTTGGCAGAGGGTGTTTGGATAATATGTATAGTCTACTAGGAATTAGTAAATCACCTAGGTTTATTTGGAATAAAGAATTATATTTATGTACTAGAATTGCATGGAAAAATCATAAATTTTTTCTTAACAAAAATCAAAAATATAATTTAGCACAAAAATATATAGCTTTATGTTATTTAAATAAAATGGAATGCGAATTTTTAGATGACATAAAAGAACAAATAAAAAATGATATTAATAGTATTTCAATATTTTCAAGAAATATTATAGATACAGTATCTTTTAGCTTAAATGATATATATAAATTGTATAATTATTGGCGAAAGTTTAACGACTTAATAACAGATTTTCAAAATATAAATTGGAAGGAATTAGATAAGCAGTTAGCAAAAGAATTTATAGAAAAATTGAGTTTTATATTTGATGAAACTAAAATGTCAAATCCAATTCTTTATAGAGCATTTTATTGGATGCAATACCAATTTTGGCAAATAGTTGTGATTGGTGGACTATTAGCTGATATGAAACTTTCGGCAAGATTATTAAACAATTCATTAGCACCGTTTGGAAAAGAACCAGATGATTTAATTATAGATGATAAAGAAACTATAAATTCAATAACAGAAAGTAAGGTATTCAAAGAAAAAATTAAAGAAATACTTGATAGCTATGGTAAAGAAGGTAACATATATTCAAAAGATTATGAAAATACAGATATTAAAATAATTAAATTTGAAGATGCTGACTTACTTTTAGCACTTCATAAAGCTACAATGCTTATTAATGGAATAAAAAACGAAGATAATACTTGGAATTTAGATATAGAAATAAATGATACATATGATTTTACTGAATTTAAAAGTTTGAAAGAATATGTAGATGAAAAAGAAAAAATATTTATGGATATATTTGCTACTATTCTAAATAATTTTGGTGTTGTTTCGAGTAAATATGGAGTTATAAAAATATTTGATGTAAAAGTGATATTTCATTTGGATTCATATAAAGCTGATGAAATGAAGGTGATTACATGAAGAATAACAAATATATAATATTAATATGTTTTATAGTAATAGCAACAAATGCTTTATCAGTAAACATAACAAAAAAAATTAACTCTATAAAAACAGATACAGATTATCAACAATTAGGAATAGATGTAAAAAATTATGATATTGAATACTATACTGTATATCATGAGGATAAATTTGGAATATATAAAGTATATAAGCTAAATAATTACTATAATGGAGATAGTAGCGACAGGGTTAAAGACCAGATTGATAATAGTTATTTATGGAGTAAACATAAATTTTATGAATATATGATGATGAAATTTTATGAAAAAATAGGAGATGAAAAAGTCGAACTAGATAGAGAAAACTTATACTATTATCATTACGCTGGAAAATATGCAATTTATGATGCGAAAAAAGCAAAAATATATTTTTATAAAAATCTTCTTCAAAGCTCAGAACACGAATTTAGTGAAATTTTAGGAATAAAAACCAAGGAGCATATATCGAGAGAAGTTTATGATGTAAGAGGGGGACTACAATTTGACGGAACAGATTATTATGTATATGAATTCGCAGGGGAAAAAGGAAAAGAAATAATAGAAACATTAGAAAATAATGCAAAATGGAGTAAAGATAGATTAGATGATAATAAATTAAATAGTTTTAAATATAATAAAGAAGTAAGTTCAATAAAAAATGGATATTATTATTATGAATTAGTATGTAGAACAAGTGATGAAAATAAAAAGCGAAATTTTATAGAAGATGAAGCAACTGGCTATGAAATAGGAGTCTTTGATGCTGATAAGAATATTTTATATTATTATTGGACAAGTTATTAATAAAAAAATAAAATTTAGAATGAAAAGTATTTATTATATTTTTCATTCTTTTTATATGACAAGAGAATTTGAAATAGAATCAAATATTTCGTCAACTGTTATTGATTAAGTAAAATTTTTTGATTTTTTTGACTAATTTGCAATAAAACTTTCGACTTTTTTGCAATAAAAATTTAAAAGGAAATTTTTTAGAATTCTAAAAATAAAAGAGATATTGATAAATGTACATTTTAACTATATAAAGACTTAACTTTTTTAGATATTGAGGATTTAAGAAAATAAAAAAGCCCCGAAGGGCTTGAAAATACTGGTGAGCCAGGAGGGGTTCGAACCCCCGACCCCGCGCTTAGAAGGCGCGTGCTCTATCCAACTGAGCTACTGACCCAAATCAATTGAACATTAATATATTATCACAAAAATAAGGTAAAGTCAAGAAAAAACAACAAACTTCTAAAAAATTATTTACAAAGTTTATAAAATAAGGTATAAATAGTATTAATGACATAAAGAGCAAAAAAAAAGAATACAATAAAATAGGAGATTTTTTATGATAATTTTTTCTATTATAGGTGCATTAATAGGAGCAGGTTTTGCATCAGGACAAGAAATGTACTTGTTTTTTTATAGATTTGGAATTTATGGAATATTAGGTTTGTTACTTTGCAGCTTTTTAATAGGAATGGTTATATATAAAACATTTCTAATAATTCATAATAAAAATATTAGTAATTACCAAGATTTTCTAAATGTAATTTTTTATAGAGAAAAAAAACAACCGAAAAATAAATATCTAAATTTAAGTTATATTTCAAATATAATAGTAAATGTATTTTTATTAATAACTTTTTATATTATGATATCAGGATTTGGTGCGTACTTTGAGCAAGAATTTAAAATTCACAGATTAATAGGAGCAATATTTCTAGCTATAATTTGCTTTGTTATACTCTTAAAAGATATAGAGGGAGTAAAGAAAGTAAATTCTATTGTTGTTCCTATTCTAATAGGTATAATATTAATTATTAGTTTTATGAATATAAAAACAATAGATTTTAGTAGAATTAGTTTAATTCATAATTATAATTGGATTATACAATCAATCGTTTATTGTAGTTATAATATGATTTTGGTAATTCCTGTTTTAGTTGGTATGAAAAAATACGTAAAAAATAAAAAACAAATAAAGATAATTTCAATTGTTAGTGGTTGCATCGTTTTTTTGTTGGCAATTAGTATTTTTTTATGGTTAACTAATGTAAATGTTAATTTTGATAGCCTAGAGATGCCAGCTGTATATGTAATAGATACAAAATTTCCTAATTTCGCATGGATTTATGGAATAGTTATTTTACTGTCTATTTTTTCAACTGCAATATCTATTGGAATTAGTTTTTTGAAAAATATTGCAAAAAACAAAAAGAGTTATCCACAGTTTGTGGCAATAATGTGTATAAGTGGTGTGCTAATTTCAAATATTGGGTTTTCTAATTTGGTAAAAATGCTATTTCCTGTATTTGGATATTTAGGGATAATACAAATTGGATGTATTTTAAGAGCTAAAACATAATTATATAATAAGGAGAAAGTAACAAAAAAGACTTGAAAATGTAATATAATTTTAATAAATCGGTGAAAAGTCCTTCCGTAATGTAATCGGAGGGGCTTTTTATAATGCTAAAAAAGAGGTATTGAAATGGAAAAATAAGTTGATATAATTACAATAGATATAAATATAAGAAAAAAGGAAATGTAAAATAAGCTATAAAACATTA
>JAEEGL017353721.1_pt1 | contig 16727 bp, 9 predicted proteins | sample 9134231 | NCBI WGS metagenome assembly JAEEGL01 (sample SAMN16246548, study PRJNA631951) | gut metagenome | biome: gut microbiome; feature: rumen; material: fiber-attached | host: Bos | place: Iran: Karaj | collected 2018-10 | reverse complement strand
GTATATATACGCGCGCGCGAAGTGATTTTCTGGTAGAGCGGCACTTTAGAGTTGTAGAGTGGCGCTTTACGATTGTAGAGTGGCCCTTTACGATCGTAGAGTGGCGCTTTAGAAACGTAGAGTGGCGCTTTAGAAACCTAAAGCGCCACTCTATAGGGGAGTTTTTCGAGGTGCGAGGTGCGAGGTACGAGGTACGTGATGGAGAAAGTGGTTAAGGGCGAAAAATGCGTGTGCGCGTGACGCGCGGGGGGAGCAGCCTCTCACCCACTCTACTCGCTTACTGCATATCGTAGACGACCTGCATGAGACGCTTGCCCAGCTCGTCGGCCTCCTCCATGGTCTGCGCCTCGCTATAGACGCGGATGATGGGCTCGGTGTTCGACTTGCGCAGGTGTACCCACTTCGTCGGGAAGTCGATCTTTACGCCGTCGATATCGTTAACCTGGGCCTCGGGGTCCTTGGCAAACATCTCCTTGACCTTGACGAGGATGGCGTCGACGTCGGTCTCTGGCGTCAGGTCAATGCGGTTCTTGGCTATCTGGTAGTCGGGGAACGTGGCGCGCAGCTGGCTGGCGGTGCAGCCCTTCTGTGCCAACGACGACAGGAAGAGGACGATGCCCACGAGGGCATCGCGACCGTAGTGGCTCTCGGGATAGATGACGCCGCCGTTGCCTTCGCCGCCGATGACGGCACCCACCTCCTTCATCTTCGTGGTGACGTTGACCTCGACGACGGCAGCGGCGGTGTACTGACCGCCATGACGCTCGGTGACGTCGCGCAGGGCACGGGTACTGGAAAGGTTGGAGACGGTAAAAAGTTGAGAACCGAGAGTTGAGTTCTCAGTTTGCGAGAGCACGTAGTCAGCCACAGAGACGAGGGTGTACTCCTCGCCGAACATGCGGCCGTCCTCGCAGATGAAGGCGAGACGGTCGACGTCGGGGTCGACGACGATGCCGAGGTCGAAACCGCCCTGACGCATCTTGTCCATGATGCCCTGAAGGTTCTTCTCCAGCGGTTCGGGGTTGTGGGCAAACTGGCCCGTGCACTCGCCGTTGAGTATCTCGTAGTCCACGCCCAGGGCCTCGAACAGCTGGGGCAGGATGATGCCGCCAACGGAGTTGCTGGTGTCGGCACAGACGCGGAACTTGCGTTTACGGATAGCCTCGATGTCGGCCAGGCGCAGCTGGAGCACCGACTCGACGTGGCGCTGATTCATGGTATCGTCCTTGACGACGCGCCCCAGACGCTCCACGGGAGCGTAGTCGAAGGCCTCGGCCTCAGCAATGCGCAGCACCTCGGCGCCGTCGGCAGCCGTCAGGAACTCGCCCTCGCTGTTAAGCAGCTTCAGGGCGTTCCACTGCGTAGGATTGTGGGAGGCGGTGATGATGATGCCGCCGTCGGCCTCGTGCCAGCGGACGGCCAGCTCGGTGGTCGGCGTGGTGGCCAGTCCGATGTCGATGACCTCGTAGCCCATGCCGACGAGGGTGCCGCAGACGACGTCGCGCACCATCGGTCCGGAGATGCGGCCGTCGCGACCGACAACTACCCTCCCCCTACCCCTCCGAAGGAGGGGAGTACCTGCGGAATCTTGAGCCCCTCCCTCGGAGGGGTTGGAGAGGTTCCTTCCAATAAACGTGGCGTAGGCCGTTGTGAACTTGACGATATCCAGCGGATTGAGCGTGTCGCCGGTAGGTCCGCCGATGGTTCCGCGAATGCCTGATATGGATTTTATGAGAGTCATTATAATTTACTATTTGACAATTTACTATTTGACAATTTACTATTTGACAATTTATTGCCTGAAAATTTAAACTTCAATTTTTCAATTCTTCAATCTTTCAATTTTTCCTATCGTTCGCGCTGGAACGTGAGTTCGTAATAGTAGGGATAGACGTTGGAGGAGGCGGTGCTGTGACCCTGTGAGTGGGGTACGATGAGACGTACCTTGGCCAGGTTGGCCGTCGAGCGGCCGATGTTCAGGTAGTTAAACGCGACGAGCCAGCCGGCAGGCACCGAGGCGCCGTAAGCTTCGAGCATACGTCCGGCAACGAACGAGGCGGTATAGGTGCTGCCTGAGCGCTGCACGTTGAGCTTGTCCTCCTGGAAGACGTAGTTGTAGGCGTTGTAGTACACCGTATTCTGCTTGATGTTAATCTCAACGAACCGGCAAAGCAGGTTGATGTTCTTGCCATCCTCCAGGGGTGTGCCGTCGCCCTTACGCACGATCTGCATGTAGACGCCGCTCTTGTTGAGACGGACAAACTCGTTGCGCGAGAGGTCGGTGGTGTTGTTCTGTTGTTCGAACACCGTCTCGGAGATAACCGTGATGGCCGAGTCCTTGATAAACTGCGCAATGGCATCGCGCTCCTTCTCTTTCTGCTCGCCATAGGTCTCGTAGTCGTTGCAGGCTCCCAGGAGCAAGGCGCCTATGAGCATGGCAGCCAATACATAGATATTTTTCTTCATATTTTTAATTCTGATGCTTCGCATCGAAATACTTCAATTCTTCAATTTTTCAACTCTTTCTCATAGTGCAATATCGCCTGCTGTGCCACTTTGACGGCCTCGTCTATCGAGCAGTTGAGACGGCCGCCGGCAGCATTCAGATGACCTCCGCCGTTGAAGAACTCGGCCGCCATCTTGTTGCACGGGAAGTCGTCGACGGAGCGCAGGCTCACCCACACCAGGTTCTCGCGCTCCGTATCCTCGCGCAGGGCTATCGACAGGCGGTGTCCCTTCATCTGCAACGGCATGTTCACCAGTCCCTCGGCATCGCCCTTGACGAAGTGGAAGCGGCGCAGGTCCTGGCGTGTCAGCGCATAGTAGGAGGCATGGCGCTGGGCGTCGACCACCAGCTTCTGGAACATGACATAGCCCATCAGCCGGAGCCTGTTCTCAGAGTAGTTATGATAGACGTTGCGGTAGATGCGGTCTTTGTTGATGTGCTTCGTCAGCAGCTGCGAGATGATGAAGAAGATGTCGGGGTCGCCCGAGTTATAGGTGAAGGCTCCCGTGTCGGTCATCATGCCGCAGTAGAGGGGCACGGCAAAGTGCTTCGTCAGCTGGTCGAAACAGCCCAGCTGCCACACCAGTCGGAACACCAGCTCGCAGGTGCTGCTGGCCTCGGGGTGCGAGATGGTCAGCACGGTGTCGACGGCGGGGTCAAGATGATGGTCGATGAGCACCTTCTTGGCAGGCGAGGCCACGAGAGCTGCCTCCATGTCGGCGGTACGGCTGGCCGTGTTGAAGTCGAGACAGAAGATGAGGTCGGCATGTGCCAGCGTGAAGTCGCACCCCTCACGGTGCTTGTCGTAACGGATAATCTTCTCCGTGTTGGGCATCCACTGCAGATAGTCGGGATAGAGGTCGGGCACGAACAGTTCGACCGTCTTTCCGAAGACCGTCTTCAACACCTCTGCCCACGCCAGACACGAGCCCAGCGCATCGCCGTCAGGATTCTGATGGCAACAGAGCACAATGGACTCGCTCTCGGCTATCAGTTGCTTCAGGCGGTCCAGTTGTTCCTGCGAAAGAATATCATTCAGCATAATTGGTTGCAAAGGTACAAAGAAGCCTCCGAATAAACAAAAGAATTTTCGTTTTTTCGGAGGCTGTTAGTTAAAAACTGTTTTGCCCTTAGCACTCAGGGGAGGGGTCAGAACAGCTTGTTGGGATAGACGCCCTCGTCCACCAGCTTCTGGATGCGCTCCACGGTGGCTTCGCGGTCGGCGGCATAGGTGACGCCGAACCACTTCGACGTGGTGTCGAGTACCTCGCAGGTGGCCGTGCCCTCGGTAATGAGCTTGTTGACCATCAGCGGGATGAAGAACTCGGCCTTGAGGTTCTCCATGTTCTTCGGGTCGCTGAGGAACTCCTTGAAGTAGGCCTCCGAGTAATCGAAGTAGTCGGGTGTGAAGCCCCACATGTTCATCGACACGGGCACGTTCTCTTCCAGCGGAATCCACTTGTCGCCGTCCTTGTAGCAGATGGCATTACCCTGGTCGGCAATACGCATAATCTCCGTGCGCTCGACGACGTCGGTCAGGTGGCGCTTGTCGTTATAGGCACAGACACCGCGGGCTACCGAACCGTTCTCGGAGAGCGTGTTGCAGCAGCGGAAGCCCACCATGGCATACTGGTTCTTGGAACCCTCGGGCAGATTGGTCAGGAACTTGCCTATCTGCATGAAGGCATCGCGGCCGTAGAAGTCGTCGCAGTTGATGACGCAGAAGGGCTCGCGGATGACGTCCTTGCCCATGAGCACGGCGTGGTTGGTGCCCCAGGGCTTCTGACGGCCTTCGGGCACGGTGAAGCCCTCAGGCAGTGCGTCGAGTGCCTGGAAGCAGAGTTCGCAGGGCACCTGACCCTCGTATTTCGAAAGTATCTGTGTGCGGAACTGCTCTTCGAAGTCCTTGCGGATGACCCATACGATCTTGCCGAAGCCGGCTTGAATAGCGTCGTAGATGCTGTAATCCATGATGGTCTCACCGTTAGGACCAAGACCGTCGAGTTGTTTCAGACCGCCGTAACGGCTTCCCATACCTGCTGCGAGCAGAAAAAGAGTTGGTTTCATAGCTTACTTGTTTTTAAGTTGTTTATAATAATTGCCCACAAAGGTACGAAAAAGAATTGAAGAATTGAAGAATTGAAGAATTGAAATGCAGCGTCTTGTTGTTTTTTAACGATTCAACCCTTAGAACGGGTAGCCGATGGCGAAGTGAAGGGTCTGGGCGTTACGGAAGCTGTGGATATTGAAGTAGCCGGAGCGTCCCGTGTCGTAAGGCGCGTGCAGAGCCAGTCCCCAGTCAATGCGCACAACGAGGAAACCGAGGTCATAGCGCAGGCCGACACCCGTGCCAAGAGCTATCTGGCTACCGAGCTTCGACCACTGTAGCTGCATACCCTTCAGCCATTCGTTCACGGCCATCACCGTGAAGGCCTTTTCTATGGGGGACACGTCCTCTCCGACACCCTCGAAATCGTCGAGTGTCACCTGCTCGTCCTTCCATCGCCAGACGTTACCGGCATCGAGGAACACGGCACCGTGGAGGTCGCCGAAGAGACGCGTGCGGTACTCGAGGTTGGCCACCAGCTTCATGTCGCCGTTCTGCATGAGATAGTTGAACTGCTTGTCGCCCGGAATGCCGGCAAACGAGCCAGGGCCGATGCAGCGCACGCCAAAGGCGCGGATGCTGTTGGCACCGCCGACGTAGAACAGTTCGCTGAACGGCGTGTCGTTAATGCCGCTATTGCCGAAACTGCGGAGCACACCGGCGTTGAGGTGAGCCACGAGGCTGCGGGCAGTGCCCAGATTCCACGACTTGGTGAGGTCGGTCTCTACGCGTATGAACTGTGCGTAGGGATTCTTGAACAGCTGCTTGCCGCGCTGGTTCCACGAGCGTCCGCAGACCATGTCGCACAAGGCGACGGCGTTGCCCGACTCCTCAACGGTGAACTCCCAGCGCAGGGGGTGATGATCCTTGGTGTAGATATAGGAATAGCGCATCTTCGGCACAAAGTAGTCCTCCATCGTGGCGTTCAGGTAGATGTTCTCGCCCATGATGCTGTCGAACTTCGCCGTGTGGCTGTTCATGAACTGATACTTCAGCGTCAGCGGCGAGAACTCATGACGGCTACGTGCCGACGTCTGCCAGCGATAGGTCCACTCGCCCGAGACGATGTGCATCTTGTAATAGCCCGGGCGGCGGATGATGTCGCTGGACACCTTAGCGTAGGTCGTCGGGGCGCTATAGAAGCGACGACGCTTGGGCCGACCGTTCTTGTCGCGGCGCACGCGGTCGCTGTCGTAGAAAGGTCCGATGATGCGTGGAAACTCTATCGAGGCGTCGATACCATACTGGTAGCTGCTCATGTCGCTGCCGCCGCTATTCTGCCACTCATAGGCGCCATGGAGGTTGACGTCGAGCTTCTCGGCACCGTGGAAGGCGTTGCGACGGGTAATACCAACACGGGCCTCGGGACCATAGCGGCCACTGGTGCGCCCGATGGCGTTGGCCTCGAAGTAGAAGTCGTAGGGCTTGTCGAAGGTACAGCTGAGGCGAAGGTCGAGCGTGTCGGTGGCGCGGGGTGTGAACTGGAAATCGACAGAGCTGAAGACACCCGTAGCGTTGATCTTGCTGACCGACTCCTGATACTTCTCGTAGCTGTAAGGCTGACGGGAGCGCAGACGCAGGTTACGCAGGATGACGGCTGGGCGGATGGGCGACTTCTCGCCGCTGTAGTGGATGGTCAGCGAGCGACGGACGAGACTGTCGGTCAGCCGCTCGCGGAACGACTTACGGAACTGCACGTCGATATGGCCAATATACCACTTACGCAACGACTCGTCGGGCAGCTCGGAGGCCAGCTGCAGGCGGACGTCGGCCTTGTTGGCCGTGGCAAAGGTATCGGCCAGATAGGAAGTATAGCTCGGCGAATAATAGTAATAGCCGTTGTTGCGAAGCTGCGTGGCTATGCGGCTGCGCTCACCGTCGAGCGCCGAGACGCTGAAGGGCTCACCGCTCTTCACCTGCTGCTCGGAGGCGGTCGAGTCAATCAGCTGCAGCATGTCGGCGGGGAAGCCGGTATAGGCCATGCTGTCGACGGTGAAGAGGGAGTCGAGGCGGACGCTATAGGCAATGCGGGCCTTCTTGGGATGACAGGCCTGCACCGCCTCGTAGGACACGTCGCCACGGAAGTAGCCGTAGTTGCGCAGCACGGAGCGTGCCACGGAGGCGCGCAGCGCAGGATTGACCTGACTCATGAGCACCGGCGGCTTGCCAAACGACTTCGTCATCCACCGTGCGAAGTGACTCTTACGACCGGAATAGCGGTTATAGACCCACAGACGCCACGACCAGGGAACACTGTAGTAGCTGCTGCCGAAGAGCGAGCCGTTGGGCTGCGTGGCCAGCGCCGCCTCCACCTCCTCCTTCATCGTCGTACGATAACTGGCGAAGCTGTCCTTCTGCTCATCGACGTAGGCAATGGTCTTCAGTCCCCTAAAGAGCTGATCGTCCTCGGGAATGTTCTTCGTCATCGAGCAAGCGCAGCAGAGCGCCGCCAGAATGGCCATCAGTACTATATGTCGCACGTTACTTCTCATTGTTTTCAGGGGGCTGAGGGGTCTGAGTATTCTGAGGGTTCGGAGTATTCGGGGAATTCGGAGTGTTCTGAGTTCCTCTGATGATATCCCATAAGTTGTCGAGCTTCTTACGCCAGACGAAGCCCACGCCATACTCGCCGGTGTAGCCCTCGAGCCAGTCGTAGACGTTCTGGTTGTAGAACAGCTTCAGGTTCTGCGTTGCCTCCTGGTTCAGGCGGTACTCCATGGTGACATTGTCGAAGAACGACTGTTGCTGTCCCATGCTCTCCGACTCGCCCGACGACATCTTGCCACCAATCTGGAGTTTCAGGCGGTTGTTCATGAAACGCTTGGCGAAGCGGAACGAGTAGTCGGTGTGCATCTGTCCGGAGGCATCGGTGGTGTTGTCAATGCCCACCTGCAGGTCGAGCGTCTTCAGGGCCGAGCCCGCTATCTGGTTGATTTCCTTCTGCAGAAACGAACTGAGCGCCGAGTTCATGGAGAAACCGCTGGTGTTGCCATCGGCCAGATACATGCCCGTGGTGAGCATCGTCACGGCAATCTTGCCACGCTCCTCGACCGACATCGTTGCCAGCTCGCCGCTGACGGCCTGGTCCTCGGGGGCATCGATGATGAACTGCAGGCCCATGTCGTTCAGCGTCTTCGTGATCTTCACGCCACAGTCGAAGGCGACGCTACGGGAGGAACCGCCCTGGTCGCCGACGGCGGCCTTGGTACGCTCCGTGGCGGTGATGTCCAGACGCGGATTCATCGGGTCGCCGGTGAACTCGACATAGCTGCCGTCGCTGATGGTGAAGGTCTTCAGGGGGATGATGGGCAATGAGTACTTCATCTCGCCGCTCGACAGGGTGTAGCGGCCCGTCAGATTAATGCCCTCGCTGTTGTATTTCATCCGCAGGTCGCCGCCTCCGACGAGGTCAACATAGTTGGTCTGGTCGGTGTTCAGGTTGCACAACACATGAGCACCCTGCGACACGTTGATGGTCAGGTCGGCGTTCAGGCCCGAAGGTGCCGGACGGGTAACGACTGTCTGCGTGGTGTCCTGGAAGTCAGTGAACTTCACCAGCTCGTCCAGGCGGTTGTCCGTCGATAGCGGCGAGTCGAGCAGCATATAGGTCATATCGGTAGAGCCGAGCACGTCAAGACGACCACGCATACGGAGAGCCTCAAGCGGTCCCTGGATACGTGCGGCGACATTGACAAAGGCCTTACCGAAAGCTATCGAGTGGGGCTCCTGCTTGGCATTGATGAGCTGCAGGTTCTGGGCTCTCATCTGCAAGTCCATCGTCATGCGCTCCAGGTGGGAGAAGTCGATGTAACCCTTCATGTTCAGCGGCTCGTCATTATAGGCATAGAGTCCGAAGTTCTCCAGAAGCAGGCGTGAGTCGACGATGCGCACGGGGTCGTTGTCGAAGCGCATACGAACGCCGTAGGGACGGCTGACAAGATAAGCGTCCTCGACGTACACCTCACCGTCGATTCGCGGCTTCGAGGTTTTTCCTTTGATGGTCAGCAAGCCCTCGCCATAGCCCTCCAAGCCTATGAGTTGGTCGGGCACGAAACCATTGGCCAGCGACAGCGGGAAGCGCGTCATCGTGAAGGTGGCGTCGATGTCGTCGTCTTTCAGGTTTCCGCTCAACAGTCCGAACTCCTCCTCGTCGAGCATCAGGCGGGCCTCAACAACGTGGCTGCCGTCGTCCTTCATCAGATAGTCGAGCTCGGTGCTGATGTTTCCTATCGGCGAGCCCTCGAACGTCATCTGCTCAACAGCCATGTCGCTGACCACCGAGATATTCTCCTGCTGATCCAGAACGATGTGATAATCGCCATTCAGACGGCCCGTGATCTGCGGCAAGAAAGGCATGGCCGACGTCAGCTCGCCCAAGTCCAGACGGTTCACCGAAACGGTCAGGTCCTGGAGGTATGGATTATCCCCGGCATCGTTATCGGTGTAGATCTTCAAGCCCGTCCGGTCGTCGGCCACGAGGTCGATCTTGGCCTGGATGCGCTTGTCGCTGCCCAGGAAGATATAGTTGTCTTTATTCAGGTTGAACTCCTTATAGCCCACCGTCGGACGGTCGGGCATCAGGCGGAAGTGGATGCCGTTGTCCTCCATCTCGGCCGTGGCACCAATCCTCACGCCGAGGCGACCACGCTCGTCAAAGAAGCGCAGTCCGGCCAGCGCGCCGTGCTCATGAAGATGACCGTCAACGAGGGCGTTGAACACCATCTGCGGATTCTTCTTGTTGTTGCACACACGACCCTGGTAGGTCAGGCGGTCGCCCTTCTGCTTGAGCTGCAGACTGACGGTATCGATGAGGGTGCTATCGTACTTCAAAGAATGGATATGGGCCTGTCCGTTAACGCCTGTCTCGGGCGAGGTCGTCAGGTCAAGAAGCATATCCTTGAAGTCAATGTTATTCGAGCGGAGGATGGCCGTCAACGGGTTGTCCTGCCCACTGGAGGCGTAAAGGCGCATGGTGGGCAGCAGACGACGGATGGCGGGCTGGTCAATGACCTTGTTATGGTACTGGGCAGACGCTGAGTCGGCAAGCGTCGACAGCTGACTGAGCAAGCGTTCGTAGTCGCCGCTGACGTCGGCCTTGACGACCAGACTGCCGCTCTGCAGGCGGGCGATGGTTGTGTCGCGGTCGGTCTTCAGGTAGACGCTCAGGTTCTCAGGATGATAAGTTCCGTTCTCATCCTTGATGTAGAGACTGCCTAAGAGCCCGTTCACCTCGTGGGTCTTGTTCATGTCGGTAGCCACATCGACGGTGCCCTTGACACCGATGGACAGCGGGTGGTCTGTCAGACGCAGGCGGTAGAAGTCGACGAGCTGCAGGTCAGTTGTGACGGCAGCAGCCACACGTCGTTTGTTGAGCTGTGCGTCAATGCCGATACTACCGTCGAACAACTGGTTATGGCCAGTCATGTCGGCGATGGCACGACCGTCCTTCAACGTGGCCTTCGCCTTGACGTCGTCGATGTCCCAATGGCCATAGCGCAATTGCCGGATGTTGGCATCGGCCGTCAGCGTGGTGCGAGGACTGAAGAAGTCCAGTCCCCTACCCTTGACCTTGGCGTCGGCCGTCAGCGTATAGATAGAGTCGTGAGGGAGGAAGCGATGGAGGTTCAGGCGGTGGACGCGGATGTCGGCATCATAGCGTTCGGTCACGCCGTTGTAGGAGCCTTTAACAGCGGCTGTTCCTTCGCCCTGGCGTGCCGTCAGGTCAGCTGTATACATCTTACCATCGGCCTGCAGCCGGCCAGCCAGCGACGTGGAGGGCAAACGGAGGGAAGAAGGCAGGTAGGACTGAACAAAGTCCATTCGCTGGGTTTCAGCCTGCACGTTAAGGTCGGCCTGCAGGCGGTCGAGGTCGTTCACATGGCGAACGGTTCCGTCGGCCTTCAGATGGAAAGCCGTAGGCAGCTGTACGTCAAGTCCCGTCACCTCCATGCGCTCCATGTTGCCATTGACGGAGCCTTTGACTGTCAGCGGATGGTTAGGCCACTGACGAACGACCTGAGGCGGCAGGCTCCCCGCAAACCGTAGCAGGTCCTGCTTGCCTATCTGGGCATTCAGACGTGCACGCATTTTACCCGGGTTGATGGAGTCGACGACGCTGAAGTCCATATCGACCTCGGCCTCTATGTCGGAGTCGGGCGTACGAAGCACCATGTTCGGCATTTGAACATGGCTAAAGGCCGTATCCAGCCGGACACCGCCGCGCAGCTCCGTCAGCTGCAATCCGGTATCCTCGTCTTTCAGAGCAGCCTGACGGACATAGAACGACGTGCCCTGGGGACCGTAATACAGGGAATCGACACCAAGACGTATCTGGCTAATGTCGGCAATATCGCGCAGACGGCCCTCATAGAGATCCAGACTACCCACCCGATAGGTACTGGTGCCGAGGTCGATGTTGGCCTGACGAGCGACAGCCATCTCCATATAGGCGCCAATGTGTGTGGTGTCGCCAGGCAGGTGGACATTAACTGCTGTGCGATGGATAGACAGCGAGTCGGCATTAATACGCCATAGCAGCCGAGTGGTACTCGTATCGGCAGCGGCCGTGTCGCTCAACGCTATATCAAGGTTGGCATCGGACAGACGAGCGCCATTGACCTCCGCCGTCTCACGGCCAAGGTGGATGCCACGCGACGAAAGCCACAACTCGCCGACATGGCCCTTAACACGCAAATCGCTGATAAACCCGTTGGTATTCAACTTTGCATCATTAAACGATAACTCATTAATAACGACACACTTATCAAATAACGGTTTAAGTTGAACATCAGCAGTAAGACGCTTCACGTCGACCAAGGTATCACCCTGATGAACAGCCAAGAAATCATTCAGCTGCAAATCCAGCGGCCACTCCAGTCTGACGCTACCGACACTGATTTGCATCCCCGTCTTTTCCGAGGCGACAGCAGCCACTTTCTTGACCGCCCAGTTCTGTACTGGCGGCAGATAGAGTGAGGCGGCGATAAGGAACGGCAGCAGCAGAAGTGCCACGACAACGCCTACTATCCATTTGACTGCTTTCTTCATGCGGCTACAAAAGTAGTAAAAAAATATGAATTGTAAGCGTTTTTTGGAAATATTATTGTAGCTTTTGCCACAAAGGGTCAGCAGGCAAAGGCGCTTCGACGACAATCGTCTGCTTGGAGACAGGATGCACAAACTCCACCCGACGTGACAGCAAGGAGATACTACCGTCAGGGTTGGAGCGACGGGCACCGTACTTCAAATCGCCGCGGATAGGGCAGCCAATCTTGGACAGCTGACAGCGTATCTGGTGGTGACGGCCTGTCATCAGCTGCACCTCAAGCAGCGAGTAGTGGTCGCCGCAACCCAACTCACGGTAGCGCAGCACCGCCTTCTTCGAGTGGGGCACCTCATGGTCGTAGGCATACGACTTGTTCTGTTTCTCGTTGCGAACGAGCCAGTGGGTTATCTCGGAATAATCGGAAGATTCAGAATAATCAGAGAACGCCATGTTCCCCTCCCCTCTTCTCTCCACAATCGCCCAGTAGGTCTTGTGCACCTGACCCTCGGCAAACATCTTATTGAGACGGCTCAGAGCCTTCGACGTACGGGCAAAAACGACCAGTCCAGAGACCGGTCTATCAAGACGATGGACAACGCCAAGAAACACAGCACCAGGCTTTTGATACTTTTCCTTCAAGTATTGCTTCACTGTTTCAGACAGTGGCTCGTCGCCAGTCTTGTCGCCCTGAACAATCTCACCGCTCTGTTTCGAAACGATGATAATATGATTATCTTCGTAGACTACCTGCATACTCTGTTGTTTTGTTGCAAAGGTAGCGGTTTTCTTCGAAACAGCCTAATTATTTTCAAGTTTTCTTGGAAGGTTCAATAATAGTTCGTATATTTGCGCCATATCTGATAATCGCAGGCATGTCACCTATTAATAACCTAAGTGCATAATCTTTACTTCTTGAAGTTATGGGCAGAAGCGTGGAAGATGCTATTGCGGCTGGTGTGAAAATAGCAGAGACGCAGCACAATATGAAGCGGCGCAAGCCTTGGCATGACTATCACCGCAAAGGGACTTACATGCTGACGATGGTGGTTAACGGGCGGCAACCGCTATTGGGGAGGTTGGTGTCTGTTCCTAGTGGGGAACCGCAAGAAATGGCGACAGCGAAGATAGAACTGACAGCACTGGGGATTGCCATACGCGACGAGGAGGTCAGGAAGATCTCAGCCATATATAATATGGTAGATGTGTGGAAGATTTGCATCATGCCGGATCATATCCACATGATATTGAGAGTGAAGGAGGACATGCCGAGGGGAAAGCATTTAGGGAACGTCGTTGCAGGATTTAAAGGAGGCTGCTCGCGGGCATGGTGGAAACGGCTTCCCCGAGCTGACGCTCAGGGAGTGGTGGCTGGTGCCACTATTCCCACTGCGTCAGCAGTGGGTAAAAGCCACCCATCCCTTTTCGAAACCGGCTACAACGACCAGATACTTCTTGACGACGACCAGCTTGATCATTGGAAGCGCTATTTAGACGACAATCCGCGACGGCTGGCCATCAAGCGAATTCACCCTGACTACTTCATCACCACTCACTACGCCGACATAGCCGAATGGCACTGTCAGATGGTGGGCAACCGTTTTCTGCTTGACATACCCCAGAAGGTGGCGGTTATCGTTCATAGTGCTTATACTGACAAGGAGTATGCCGAATATCGGAAAAAGTGGCTGGACTGCGGAGAGGCTGGTGGGGTTCTGATAAGTTCTGCTATTGCTCCTCGCGAGAAGGCGGTGATGAGGGAGGCGATGAATCGTGGCTATCGCATCATCTTTGTCAGGGAAAAAGGTTTTCCACCATTGTACAAGCCCTCTGGCGAGTCCTTCGATGCCTGCTCCAGAGGTCTCCTCCTACAGATCTGTCCATGGGAATACCATATGGAGCGTCGCACCATTTCTCGTGAGCAGTGTCTCAAGCTGAATCGTCTGGTCGATTATTTAGCCGATACCAACTGATTGGCGCGTTCAAGCGCCAGATTGATGTGACTACAGATGTTGTCGTTGCCAACAAGCTCGTCGAAACGGGCCTTGTGGAGGACGGCCTGCACACGCTCGTTGACACCCGAGAGTACCACCTGGATGCCTTCCTTCTGCGACATGAGGCAGAGGTTGGTCAGGTTGTGGATACCCGTAGAGTCGACGAACGGTACTTTACGCATACGGATAATACGCACTTTGGGACGACCATGCCCCAAGGCGCCCATAATCTCCTCAAACTTATTACCGGCACCGAAGAAATACGGGCCGTTGATCTCGTAGACCTCCACACCCTCGGGGATGGTCAGGTGCTCAAGGTTACCAAGCTGGAAGTCGCTCTCCTCCTCAGCGGGGTCAATCTCGTCGCTGATGACCTTGACATCAGTGGTTTCAGCCATACGACGCATGAAGAGCAGACAGGCACAGATAAGTCCCACCTCAATAGCGATGGTGAGGTCGAAGATAACCGTCAACAGGAAGGTCACCCAAAGCACGATAACGTCACTCTTGGGATTCTTCATGATGGAGGCGAACGAGCGCCAGCCACTCATGCCGTAGCTCACGATGACGAGCACACCGGCCAGACAGGCCATGGGTATGTACTGCGCCAGAGGCATGAGGAAGAGGAAAATAAGCAACAACACCACAGCGTGGACGATGCCGGCCACCGGCGTGCGACCACCGTTATTGATGTTGGTCATAGTACGGGCAATGGCGCCAGTGGCGGGGATACCACCGAAAAGCGGTGAGACCAGGTTGGCAACGCCCTGAGCTATCAGCTCCGTATTTGACGAATGACGGGCACCAATGACACCATCGGCGACCGTAGCCGACAGCAGCGACTCAATGGCACCAAGGATGGCAATGGTGATGGCCGGCGACACCAGTCCCTTGATGGTCTCCCACGACAGGGCGGGCACCGTGGCATCAGGCAGTTCGTTGGAGATGCTAAAGCGGTCGCCTATCGTCTCTATGGTAGTTACGCCAGCATACTGCTTCAGCAACACGGCGGCAATGGTCATCACGATAATCGCAATCAGCGAACCTGGCAGCTTGCCGAGGAACGAAGAACGAGGAAGGAGGAAGGAGGTCAGCTTCGGCCAGGCAGCTATCAGCGCTACGGAGCCAATGCCGACGCCGGCACTCCACCAGTCGATAGTGGGGAACGAGCCAGCATAAGCTATCCACTTCTCAACAAAATCGCTCGGGACTGTTACCATCGTCAGTCCCAGCAGGTCTTTAACCTGCGTGGTGAAGATGGTCAGGGCGATACCACTGGTAAAGCCGACGATAATAGGATATGGAATGTACTTGATAATAGTACCTAAATGCAGTACGCCAAACAGAATCAGGAAGACGCCTGCCATGAGCGTTGCTATGGTAAGGCCTTCGAAGCCATACTGCTGAATGATGCCATAGATAATAATGATGAAAGCGCCCGTGGGGCCACCTATCTGCACTTTCGAACCGCCAAGGACGGAAACGAGGAGACCAGCCACAATGGCTGTAATAATACCTTTCTCTGGGGTTACGCCCGAGGCTATACCAAAAGCGATAGCCAGCGGCAGGGCTACGATACCAACGATAATGCCGGCCATGAGGTCGGTGCCAAACTGCTTCTTCGAGTAGTTCTTGAGCGTCGCAATCAACTGCGGTTTAAACTCTACTGTTGTCATTACAAATGATGTGTTATCTTGAAAAATCCGGGTGCAAAGGTACAAACAAATGAGCAGAAAACCAAAGTTTTTTCACTTTTTATGCAAGAAGAGACTCTTTCTGGCTAAGGGGAAGAAGAAAAACGATAAAATATCATAAAAAACGGAACAGACGGTTGCAGTCTCGTTTTTTTTGTCTATCTTTGCTCGCGAACTAATCAAACCTTAAAAACAACCCTAAAACAAAAGCAACTTGTATGAAAGACTTGAAAATGTACATCAATGGCCAGTTCTGCGAGAGCTCGAACGGCAAGTGGATTGACGTGTTGAACCCATCGACCGAGGAGGTCATCTCAAGACAGCCGGAAGGCACTATTGAGGATGTGAACCGTGCCATCGATGCAGCCCGTGCTGCACAGAAAGCGTGGGGTAAGACACCCGCTATCGAACGTGCCCAGTATCTGCTGAAGTTTGCTGCCGGCATCAAGGCTCGTCAGGAAGAATTCACCGAAATCATTATGCGTGAACAGGGTAAGACGCGCACCTGGGCCAGCATTGAGGTTGGAGCCACCATTGCCTATTTCGAGTACATGGCTACGTTCGCCCGCCACATTGAGGGAGAGATTATCCCTAGCGACCGTCCCAATGAGACCATCCTTCTGACGAAGAAGCCCATCGGTGTCGTGGCCGGCATCCTGCCGTGGAACTTCCCGTTCTTCCTCATTGCCCGTAAGGCTGGTGCTGCGCTGATTGCAGGCTGTACCATTGTCATCAAACCGTCACAACTGACGCCCGAGAACTGTACGGAATTTGCCAAGGTTGTGGACGAGAGCGGTCTGCCCGCCGGCGTCATCAACATCGTCACCGGCAAAGGCTCGGTCATTGGCAACGAGATGGCAGGCTCACCGAAGATTGACATCGTGTCCGTGACGGGCAGTGTCTCTGCAGGCGAGAGCATCATGGCCGCCGCCTCAAAGAACATCACGAAGGTAAGTCTGGAACTGGGTGGCAAAGCCCCTGCTATCGTCATGAAGGACGCCGACCTGGAGCGTGCCGCACAATGGATTGTGGACAGCCGTATTGGCAACAACGGCCAGATCTGTAACAATGCCGAGCGCGTGTATGTACAGAAAGAGGTGAAGGCCGAGTTCACGAAGATTCTCGTCGAGAAGATGTCGAAGGTGAAGGTGGGCGACCCCTGTGCCGATGCCTCTGTCGATATGGGTCCGCTCGTAGAAGCACGTGCCTTGGAGAGTGTCACCGAGAAGGTGGAGCGCGCCATCAAACAGGGAGCCAAGCTTCTCTGCGGTGGTCAGCGCGTAGGCACAAAGGGCTATTTCTATGCAGCCACCGTGCTTGACGACTGCCGTCAGGACATGGACATCATCCACGAAGAGACCTTCGGTCCGGTAATTCCGCTGAT
>JAEEGL012674539.1_pt1 | contig 16727 bp, 13 predicted proteins | sample 9134231 | NCBI WGS metagenome assembly JAEEGL01 (sample SAMN16246548, study PRJNA631951) | gut metagenome | biome: gut microbiome; feature: rumen; material: fiber-attached | host: Bos | place: Iran: Karaj | collected 2018-10 | reverse complement strand
CGGCTGATTGCCGAATCTGCATCCTCCGGCGATGCGGCCAGTATCTTCAGGGTGCCGTCGTCTTCAGTTGTGATCGTCGTGTTCGTTTCACGCTGGAGCGCCTGGATCACGGAGCCGCCTTTGCCGATAACTTCGCGTATTTTCTCAGGATTTATGTGCATCGTGTAGATCTGCGGCGCATACTGCGACAGGTGGTCGCGTGGTGCTGAAATGGCCTCCTTGATCTTGCCGAGGATATGCATACGCCCCTCTTTTGCCTGAGCCAGCGCGTGTTCCATGATCTCAAACGTGATCGATGTTATTTTGATATCCATCTGCAGCGCCGTGACGCCCTGATCCGTGCCCGTTACCTTGAAATCCATGTCGCCGAGATGGTCTTCGTCACCCAGGATATCGGTCAGGATAGCATAGTCGCAGCCCTCCTTTATCAGTCCCATGGCTATTCCGGCTACCGGGCGGCGAAGCGGGACACCGCCGTCCATCATCGCAAGTGTCGCTCCGCAGGTCGTTGCCATCGAAGAGGAGCCGTTCGATTCAAGGATATCCGACACGACACGGATGACGTAGTCGAATTTATCGCGGCTCGGAACCATCGGGTGCAGTGCGCGCCACGCCAGGTTCCCGTGCCCGAGTTCACGGCGTCCCGGAGATTTCAGGCCTTTGGCTTCGCCGACGGAATAACCGGGGAAGTTGTAGTTCAGTATGAAGTCGCGTTCCTCGTCGCCGTCGAGCGATTCTACCGGCAGGGCATCCTTGCCGCCGCCAAGAGTCAGCGTGACCAGTGCCTGTGTCTCGCCGCGTGTGAAGAGTGCCGAGCCGTGCGCCCTGGGCAGCAGACCGAGCTCGATTTCGATCGGACGGACCGTTTTCGTGTCGCGTCCGTCGATACGCGGCTTGCCGGCGAGGATGTTGCCGCGCATGATGCGTGCCGTGATGTTTTCGATGATTTCCGCGGCGAAGGATTCAAGTGTCGAAACAGCAAGGGTCGTCTCCGGGAAGAGCTCTGGGATGCGTGCCTTGGCAGCGGTCTTTATCTGTTCGAGCGTATCCAGACGGACAAGTTTTTCCTTTATTGTGAGCGCCTCTTCGATCTGAGATGCGAACTGTTCGAAATCCGACTCCATCGCGGTATATTCCGCCGTTTTTTCCGGCGTCGCCCAACGCTCTCTGCCCGCCTTTTCCGTCAGTTCGTTGATCGCCTTGATGACCGCCTGCTGCGCTTCGAAGCCGAACTTGACAGCGCCGAGCGTCGTTGCTTCGTCAAGTTCCCTGATCTCAGATTCGACCATCAGGACACCGTCTTTAGTCGCAGCTACGACGAGGTCCATCTTAGAGTTTTCGACCTCTTTTTTGGACGGGTTCAGGATATACTGTCCGTCGGCGTAACCGACACGCGCAGCACCGATCGGACCTGCAAACGGAACGCCGGAGAGCGCCAGCGCGGCACTCGAGGCGATCATCGCCAGGATATCGGGCTGGTTCTTTTTGTCGTAAGAGAATGTCTGCGCAATGATCTGGACTTTGTTCTTGAATGTTTCCGGGAAGAGGGGACGGATCGGGCGGTCGATCAGGCGTGCGATCAGAGTTTCGGAAAGCGAAGCCTTTCCTTCGCGTCTGTCGCGGGAACCGGGGATGAGACCAGCGGATGCGTACTTTTCCTGGTAGTCGACGGTCAGCGGAAAGAAATCCTGTCCTTCGACGGCTGTCTTTTCAGCGCAGACTGTGGCCAGGACCATCGTTTCGCCCATTGTCGCAAAGACCGCGCCGCTTGCCTGCTTTGCCATGCGCCCTGTCTCGAGACGCAGTATTTCGCGGCCGTACTGGACCTCGACGGCGACCGGATTGTTCAAGCGTGCCTTTACCTCATTTGTGTTGGAATCAGATAACATTTTTCCTCCTTTTTTTCATCTGTTTCGTAATTATGGCGGAGAAAAACCATTCGTTTTTGTGCTCTGTCCGCAGAACACAAGAAGGAACAGTTAATCTCCTTTCACACGGCGGGTTATAAAGCATATTTGCCGCATTGCAAATAAAATAGACCGCAATTCAATAAATCCAATAACTTATGTTTAAGGTGCTTTTTTTATTCATCCGAGTTTTTTTTATTTCCGAAAATGAGTTGAAATCCGCAATTTGCCTGCTAGAATCGCCCGTTTAATTGTTATTTACATTATATGAGGATATAAAATGACAAAAAAGCTTCTTATCAGAGATCTTACGTTAAGAGACGGCCAGCAGTCGCAGTTCGCTACCAGAATGAAACAGGATCAGGTCGACAGACTGTTGAAATCGTTCAACAAAGCTCATTTTTACGCAATGGAGGTCTGGGGCGGTGCCGTGCCGGATTCCGTCATGCGCTACCTCGGCGAGGATCCGTGGGCAAGGCTTGAGAAGGTCAAAGCCGGTGTCGGTGACGCCAGCAAGCTTACGGCTCTTTCGAGAGGCCGCAACCTTTTCGGATACAACCCTTATCCTGAGGATGTCATCGAGGGCTTTAACCGCAACGCGATCAAATCAGGCATCGATATCATGAGGATCTTCGATGCCCTCAACGACATCGACAACATGAAATCGACGATAAAATATGTCAAGGAGAACGGCGGCATGACCGACTGCTGCATCTGCTACACGGTCGACCCGAAGTTCTCGATGAAAGACAAGATCAAAGCCCTTTTCAGCGGCAAAAAACTGCCTGACAACCTCTTTTCGATCGACTACTTTGTCAACAAGGCTGTCGAGCTTGAAAAGATCGGCGCCGATATGATCTCGATCAAGGATATGGCCGGTCTGATCGACCCTGCGACTGCGGCGAAGCTGATCTCGGCGCTCAAATCCGCGGTCAAGATCCCGATCGACCTTCACACGCACTGCACTCCAGGCTACGGTCTCGGAAGTGCTCTGATGGCGATGGTCAACAACGTCGATATCGTCGATACAGTCATCATGCCGTTTGCCGGTGGTCCTGCCGCTCCTGCTTTCGAGCTGGTTCAGGTATTCGCCCAGAAGCTCGGCTTCGACACAGGTGTCGAGCTTTCGGCGGTACGCGAGATCAGACGCGAACTCTTCAAAATCCGCGAGGAGCTGGCTCAGTTCGACCAGTACAAGCGCTTCCCGGTCGACTTCGACCCGACGGACAAGCTTGACCCGGCAATAGAGAAGCTTTTCGACGATGCGATCACTGCGGCTAAAAACAACGATGCCGAGACAGTTACAACGCTTACCCAGCAGATCGAAAAGCACTTCAACTTCCCGGCTCCGAACGAGATCGTCCGCGTGGCTCAGATCCCCGGCGGAATGTATACCAACATGCTGGCTCAGCTCCAGGCGGGCAAGATAGAGCATCTTCTGCCGAAGGTCATGGCGACAGTTCCGATAGTCCGTCTCGCTGCCGGTGTCCCGCCGCTTGTCACGCCGACAAGCCAGATCGTCGGAACGCAGGCTGTCAGCAGCGTAATCAGCCTCAACTCAGGCAAGGATATGTACGCGAACACCTCTGTCCAGTTCGTAAATCTGGTCAAGGGCGGTTACGGCAAGACTCCGTGGCCGGTCGATCCTGCATTCAGAAAACAGATCTCTGGCAAGAGCGAGGAGCAGCCCTACGACACCTCGAAGCATGTCAAGCAGGTGAACGAGAACCAGGAGGATCTGGGCGGCATGAAACTTGCAGCAAACGAGAAGGAGGAGCTTCTTCTCGAGCTCTTCCCGGCGGTTGCAAAGCCCTTCCTCAGAAAAAAACGCGAGGCTGATTTCAGAGAGGAGCTGAAGGCGGCTCAGGATAAAATCGATGAAGGAAACCGTGCTCTGCTTGAAGGTTTGAGCGGAGATGTTTTATCGTAACTTCCGATGGAAGAGATTGTTCTCCAGTACGTAAATACCGGCAAAAAGCTTAGGGTCAGGTTCGATAAGCTTCTTGTTGCACTCCATTCCGGCGGTTTTGAAGGGACCATTCTCGTTATCGACGGTGCAGACCGTTACGAAATGACCGTCGCGAAGGGGCGGATCTACACGGACAGACCGTTCAACAAGCTCCCCAAACTTGACGGAAAGGCTCTCTTTGCTTTGTCTAACCGTCTGAGCGGGAACTACTCGAACCAAAAAGACTACGAGACGCTTTTTCTGCTTTTCAAAGTTGTCGAAAATTCCGACCGGTTTTTGCTTCTGTCGCTGATGAAGCCCTACGCGGAGGAATTTTTCTCGATAAAACCGGAAGCCGGATTGATCGAATTTCTGCACGAAAGCCTGGCTCCTTTTGTCAACACGAAGAAGATCGAGATCTTCACGAGTCTCAAAAAGTACTTCCGTCTTGTCTATTTTCTGCTGATCACACATTATGCTGTGATAATTCCGTCAAGTGACGCCGAGCGCGAAATTATCCGCAAAAAAATGGAGAATACGACGCTCTTTTCCGAAAAAACAGAAGAGGTCGTCGAAAGCGAAGAGGCGAAACCGGAGGTAAAAGACAGGATCGTCAGCGAGGAGGAGAAGATTCTCGACCTCATCATAAAGATCGAGAAAAGCCCTGATATTTTCACCCTTTTCGATATCAAAAACTACAAAGTCGAAGACCGGGCTCTCAGACATTCCTACATCTCGATGGTTCAGCAGCTCCACTCCGACAGGCTCCAGAATGTTTCCGAGGATATCGCGCTAAGGGCAAAGGACGCCCTCAGGCTTGTCAGCGAGAACTACGAGCTTGTCAGGAACGAGAAGGACCGCGAGGTCATGGCCTTTTTGATAAAAAAGTACGGACCTATCAAATCGAACGCCGACTACCAGAAGCTGAAGGAGCTCAACGACGCGATGTACAAGGCGACCGCGCTGACAAAGCTCGGTTCGTTCGACGCCGCCGCCAAGATTTTTGATTACATCTACAAGCAGACCGGCAACCTGGAGGCGCTCGAGAAAAAGGTCTCGACGATCTGGCAGACCTCTTCCCGCTGGAGTGCGCTTCAGAAGGCCGAACGTTTTTCCGAGATGAAGAGCGAGCTTATGGAGGTGAAGAACAAAAAGGGGCTTTCGCTGGAGGCTCTCTACATTCTGGCGGAGATCCTGGAGTATCAGAAGTATCCGAGAGATGCGCTTGATGTCCTTGACGAGATCCTAAGGATAACGCCGGATGACTACAGGGCGGCAGGTATGAAAAAGAGGATCGTTTACTACGAAAAACTCGAAAAGGAACAGAAGGGGTCTAAGTAATTAAATTTACACATAAAATTTTTTGAGTATAAATTGTGTGCCAAATTTGTGGATGATTGGAGTGGCGAATGGATATAAAACCGTTTGAAAAGAAGATCTGGCTCAGCTCTCCGACGATGCACGGTGACGAGCAGAAGTGGGTGAACGACGCCTTTGAAAAGAACTGGATAACGACTGCCGGTGAGAACCTCAACCAGGTCGAAAAGGACGTTGCGGAGTTTCTCGGCTGCAAATATGCTGTCGGGCTCTCGTGCGGCACGGCGGCGCTGCATCTTTCGATAAAACTTGCCGGCGAAAAGCTCTATGGGATGTCGAAAGCGAACCGCGGAGCGCTTGACGGACACAAAGTTGCATCAAGCGACATGACATTTTCGGCGACCTGCAACCCGATAGCCTACGAAAACGGCGAAGCGGTCTTTATCGATACCGAATACGATACCTGGAATATGTCTCCGGTAACTCTCGAACAGGCTTTCAAACTTTATCCCGATATCAGGCTCGTTGTTTTGGCGCACCTCTACGGAACTCCTGCAAAGTTCGATGAGATCAAGGCGGTTTGCGATAAATACGGAGCTTTGATCATTGAAGACGCTGCTGAAAGTTTCGGTGCAACATACAAGGGTAGGGAAACAGGAACTCTCGGGAATTATTCGATAATAAGCTTTAACGGCAACAAGATCATAACCGGTAGTTCAGGAGGAATGTTCCTCACTGATTCGAAAGAGGATGCCGACAAAGTCCGTAAATGGAGCACGCAGAGCCGTGAGGCAGCGCCTTGGTATCAGCATGAGGAGCTCGGCTACAACTACCGTATGAGCAACATCATTGCCGGGATCGTCCGCGGTCAGATGCCGCACCTTGAAGAACATATCGCGCAGAAACGCGCAATTTTTGAAAGATATCGTGAAGGATTCAAAGGACTTCCTGTAAAGATGAATCCGTACGATGCAAAAAACTCAGTTCCGAATTTCTGGCTTTCATGCATGATAATCGACGAAGAAGCGATGTGCAGACAGGTCCGCGGCGACCGTGACGCGCTCTATATCCATGAAAGCGGAAAAAGCTGCCCGACCGAAATTCTGGAAAGGCTTGCCAGCTACAATGCCGAAGGACGCCCGATCTGGAAGCCGATGCACATGCACCCGGTCTACAGCTCGAACCCGTTTGTGACAGTGCACGGCAACGGCAGGGCCGGAACCAATGCTTATATCGCCGGGAAATCGACCGATGCAGGAGCCGATATCTTCAGACGCGGTCTCTGCCTTCCCTCGGACAACAAAATGACCGCCGAAGAGCAGGAAACAGTGATTGAAATCGTAAAAAGGTGTTTTGAGTAATATGTATGCCAAGTTCTTTAAACGTGTTTTGGATCTTTTTCTGAGTCTTTGCTCACTCGTCTGCCTTTCGCCGCTGCTTATAGTTCTCACTCTTGTCGGAGCAGTCGCAATGAAGGGAAATCCTTTTTTTACTCAGCAGCGCCCCGGTTTGCACGAGAGGATTTTCAAACTTATTAAATTCCGCACGATGACCAACGAAAAGGACAAAGAGGGAAACTTTCTTCCAGATACCGTTCGTTTGAACAAATACGGACGTTTTTTAAGGTCGACAAGTTTGGACGAACTGCCGGAGCTGATCAACATTTTCAAAGGCGATATGTCGATTGTCGGGCCGAGACCTCTGGCAGTTAAATATTTGCCTTTCTATACTGAAGAAGAGAGAAAAAGACACAGCATTCTTCCGGGGCTCACCGGGCTTGCTCAGGTCAACGGCAGGAACGATCTTTCGTGGGAAGATAAATTCAGATTTGATCTTCAATACGCAGCTGACATTTCTTTTGTGAATGATGTGAAAATTGTTTTTCTGACAGTAAGAAAAGTTTTTATGCATGAAGGCATAGGGCAGGGCGGAGAAGCTCCTGTAAGTTTGCATATTCAGAGAGCCAAGATGATGCAGAACAAGGAGGACAAATGATTATCAGGTATCAGGATATCGTATTGCGTGCTATTGAATTTACAGATCTTGAATTGATACGAGAGATGATTAATGATCCTGAAATTGAGAATATGACGGGCGGAGGCGGGCTTCCTGTCTCAAAATTTCAGCAGGAACAATGGTTCAAAGGATTGGGCGAACGCAGAAACGAAGTCAGACTTATCATTGATACTGAAGAACATGGTCCGATAGGAACAGTGATATTGAACAATATCGACTACCGTAATTTATCAGCGGAATTTCACTCTAAAATTGCCACAAGCAAAGAGTTGCGCGGCAGAGGTTACGGAACCAAGGCAACTTATGCATTGGTTAAGTACGCTTTTGAGCAGATGAATCTGCATTGCATCTACAGCCACATAATCGACTACAATATTGCCTCACAGAGAGTAAAAGAGAAATGCGGTTTCAAGAAAGACGGGATACTAAGGAAGCGCATTTATAAAAACGGCGGATATCACGACATCGTTGTCTGGTCTATCCTTAAGGAGGATTTTGAGTGCGGCGGGAAATAGGCAGCGAGTTCTGGGATGTTCCGTTGCAGAAAACGGAAAATAATATTTTTCCTCCAGATACACAGTGGTTTGTCTCGGGAAGAAGCGCTTTGACCGCAATTATCAGAGATATTAAAAGCAAAAGAGTTGTTCATACGGTAGCGATGCCTTCCTGGTGTTGTGACACAATAATAAAACCTTTTGTTGATGCCGGAATCGAAGTGCATTTTTATCCGGTTATCTGGCAAAATGAATTGCGTCAGGAAACAGATGACAAGTGTGATATTCTTTTTGTTGCAGATTATTTTGGTTACAAATCAAGGATGTCGTACTCGCATCCGTGTGTAATTCACGATATAACACATTCACTCTTTTCTCTTAAAAACATCGGTGAAAAATATAGCTTCGGTTCTTTGCGCAAGTGGTGCGGAATCAAAACAGGCGGATATGCTTTCGGTGTTGATCCGCGTTTTGATGGAAGTGACACAAAATACATTGAGCTTCGCAAGTCTGCTATGCAGGAAAAAGAAAAATATATCAGCGCTAAGATAGACGGCAAAAATTATCTGAAGGTGTATGCAGAGGCTGAAGAACGGCTGGACAAAATGGTGGGTGTGTATCATGCCGATTTGGATGATGTTAATGCTATCCGCTATCTTGATTCTGATTACGTCTTGACGAGGAGAAGAGAGAACGCGAAAATTCTCATGGATGCCTTTAAGAATTGGCTGATATTTCAGGATTTAAGTAGCGAGGATTGTCCTTTGTTTGTTCCTGTTCTGATTCCCCACGGTAAAAGAGATCAATTGCGCAGATATTTGATAGACAACGAAATTTATTGTCCGATACATTGGCCTATAAGTGAATATCACAACTTAACGACAGCCGAACGCTTTATATATGAAAACGAGTTAAGCCTTGTTTGCGATCAGCGCTATTCGCCTGAAGATATGAAACGGTTGATTGAAGTGGTTAGAACTTTTGAGATGGAGGAGTTATAAATGTTGGCAGTTTACTCGTTGGAGCAGGTTGAACAGTGGGATGCGATAGTTCGCTCTTTCAAAAAATACGATACTTATTGGCTCAGCGGTTATGTAAAGGCTTTCAAAATCCACGGTGACGGAGAGCCTCTTCTCTTTTTCTATGAAAGCGGAACCACACGCGGGATCAATGTCGTGATGAAACGCGATGTGGCAAAAGATGCTCACTTCATTGGAATACTTCCCGAAGATCGGTATTTTGATTTCGCAACTCCTTATGGTTACGGCGGGTGGCTTATCGAGGGCTCAGAACCAGAGAATCTTTTTAGGAATTATGAAACGTGGTGTGTAAAAAACGGAATAATTTCTGAATTTGTACGCTTTCATCCGATGGTTAAAAACCATGAAAGCTGCACGAATTTCTACGATGTCATTCAGCTCGGTGAAGTCGTTCATATGGATTTGGAATCGCCTGAGCTGATCTGGAATAACATTACAAGCAAAAACAGGAATCATATCCGCAAGGCAATAAAGAGCGATGTTAAGGTCTACAGCGGCCGCTATCCTGAAATCTTCGAGACCTTCCGCGAGGTTTACAACGCAACGATGGATAAGGACAGCGCAGATAAATATTACTATTTTGAACCTGAATTTTATAAATCGATTTTAGATGATCTGCCCCAGAACGCACAGATTTTTTATGCCGTAAAAGACGGAGTGGTTATTGTTGCTTCGATCATTCTGGCAGTTAACGGAATGATGAATTATCATTTGACCGGAAGCCTTCGTGAATACAGCAGCCTTGCAGGATCGAATCTGTTGATTCATGAAATTGCACTTTGGGGCTCGGCTCACGGCTATAAAACTCTTTACCTCGGCGGCGGGGTTGGTTCAGGTGCTGACAGCCTTTTTGAATTTAAACGTGCGTTTTATAAAGGTGATCTGAACCATTTTTATATAGGTAAAAAGGTCTTCTGTCAGGATAAATATGATAACCTGCTTTCAAAACGAGAATCTTTTGAAAGCGGATTCTTCCCGAAGTATAGAGGTGATTGATGATGCAAACTAAGGTCTGGATCAAAATAGCTGGAAAAAATATTCTTTCTACATACGTGCACCATATAATGTCTCTTGAGTGCGGCAAGTGCCGAGTTTCCGGTGATAATAAGCTCAGGATGATTAACGTTACCGATACTCCCGAACAGATGATCGGCGGTGTTTACTCGATTGCTATAGCACAAAAAATTGTCATGAAAAACAGAGGCAAATGCGATATCTATGTTTTTAAGGATGAAGCGGGGAATAGTGTTGGCACGATCTCTGTCATGTATCGCGGCGGAATGGAGATCGAGTATAAAATAAAGAATATAGATGCCTTTATATACGATGTTCGTACCGATGAGGCATACCGCGGTCGCGGGTACGCAGGCATGATGATCGAATCGGTCTGCAGGGAATTGACTTCAAAAGGTATAGATAAAGTCTATCTGGCTGTCAGTACGAATAATGAGTCTGCTATAAAAGCGTACATAAAAAGCGGCTTTGTTATAGAGAGGACATCATGTTTTGTACGTTTTTTAAAGATCAATATTCCTTACCGCGAGTTGTAAAGGGGGAACTACGATGCTTAATTTCGCAGTTGGTCCGGTAATGTCGAGTGAAGCAGTCCGTGCGATAGGTGCGGAGCAGGTGCCCTATTTCCGTACTCCATAGTGTCGGAGAAACAATAGTAGTGTTTAGAAAGAACAGGAATTTTAAATATATGAGGTCGATGGAATGTATTTTTTGGACAAGAAAATCGAAAACCTTTACCGGATTTTTGACCAGAATGAGCGCAAGGATTATTTGCGGCTTGATCTGAACGAAAATCCCGGCGGATTGCCCGAAGAATTTATCAAAAAAGTGCTTGAAAGTGTAACTCCGCAACTGGTTGCGCAATACCCCGAAACCCTTCATTTTACTGAAGTACTTGCCAAATTTCTCGGCACTGATATTTCGCATTTGTGCCTTGTAAACGGTTCTGCTGAAGGAATCAGATATATCATTCAGGCTTTCACTTCTCCAAATGGACGCATTGTTGGAGTTGTTCCGTCTTACTTCATGTTCCAGGTTTATTCCGAGATGTACGGCAGAAACTTCGTAAAAGTTCCTTACAATGAAGATCTCAGCATGGATGTGAACAATATTATTGCCGAAATGACGGACGATACTCAGCTTCTCATCCTCTTGAATCCGAATAATCCGATGGGAAATGTCTATACGGACGAAGAATTTGAAAAAATTATGAAAGTTGCCCGCGAGAAACAGATCAATGTTCTGGTTGACGAGGCATATCATTACTTCTATCCTAAAACTTTCATAAAGTATGCGCTTGAAGGTGAGCATGTTTTCATTACCAGAACATTTTCCAAACTCTTTTCAATGGCCGGATGCCGCCTCGGTTATGTCGCTGGTTGGCCGGAAGGAGTGAAAATGGTGCAAAAACTCTGTACTCCGCACAATACAAACGCTTTTGCTATGCGTTTTGCCGAGGCTGTTCTGGAGACACCGGGAATGCTCGACAGCTTGATAGCAAATTTTATGCAAGGAAGAAAATATCTTACGGACTGGCTTGATCAGAACGGATATCCGCACAAAGGAGAAGCCGGCAATTTTATTTTTATCAAACCCAAGACTGATGCGCAGAAAATTGTAGACCGCATGAAAGCGGAAAAGAAAATTTTGATAAAAACTTATCCCAATGTCGGAGAGTTCGGAAACTGCCTGAGAGTATCGATCGGTGAAAAAAAATATATGGAGCAGTTCACTTCGGCATTGACGGAACTGGATAAGTAGAGAGGATGCAAAATGATCAAGGTAATAACCTACGGCACTTACGACCTGCTTCATTACGGTCATATCCGTCTCTTGGAACGCGCAAAAGCGTTGGGCGATTATCTGATTGTCGGTATAACAAGTGACGATTACGATAAAACCAGAGGTAAGATCAACAACCAGCAGTCATTGATTGAGCGTATTGCTGCGGTTAAAGCGACAGGAATCGCAGATGAAATCATTGTTGAAGAATACGAAGGACAGAAAATAGACGATATCAAGAAATATGATGTTGACATTTTTACCGTGGGTTCAGACTGGAAAGGCTATTTTGATTATTTGAATGAATACTGCAAGGTGGTTTACCTTGACAGAACGGAAGGTGTTTCGAGTACCGAACTGCGTGCAAAGGCAAGAGAGCTTTGCATTGGTTTGGTCGGTGACGAGGAGATCCGGATCCTCAACAAATATATCGATGAATTCGCTTGTGTAAACGGTGTGAAAATAACCGGAGTCTTTTCCGAAGGCGGTATGGCCGATGATTGTTTAAAAGAGAAAATCTCGTATTTCCCGGAAAAATATGAAGAACTGCTGGAGAAAAGTGATGCAATATACATTATTTCTCATCCCCAAAAGCATTATGTTCAGATAAAAGCGGCTCTCTTGGCAGGTAAACATGTTCTGGTAGAATCTCCGATAGCTTTGAACAAGGCGGAGTGTAAGGAACTTTTCGAACTTGCCGAAAAAGAGCATGTTGTGTTGATGGAGGCTATAAAAACAGCCTACTCTACAGCTTATAACAGGCTTCTATTGATTGTTAAAAGCGGAAAAATCGGCAAAGTCGTTTCTGTTGATGCGACTTGTACGAGCATACGCGACGTGAATGTCGATGCTGCCGGCTACAGAAATGTCTGGAACAGTATCTGTGCCTGGGGGCCGACTGCAATTTTGCCTGTTTTTCAGATATTGGGCTGCAATTACAAAAAAGCTGATATCTCAAGCTTGTTTTTGGATCGGGAAAATAGGTATGACTCATTTACAAAGGTCGATTTTCTTTATGATAATGCTGTCGCATCTGTCAAGGTGGCGCGCGGAGTCAAATCCGAGGGTGAACTGATCGTTTCGGGAACAAAGGGATATATTTATGTCCCGGCCCCATGGTGGAAAACCGATTATTTTGAGGCAAGGTATGAAAATCCTTCAGACAACAGGCGCTTTTTTTATCAGCTTGACGGCGAGGGGATAAGATACATGCTTGTCTCCTTTATAAAATCAATTCAAAATAAAAAGATAAACTCAGAGATTTCCAAAGAGATTTCTGTTAGTATTTCTCAAATAATGCAGGATTTTTATAACAATAAAACAAATGAAATCCGGTGGTGAGATATGATAGGATCTGAATCAGACAAATACGGAACCTCGCAGCGGCAGAGAGAGCTGCTTGATATGCTTAAAGAGGTTGACGCTTTTTTTAAAGCCAATGGGATAGTCTACAGTTTGTGCGGCGGAACCTTACTGGGTGCAATACGGCACAACGGTTTCATTCCGTGGGATGATGATGTCGATTTAATGGTAGATCGTAAAAATTTCGAAAAATTTCATGATGTTATCGATAATTTTAAAGGTTGCCATTTAGAGCACGAGATTTGGGTCGACAGAATTAGAAAGGATGATAATGCAAACAGTAATATTAAAGAGGCGACAATAGATATTTTTGTTATGGATTACTGTCCTGACAATGCTTTTTTACGGTTCATTAAAAAACTCCTTGTAATGATCATGCAGGGGATGATGCATCAAAAAATATCCTATAAAGATCACTCTCTGGTTATGAATATTTGTCTGACTACCACATTTGTTATAGGGAAGTTGTTTCCGCATAATTTCAAATATTGGCTTTATCATAAAATTGCTCAAATAGGATGCGGTAAGCCACAAAAAACAATTACGGGATATACAGATTTCTTTAATCTTTTGTCAAAGAGATATCCCGGAGATTTACTTGATAAAATATCTGACCATGTGTTTGAAGATACAGTCTTTGATATTTCTGCTAGATATGATGAATATTTGACTATTCAGTACGGTAATTACATGGTTCCGGTTTCGGAAGCGGAGAGAGTTCCTAATCATATGTGACGGCTGTTTAAAGGGAAAAAGTATGAACATATTATTTTTATCACCGAATGATTACCCGACAATCAATATTCATGGGCTATATTCGGATCTGCTGAGACAGTTTATATCCCACGGTGATAAAGTGTTTTGGGTATCACCTGTTCCGAGAAGCAAAAAAGAACTGGAAACGGTTGTTGAAGAAGCCGGGGCAACAATAGTAAAACCGATAATTTTTAATATGCGAAAGACAAATGTTGTCGAAAAGGGCATTTCGATGCTGACAATCGACGGCATTATGATCCGTGCGATAAAAAAATATTTTTCCGATGTTAAATTTGATCTGATCCTATATCCAACTCCGCCGATAACTTTCCTCAATGTTGTAAGGTTTGTTAAAAAGAGAGACAACGCGAAAACTTATCTGCTGCTGAAAGATATATTCCCTCAAAATGCCGTTGATATAGGAATGCTTTCGACAACAGGTTTGAAAGGGCTGATATACAAATATTTCAGAAACAAGGAGAAAAGGCTTTACGCTGTCTCCGATAAAATCGGCTGCATGAGTCAGGCAAATGTCGAATATGTTCTGAAACACAATCCGGAGATCGATCCGGCTAAAGTTGAGGTGTGCCCTAACAGCATCGAGGTGGTCGACAAAAGTATTAACGAAGAGCAAAGAGCTGCAATCAGAAACAAATACGGCATTCCGTTGGACAAAAAGGTTTTTGTATACGGAGGAAATTTAGGTAAGCCTCAGGGGATTCCTTTTTTTGTCGAATGTCTTAAAAAGTGTGCAAGTATTGAAAATATCTATTTCCTTATTGTCGGTGACGGAACGGAATACCGTTTGATCGAAAACTATGTCAAGACATCGCAGCATAAAAATTTGAAGCTTATGAAGCGCCTGCCGAAAGAGGATTATGACACCTTGGTTGCTGCCTGCGATATCGGATTGATTTTCCTTGACCACCGTTTCACTATTCCCAATTTCCCCAGCAGGCTTTTGAGCTGTATGCAGGCCAAGCTTCCTGTTCTGGCTTGTACAGACCCCAATACGGATGTCGGAAAGGTTATAACGGAGGGCGGCTTCGGCTGGTGGTGCGAAAGTAATAACTCAGATACTTTTTATGACCTGGTGAAAAGTATTGTTGCTGAAAATAATACGGAGATGGGGGAGAAGGGATTCAATTATTTGCAGGAACACTACCATGTCTCCAGAGCATACAAAATCATTAAAGATTCACTGGATGGTTTGCGGAAATGAAGAATTCGGTTGCAAAACTTTGTTTGATTGTAATTATAATCTAAATCTCTTTATTATAATTGCAAAATCCTGTTTTTCCTGAGTATTAAATCCGTAGAACAACAACATAATTCCATAAATCACAATAAAAACAAGAGCTTTCGCAATCAAAGCAGGCCATGAATAATCAGGCAGCAAGTTATTGCTGATAATTCCAGCAACAACTGCCGGTATCAAGCATATCCAAGTTCTTGAAAAAACAGTTTTGAATAATCTGCCAACCTGAATTTTTATTTCCTTTTGATAATAGACATTCATTATCACTCCGTATCCGACAATAAAAGCGAATGCGGAACCTATCGGAGCGCCCATCATTCCATACTTTGAAACAAGGAAAACTGAAATTATGATATGTATTACAGATATAACAAGCAGTGTGACAGATCTGAAAAGCCTCTTTTTAAGAGCATCCAGAATGCTTAACACAGTGTTTTGAATCAACGGGATCATATTCGGTATTATAATTATCATCGCGACAGTCCATGCCTGAACAGTATTCGGTCCAGCCCAAAGACTGATGAATTCCCTGCCGAACAAAGCAAAGCCGCAGATAAATCCACCGCAAAGCATAAACTGGTATCTGCCCGGACGGATAACAAAATTCGTAAGATCGTCACTATTATAACTTCCACCGAATATCATTTTGGTTGCTTTTGGTAAAAAAACACCTGAAATAGCTGACGGTAACGAGTTAAACAAGGTTACAAAAGTCGTTGCTATTGAATATATTGCGACATCCGATTTCGAGGTCATGATGCCGAGCACGGTTTTGTCCACATAACTATTGATATAACCAATAATAGCCTGTAAAAAAACAGGGAACATAAATAAAACAAGATCTATGATCAGTGCAAAATCGAACTTGCTCAGTTTAATCTTAAAATGCAGCTGTTTTATTGCGTATATTGAAAGGAAGATGATTGTAGCAAATATTATTATTGCGTCCACCAATGCGACTGCAATCACTCCCATGCCGATATAAAGTAAGCATATAGTCAGGAGAATTTTTAATATTAATTTTGCAACAGAAACAATTCTATTAACTGTGAAATGCTCATATGCTCCTAAACATCCTGACACAAATCTTTCTAATACCGTTCCAGAGATAACAAGAAGCATTATCAGCATAAGTTGATGGGCGACATCAGCCTCTTCCGCAGTTATTGTCGGATATATGTCCAACAAAAACACATTCATTATAAGACCTGCCGCCGTCATCAAAACAATGATTGTGACGACAGTGATCAGACAGTGAGCTGAAAAATTCTTCTCGGATTCATAATCGTTGGTAGCATGATATTTGGAGATATAGCGCACCATTGCGGTTTTTATACCGAAATCCAGAATGAGGATATAACTTGCGACGGTATATATCATTTGATATAAGCCGTATCTATCCAACCCTAGATAATTCAAATAGAGCGGTGTAAGAACTAAATTGCTTAAAGTATGAACGATCAATGAAATATATGTGATGATTACGGCCAATTTTTTTGAAGTAGCGAGTTTCTGCAAACTACTCATGAGACTCCATTAAATTCTCTTTTCTAATACTTACAAATGCAGTTTTTCCCGCAACTTTTTAATGTAGTGATGCATTTCGTTTATGTCATACATTTCAAGTGCTGCCACCTCGAAACCATTTTCGGCTGCGAGTTTAAAAAAGCGGTCCTTTTCTTTTAGTTTGTTTGTTCGAGGGATTTTATCTCGGACAGCATAGTGTGCGTATTTCATTGGTATCTCGTTTTTTTCGAAATCCTTTACCTCTTCAAATAATTTTTCAGCTTTTTCATTATTGCAGACTACCAGAGACATTCCGCTTTTATGTTT
>JAEEGL012385165.1_pt1 | contig 16727 bp, 15 predicted proteins | sample 9134231 | NCBI WGS metagenome assembly JAEEGL01 (sample SAMN16246548, study PRJNA631951) | gut metagenome | biome: gut microbiome; feature: rumen; material: fiber-attached | host: Bos | place: Iran: Karaj | collected 2018-10 | reverse complement strand
TTTTGGTGGGAGAAGTTGGATTTGAACCAACGCAGGCTTGTGCCAACGAATTTACAGTCCGCCCCTTTTGGCCGGGCTCAGGCATTCTCCCGTGATGGTTGCTCCTGCGGGAATTGAACCTGCATTAACGGCTTATCAGGCTGCTGTCCTTCCAACAGTTGCGAACTCTGTTTGTTTTTCAAAATCCCAGGGTTGCCCGGTCAATCGGTTGCCTTGAAGTTGTAGACCGGACGAATGCGTTCGATGATCTCGGCGGTAGGGCCGATCTCGGAGACAATCTCATTCAGGGGCTTGTAGGCCATAGGAGACTCGTCCAGCGTGTCCTTCACGACACAGCTTGACCAGATCCCTTCCATCTCGGCGGCATATTCATCCATCGAGAGTTCCGCGAGCGCCTGCTTGCGGCTCATGAGCCGACCGGCCCCATGGGGGGCGGAACAGTTCCATTCCTCGTTGCCGAGACCCAGGCAAATCAGGCTGCCGTCACGCATGTTAATGGGAATCAGCAGCTTTTCGCCGGCTTCGGCGGAAACGGAGCCCTTGCGGAGGATCATCTTTTCCGTGTCGATGTAGTTGTGGATGGTCGTGAACTCCTCGACCTTCGTCAGGCCCAGGCCGCGCAGGATCACATCCGTCATGGCTTTGCGGTTGAGCACGGCGAAGCGTTGGGTGATGCGCATGTCATGGATGTAGTCGTCGAACAGCTTGCCTTCCACATAGGCTAGCTCCTTGGGGATGCTGATGGGGTGCTCGCGGCGCAGTCTCCTGACAGCAGTCTCAATCTCCTGGAAGCGTCCCGCAGCGCGGTACTCTGCAATCAGTTCGTCGATCTGATGACGCGCTCCGCCCCACATGGCAAAGCGGCCCTGTTCCTGGTAGAAGTCACAGACCTGCTTGCCCAGATGGCGGCTGCCGGAGTGAACAACCAGGTACAGGTCACCGTTTTCCCCGCGATCCACTTCAATGAAGTGGTTGCCTCCGCCGAGCGTACCGATGCTGCGGCAGGCACGGTCCAGGTTCACATACGGAGCGCAGCGAAGCTGGCCGAGGTCGATCTGTTCATTCAGTTCATGCGGCACGCTGCGGATTTCCATTCCGCAGGGGATCTCCCGGCGGATCAGAGCGTCCAGCGCGGCAAAATCAAGTTCGCGTTCGGCCAGCCGGACGGTTTCCATCCCACAGCCAATATCCACGCCCACCATGCCGGGTACGATCTTGTCGGTTACGGTCATGGTGGTGCCGATGGTGCAGCCCTTACCGGCATGGACGTCGGGCATGATGCGGATCTTGCTGGAGGCGAAGGCCGCCTGGTCGCATACCGCCCGTATCTGCGCGGCCGCAGCTTCTTCCAGATCGGGGGTGTAACAGATGGCAGTGTTAAATAATCCCTTGATTTCAATCATTGTAAGTCAATCCTTTCAGAAATGGGGAGGGCGGTGACAAAAACCGCTCTCCCCGTGCAAAACAGCGCAAGGCAAGACCCGAGTCCGATATAGGGCGTGATCAACACTTCTGTTGTCTGTTATGCCCTGATCGGCGCATAGCGCTCGGTGTCAATGACGCTGAGCATGAAGGTAAACGGGTCCAGACTGCCTTCCATCACCATGGAAAAGATACGGGGGCTGCAGCCGGAGACCAGCGCGACGCCCTGCTCGTTCATGGTGACGGGCTGCTGCTGGTTGCGGCTGGATACATTCCAGAATACCACATTCGGAAGCCGATAGCCAGCCTGCCGGAACAGCTTTGCGGCGTATTCAAAGTTCGTGAGGGAAGCGCCGGCCGCACAGGAATCAAACTCCATGTCGGAGATGATGTAGAGCGTGGAGGGCAGATCCTTCTGTGGAACGCGGTTTCTGACCGCAGCGTTCAGCACCAGCTCAAACACCTTCTGGATGTTCGTATTGGCGCACTCGTTGAAAGTCTCGCAGTAGCGGGCCTTGTCCACGATGTCCCTGCCCTTGATCTCCACGAGACGCGGGTTCATGGAGAAGGTGATGAAATGGTTGCGGAATGCGCCGCGGTTGTGCTCGGCGAAGTAGATCGCCAGAGACTGCGCGACAGCCGCCGGCATGGGCTTGCCGCCCCAGTACATGGAGCCGGAGCCGTCCGCCACGACAAGCGCGTTCTCATCCTGCGTGTAGTCCGCGAGAGCACGCCAGGTTGCGTCCAGGGAAAGGCGCTCTGCATCATCGCAGTGATAGGCCTTCTCGATGATCTCGTAAGGGTACAAAGCACCGGTGTTGAGCTTTACCTCGCCCGTGCTAACACGCTGCATGAAAGCGCCGTAACGCTCGGCATCGTTGCGCAGGAAGGCCTTGCGGTACTTAAACATCGCCTTAGAAGGCTGCTTGGAGTAATCAAACGTGTAGTCCCTCTCGCGGAGGTTGTTCTCCAGAATGCGGATCTGTGCGCGAAGCTTGGTCAGGGTCTTGCGGTAATCCCGGTCGGAAAGGCCGAAAGCATTTGCAATCTGCTTTGCCGCACGGATGGTCTCATCATTGGATGCGTTGACAGAGGGCAGCCACTTGCCGAGAAGGGAGACGTCGCCGTCTGAGCTGAGTGCAGCAAGGTCGGCGTCGAACTGCTGCTTGAGCAGAGCGAGCGCCTCGGCGCGGCAGGGAGTGTCCAGCAGGACGAGAACGTCGTCCCAGCGGCCGTACTCCGCGACATAGGGCAGGTTGCGGACAACGGACTCCGGCTTGCTGACTGCGAGCCAGCGGAGCAGGATGCGGAACACACGACGCTCGCCGAGACCGCCGCGGACGTCACGGCCGTAGAAGAGGATCTTCATCGCCAGATCAGGATCCTCCGCATAGGCACGGAGAAAACGCGCGGTGATCTCCTGCTCACTTTCACGGCGCAGCGCACCGATGGTCGCGAAAAGGTCGAGGCAGTCCCTGCCGGTGCTGCGGTAGGTGACGGAGCCGTTTTCGGTATAGGTCTTGTTTGCTTCTCTCTTCAGGAATTCCAGCATGGGAAATACCTCCTTTACAAAATTTAGTATGCTGAATAAAACAAGGTGCAGACCTGCGCAGGGCAGGGTGGGGTTTCTAAGCCCCGGATCATTGGAAAGAATGAAGAACTATTTGCTGTATGCACCTTTCGGTTTTCAAGGCACCGTTGAAACGGGATTCGAACCCAAATGCGTATTTTCAGTACGCTGCTTAACCACAAAGCTTGCTTCTTTGTTGCTGTTGGTACCTTTCCCAAAGCACGCGTTTTTCCAGTACAATTAAGAGTTGTATGAATATGGATTGCTGTTCGTGCTTTTCACAAGCATAAAATATCACTCCGGAATGATGTTTTCATGGAAAAAAAGCTGCGAACTCTCCGTTTTCAAAGAAATTCGCAGCTTTTTGTTATACTTGCGGTTTAATTATGTGTCAGTGCGGCCTGTCTGGCAAGGCGTTCGCGGATCTTGGAGACGATACTCTCAGGCACAGTTACTTTCAGCACCGGGCCGAAGGAGAGGATGCGGATCAGAATTTCCGTCTCATCTCCCTGCCGGTACTTCAGCGTAATGCGGTAGCGCCGGTCGCCGATCCGTTCGGTCTCTTTCTCGAGATCAGAAAAGTGAAGCATAACGCGTTCCAGGGCGTTCCGGGCGTCGTACAATTCCATGACCAGTGTTTCCTCCCGCTCATGCGGAAGCACGTATTCGTCCTCGTCCCAGGAACCGAGCAGTTCCACCGAGTCCATGCGGGAGAGATTGACTGTCAGCGGCCTGCCCTTGAATCCCGTGATCAGGCGGAATTTGTCGTCCTTGGAAGAATACTCCAGCCTGTACGGGATGCAGAAATAGTTCTGCCGGGTACCGCGGTGACCGTGGAACTGAATGCGCAACTTGCGCTTTTCGTGCATTGCCTGAAGGATCGTGCGGAAATGTTCGACATACTGCGGATCGGAAAAGTCATCTCCGTCGGAAGACCGGTCAAAGTAGACGAACTGATCCGGTGTGAAGAGCGGCTCCACATTCTCCAGGCCGTCCTCAGAAGGGCTGAACAGCTGAATGCGCGGGTCGAGCAGCAGCGCTTTCATCCACTGCTTTTCCAGCGTTGTAAGCGGAAGGTACGGACTGTGCTGCAGGGGAGTACTGAAGCCTTCCGTCAGCAGGGGCCAGCTCCCGTCCTTCAGCTTTGCAGGGATTGTAACCAGACTCTCGCCGAAGGCGTTCTCCAGCACGGTGCGGGTCAGCTTCTGTTCCGTCAGCCCGCCCTCGACAGCTTTGGCGAGGATGGCGGCAACGGCCTTGAAGTAGCTGCCGTAGATCTCGGAGAAGATCATACCTCCTCACCTCCTCCGTAGATTTCATTCATCCGCTGCATGTCGTCATAAAAACGTGAAACAGCGAAATGGTTATCGCTCTCAAAGGAAATGATGCGCCCGATGAAACTGCGGACCCAGGTCAGCATTTCGCCGGCGTCGTACACATCCGCGACAAAACGATAAGTATGCTCATCGACGGTTTCGATCCGACCATGGCGTTTTTCCCGTTCCAGACGATCCAGAATGTATCCCTCACCGTCTTCAACACGCAGGGCAAGTTCCACGTGGTCGACGCTGTAGTCGCTTCCGGTTGAAACGCCCCAGAGGTTCTCATCGAACTTTCCGATGAAACTTTCATATTTCTCATGCTGTTTTTCCACCGGGCCCGCTTTGATGGAGCGGATGGTATCGAGGCGGAAAAACATCGGCCGATGGAATCTGTAATGATAGGCCAGCAAGTATTCCCGCCCGGTTTGCGTGCTGATGTAAAAACGCAGGGGATAAACCCTGTGCTCGACCTCGGCGTCTCTGCGGACATTGAAGTTGGTGATATCGACGCATCGCTTTTCCTTCATGGCACAGAGCGCTTCATAAAGGATCTGCGTGTCCAGCGTGTGCAGCAGATAGTGGTGCTTGTACCTGAAGTGTTCCGGTGCCTCGTCTTGCCGGTCAAGCAGATAAGAGCCGACCACGCCGAGCGGCGCCTCTTCGGAGAAAAAGGCAGCCGCGTCCTCCCAGGCGGAGAGGTCGACCCCGTCTTCCGCAAGACGGTAATACAGCAGACGGCCGTGCTTCTCGTCCTGCAGAACACCGAATTCCGCATACTCCTTCAGCTTTTTCCGCACGGTGGATTCGTCTATTTCAAAGGGGGTGTCCGTGTGGGAGAGGAGTTCCGCCACACCGTCGGCAATCTCGCCCACGCTGCGCGCAGTTCCGCCGGCAAGGAGGTCCAAAATGCAGAAATGCAGCACGATGTCCTTGTCGGTGAAGCTCTTCGCCTTCCAGGCATTGTGCAGGGGATTGAAGGTCACGCTGCGGTTATCCACGGAGATGAAGACGTTTTTGCCTTCGGACGTGCGCCGGAAGGCCATGTAGCCGCCCAGCCAGCTCTCGATACGGCGGCGCTCGTCGTCGTAGCTGCGCGCGCTCTTTTTCGTATACTCTTCGCGGCTCTTGAAGCCGTAAACATAGAACTCGCGCATATAGCTGCGGATCTTTTCAAAACTCTTGATCAGTTCGCTGTAGGCCATGTCTTCACCTCCTTCCTGGTTTGGCAGGCGTGCCGGTCAGAACGCTTTTCTGTATCATACCCCGGCTTCGGAGGCATGTCAAATAATAAGCGCCCTGATTGCTCAGGGCGCCGCGAATCATGTTTTGAATTTATCCTTCGATCAGGATGGTCTTCTTCTCGGGCAGCTTGATGGTTTCCTCTTTCGGGAATTCCAGTCTCAGGACGCCATCCTCAAATTTGGCCGTCACATTCTCTTCGGTGACATGATCACCGACATAGAAGCTTCTGGTCATCGAACCGGAATACCGCTCCTGATGAACGATCTTGCCTTTTTTGTCCTTCTCTTCCTCTTCAAGCCCTTTGCTGGCTGTGATGGTAAGGTAGCCGTTCTGCAGCTGCAGATCCAGCTGGTCCTTCTTGAAGCCCGGAAGGTCAACCGCCAACTCATAGTGGTCGCCGTGATCCTTCAGGTCGGTCTTCATCACGCGGGCTGCGTGTTTGCCGTAGAGCTTCTGATCCACACCGGATTCAAAGCCTCTGAACGGAAAGTCGAACCAGTCATCAAACAAACTCTCTCCAAAAATACTCGGTAACATCATTCATGCCTCCTTTTGCATTCATACCTTTTGTTACCTGAGCAAGGGGAAGGAGGTCATTCATTCGATCTCTATTTCCTTTGTTCGAGCATATTATAGCACCGTTTTTAGCACTGTCAAGGAGAGAGTGCTAATTTCTGTGAACAAACCATGAACAAGAATTGCATGATTTTGTGAATTCGAAAGACTTGGGTTTTTAGATCCGGAGGGTGGAGAAGGCGGAAAAGGAATTGCCAATTACCCCGGCAGGCGGTATAATTCCGCCATCGAAGAAACTCCAAAACACTTTTTTAAGAGGTAGAACCCATGTCTGAAAGAAAGATAATCAAGTTTCTTGGCATTGTTCTCGCGCTGGCGATGCTGCTCAGCGCGTGTTCCCTGCCGGGAAAAGCGAAGCCAGCGCCTGCTGCGAATCCTCCAGCTGTCACTGAAACGGATACCAAGGCGGAAACAGCAGAGAAGACTGCTGATACCGAAGCATCGGAAGAAGCTGCGGAAGCGACGGGAGAAGATGTAAGTGAAACGGCAGGGGAGCCTGCAGAGGAAACTACCAGTGCGGAAGCAGTCCCTTCGGTGGAGGCTAGCGTCGCCCAAATCAAGGACTCCGGCAACATCATCCTCGCTATCGGGCCGGATGCGATGCGGGGGCTGGGGTACGAGCCTGCGGACGTCATCCTGGTGAAGATCGGAACTGCCGAACTGGAGATGCCGATCGGAACGAACTATTCGGACGTAGATACCGGGGAGCCGGTCTGCCTTTTTAAGACCAGTTCCAGCGGAGTCGACCAGGTTGTGCTGGCGGTCAATATCGGGAATATGGCTTCGCTGATGGGCATTGCCGGCGAGCCGATTGACTCTCTGACGGTTTCGGTTTCCATGGCGGAGAAGCAGGGCTACGCGGCAGGATACGCGATACACCAGCTCGGCGCCCAGAGAAGCAAAGACCGCGCCGATTACCCGGACCTGAGCGACGCCGAGTATGCCAATTTCCGCGCGGTGGAAACAACGGGCTTCGGCATGGGTACGCTGTACCGTTCCTCATCGCCGGTGGACCCTGCGCTGAACCGGAACAGGGAAGCGGACGCGGCCATGCAGCTGGCGCTGGTACGCACGGTGATAAACCTGGCGAACAGCGAAGAAACCATGAAAGGCTTTGCCGACTATAATCTGACGTATTATTCGCAGTGCAGCGTCCTGGCCCTGAACATGGGGATGGATTTCTTTACGGCAGAGTTCGAAACAAAGCTTGCCGACGGTTTCCGCTGGCTGGCCGCCCACGAAGGACCCTATCTGATCCACTGCAAGGAGGGGAAGGACCGCACCGGGTTCATCGCTGCGGTGCTGGAGTGCCTGATGGGCGCGGACGCCGATGAGATTGTGGCAGATTATATGCTGACCTACCGCAACTTTTACGGGATCGGTCCGGACTCCCCGCAGTATGCGGAGATCTCAGCCGGCAACATTGAAGCCAGTTTGTCCAAAGCCTTCGGCGTCGGATCCATCCGGGATGAAAACGCAGATCTGCAGGCGTGCGCAGAAGCCTATCTGGAACGCATCGGAATGACGCGGGACGAGATCACCTTGCTGAGGGAAAAACTGGCCGAAGACTATGCCAGCCTGAATGCCGCCGCCTGAGAACAACCACAGAAAAACGCCCGGGATTGTCCCGGGCGTTTTTGCAAGTATTCGTGTTTATCAGTGGGAGGATCAGACGCTTTCAAAATCTTTGACAATCTTCGCATCGGGAGCAGGGGTAATGAGGGAGACGACGACGATGAAGATGCAGGAAACGATGAAGGCGGGCAGCAGTTCATAAATGTTCCATGCGCCGCCGAGAGGGCGCACCAGATACTTCCAGAGGAAGATCGTCGCACCGCCGGCGATCATGCCAGCGATCGCGCCATACTTGTTGCAGCGCTTCCAGAACAGGGCGAGGAGCATCAGCGGGCCGAATGCAGCGCCGAAGCCCGCCCAGGCGAAGGACACGATGCCGAAGACGGAACTGTTTGGGTCACGCGCGAAGAAGACGGCGATGACAGCGATAACCAGCACTGCGACGCGGGCGATGGCGATCTCCTTCTTGTGGCTGAGTTCCTTGTGGAACACGCCCTTGATAATGTTGTGGGACACGCCGGATGCTGCCGCAAGGAGCTGGGCATCGGAGGTGGACATGGTCGATGATAGGATACCCGCGAGAACAACGCCGGCCAGGAGAGCGGGCAGCACGCCGTAGGTGCTCATCAGTGCAGAAATGCGGACCAGAATGGCCTCTGCTGCGGAGTTGCTCTCGAAGGGGGCAATCACACCCTTGCTGCTCATGGCAAAACCAACCAGACCGATGATGATGGCGACGCTCATGGAAATGACCACCCAGATCGAACCGATACGGCGGGAGATTTTCAGCTTTTCGGCGTCTTTAATCGCCATGAAGTGGTTCAGAATGTGGGGCATGCCAAAGTAGCCGAGACCCCAGGCCATTGTGGAAACGATGGAGATGAAACCGTACTTGCCGGGGGTGCTGCTCTGAATCGTGGTGTTCGCGAACAGGCTCAGGTAGCCGGGAACGGACCTGGCATTCTCGACCACGGCGCCCCAGCCGCCCGCGGAGCGGATGCCGAACACAAGGATTACAAAGAGAGCGATGGTCATGACGATGGACTGGATCAGGCTGGTGATCGAGGCCGCGAGGAAGCCGCCCATCGCGCAGTAGCCGACGATGACAGCCGCGGAGATCATCATGGCGGCCATGTAGCTCATGTTGGGAAAGAGATTTGTGAAGAGCTTGCCGCATGCAGCAAAGCCCGAGGCGGTGTACGGCACAAAGAAGATGATGACGACGAGCGCCGCGATGCCCTCGATCAGGCCGCTGCTGTCGCCAAAGCGGTGGGAAAAGAAGTCCGGAATCGTGATTGCGCCGAGCTTCTGGGAGTAACCGCGCAGCCGTTTCGCCACGATCAGCCAGTTCAGGTAGGTGCCGAGGGCCAGACCGATGACGGTCCAGCTAGCATCTGCCAGGCCGCAGAAGTATGCCAGACCTGGTACGCCCATCAGCAGCCAGCTCGACATGTCGGAAGCCTCGGTGCTCATGGCGATGACGATGGGGCCGAGCCTTCTGCCGCCGAGATAGAAGTCGCTGGAGGTCTTGTTGCGCCTGGAATAGGCAAAGCCGATCGCCAGCATGCCGATGAGATACACAACAATCGCGGTCAGAATCAATCCGGTGGAAGTGGTCATGGTAAAAAATCCTTTCAAAACGTGGGATGAAAGGATTATACGGCAACCGGGACAATCTTCAAGGGTGTTTTTTGATGAAATCACTTGATTATTCCCCAATCCGGCTTATAATAGAAACAATTATAATAAAACTTATGATTTCATGAAATATTTTCATTTAAGGAGGTTGAAGGATGGCGCTGGACAGATATGCGACGCTCATGACCGTGGTGGAGACAGGCAGTCTCACCAGGGCGGCGGAGCAGCTCGGCTGCACGCAGTCTGCTGTCAGCCACTGCCTTGACACGCTTGAGAGCGAACTCGGTTTTACAATTCTCCGCCGCAGCCGTGCCGGCGTTATGCTCACCGACGAGGGCGAGCGCCTGCTGCCCGCGGTGCGCAGCTTTCTGGGCGCGGCAGAACAGCTCCGGCAGACGGCGTCTTCCATCCGCGGACTGGAGTCGGGTACGGTGCGCATCGGTGCCTTCACTTCCGTTGCCGTCCACTGGCTTCCCCCGATCCTCAAAGAGTTCCAGCGCGACTACCCGCGCGTGGATTTTCGTCTTCTCAACGGCGACTATCACGACGTGGAGCAGTGGCTGGCGAACGGGAGTGTGGATGTTGGCTTTGTGGCGCTGCCGTCCCCGGTGAACTGCGAGTTCATCCCCCTGATGGAGGACAGGCTGCTCGCAATTCTTCCGCTTCACAGCCGCTTTGAACACTACCCGAAGTTCCCCCTTGTCGAATGCGAAACCGAGCCTTTTATCAGCCTGCTCAAAAGCTCCGACCACGATGCGAGAAGGGCCCTGGAAGCCGCTGGCGTCAATCCAAACGTGCGCTTTTACACCAAGGACGACTACGCCGTCATCGCCATGGTGGAGCAGGGCCTCGGGATGAGCATCATGCCGGAGCTGCTGCTGAAGGGGCGGCAGTACGACCTGCAGATCCTGCCGCTGGTTCCCGAGGCCAAACGGACGATCGGCCTCGGGATTGCCGCCGGGAGCAAAGCAGGGCCAGCCACCCGGCGCTTTGCCGACTATGTGGTGAGATATGTGAGCTCCCAGAACAGAAACACGGAAACCCGCCCGGAGGACATTCGCTATGTTTGAGGAGTATGTCTACAAACCGGGGCAATCGCAGCAGTGGAAGCGGCCGGAATGAAGCGTACCGACATTTACTCGTAGCGGCAGGCGTCCAGAACGGCTGAAATCCCCTTGAAGAATCCAAAAAGATGAAACGCCTGCAGGAAAACCCTGCAGGCGTGTTTTGTTCTTTGCTGGATATTGAGAGCTGCTTCCGTGGGTGTAGTATCAGCACGGTCGGCTTTTACAGCCAACTGACCCCGCCGGTCCGGATGTCGTATACGGCGCCGGAGATTACCGCGCTGCCGACTTCCGGATGGTCTGCAAACTCCCTGCGGAGTCTCTGCACCGCATGCTCTACATTGAGGCAGGAGGCTATATATGGATCACGCTCCTTGCCGACCGCTTCCAGAATGTCGTCCGTAATGTATTTGATGAAGCCGTCTCCGCCGCCGTGAAGGGCGGCCGAAACAGCGCCGCAGCCCGTGTGCCCGAGCACGATGATCTGGCGGCAGTCCAGGTGGCCGGCGGCATATTCAATGCTCCCCAGCTGATGCCTGTCCAGCACGTTACCCGCGACCCGGATCACGAACAGATCGCCGAGGCCGGCGTCAAAGATCTGCTCCGGGATGACCCGGGAGTCGGAACAGCAGACGACAATCGCATACGGGTGCTGGCCATTCTCGGCGGTATCCCGTCTGCGGTTTTCATCGGAGTTCCTCCGGTACCTCTCATTGCCTTCCATCAGTAATTCGAGGATTTCCTTCTGCATGCCGGAACCAGTATCCATGTTTTCCACCCTTTCTGCCGCTGCGGATTATTCCTGAGTGCTCTCTGCCCGTTATCATCCTTACTGTAACACAGTTTCGGAGACCATGCAAGAATGGCCTTTCCGGTTTCTGCGGATTATGATATAATGATATAATACCGCCGGCAGGAGCAACTCAGGAGACTGCCTGCCCCTGACGGAAATGAAAGAAAGGTGAGGAGACAAGGATGAAATCATCCCTGCAGAACATTCTGGACACCCGCGGCATCATGGTGATCGACGGCTCGATGTCCACGGCGCTGGAGAACATGGGCCTGGATCTCAACCACCGGCTCTGGACGGCAAGAGCGCTTGCCGAAAACCCTGAACAGGTCAAGCAGGTTCATATCAATTATTTCCGCGCCGGCGCAGACTGCGGGATCACCTGCAGCTACCAGGCTTCCATTCCCGGCCTGACGGGCTGTGGTTATACGGAGGCAGAGGCCGAAGTCCTGATCCGCCGTTCGGTCGAGCTGTTCCTGGAGGCGCGCGACGAGTGGTGGGAGAAGGAAGGACGCGACGCCGGCAGGGTCTGGCCGCTCTGCCTTGCGGGGATGGGTCCCTACGGAGCCTATCTCGCAGACGGATCGGAATACACGGGCGCTTATCAGGTCAGCGATGAGGAACTGTTTGAGTTCCACGCCCGCAGGGCGCGGCTGCTCTGGGAAGCCGGTGCCGACATTCTGCTGTTTGAAACCCAGCCTTCCCTGCACGAAACCCTTCTCGAGGCCAGGATCGCCGAAGAAATGAGCGCCGATTACTGGGTCAGCTTTTCCTGCCGGGACGGGGAGCACAACGGAAAGGGAGAGCCGGTCACGGAGTGTGCTTCGACCCTGTCACAGGGGCATCCGCATCTGAAGATGATCGGCGTGAACTGTACGAAGCCGGAATACATCGAATCGCTGATTTACAAGTTCAGAAGTGCGACAGAGCTTCCCATTGCGGTCTATCCCAACAGCGGTGAAGTGTATGATCCCGTCACCAAAACCTGGACGCATTCCGGCGGAAATCTGGAGTTCGGCGACTATGCGCTGCGCTATATGGCAGCCGGGGCAAGCGCCGTTGGCGGCTGCTGCACCACAACCGAAAAACATGTCCGTCAGGTCGTTGAAGCACGGGAAAAATATCTTGCGATGAACCGGCCGCCCCTTGTACCGAGGAAGGAAGCATGAAGGAATACTACAGCATCGGCGAGACTGCGAAGCTGCTTGGCGTATCAACCCAGACGCTGCGGTATTACGACCGTGAGGGCATTCTCCGGCCGGAAACCATCAACGAAGAGACGGGTTACCGCTACTATTCCTACATGCAGTTTCACAAAATCGACCGCATCAAGTACCTGCAGAGCTTCGGCCTCTCGCTTGAGGAAATTGGCGCCATCATTCAGGACGGAACCATCAGACTGCTGATGCCTGCGCTTTCCGCCCGGAAAGAAGCCCTTCTTGAGCACATCAACCAGACGGTCGAGCAGATCAAGGATATCGACTGGTACATCAACTATTTCACCTACACCGGCCTGAGCGATGACAGTTCTGCGTTTTACCGCATCCACTTGCCGGAGCGCTATGTGCTGGAAGTGCCCTGCGACCCGGAAGAGCCGCTCGGCGACATGGAGATCCGCCTGGCCGAAAAGAAGGGGAGATTGCCTTACAGCGAGCTGCCCTACCGCCGCCAGTATGGTTACCGCATCCGCATGGAAGACCTGCTCCGGAAGAAGTTCCGGCCGAGCAGCTATTATATTTTCACAAAATCCCGCCCGGATCATGTCTGCCGGGATATTCAGGTGATTCCGGAGGGTGATTTTGTCTGCTTCCGTACGCCCATCCTGAAGGAATGCTGGGACGCGGACGGCCTCAGGGCTTATTTCACCGGTCTGCCGCACCGGGATACGATTCTTGCTCTGGAATTCGAGGACAACCTGGTGGACTGGTCCGACGCCGTGTACGAAGTGCAGATCATGATCTGAACAGCGGAAGACCTTATTGCAGGTATAAGGTTTTCCCGGCGAAAACCGCGGGTTCTCCGTATTTTCAGCGCCGCTCCGGAGCTTTTTCCGGAGCGGCGCCGTTTCTCTTTTGTGGAAATGCCTAAATATCATTGGTAAAATTTGTGAAAACTACCGATTGTTATTTTCTTGACATTATCCCCGCTATATCTTTTAGAATGACAGCAGAAAGTTTAAAACGGCGGAAGCCGGAAGAACAAAAGGAGAGAATCATGAGCTACAGACTTGACACCGAGGTGCTCTATCAGGGAACGACCCCGCAGGGCATCATCCGGAACCCAGAAACCCCGGCGATCTACCCGGCAAGCGCATATATTCTCGACGATATGGACGACTATGTGTTCGCGGACAAGGGCGGCAGGTACTATTACAACCGTTCGGCCAACCCAAACCGGGACGAACTCGGCGCCGCGGTTTCCTTCCTGGAGAAGGGCGAGAAGACCCTGATCTGCTCCTCCGGCATGGCTGCCATCTCCACGGTGCTGCTCTCCCTGCTGAAGAACGGGGACCACATCGTAATGAACAAAGCCATCTACGGCGAAACCGTCGAACTCGCCGAGTGGGTTCTCCCGGGATTCGGAATCGACGTCACCTTTACGGATTTCACCAAACCGGAAGAGGTGAAAAAGGCCGTTAGAAAGAACACGAAAATGTTCTACACCGAGATTATCGCCAACCCCCTGACCCTGGTCACCGATCTGGACGCCATCGCGACAATCGCCCGGGAGCACGGTATCCTCACCGTGGTGGACAGCACCTTTACCACGCCTTTTGTCTACCGTCCGCTGGAGCACGGCGCCGACATCGTCCTGCACAGCATGACCAAATACTTCGGGGGGCACAGCGACCTTACGGGCGGCTGCGTGACGGCCTCTGCGGAACTGATCGACAGGATCAACCCCATCTACCTGCTGCTGGGCTGCTGCCTGGACCCCGTGAGCGCCTGGATGACCCTGCGCTCCGTGAAGACCATGAGCATGCGCGTCCGGACCCAGAACCAGAACGCCATTCAGATCGCAGAAGTCCTTGCAAAGGATCCGCATGTAAAGGCGGTCTACCACCCGAGCCTGCCGGACCACCCCCAGCATGAGCTGGCTTCCAGAGTCTTCGACACCGACTACGGCTACGGCGCCATGCTGAGCTTCCGACTGGTGGACGACCATGAAAAGGTTGCCAAATTCATGAAGAACCTGAAGCTCATCTGCTATCTGGGCACCCTCGGCGGCATCCGCACGACCTTCACCCATCCAAGGACGGCCTTCGTCAACAACTTCTCCGCTGAAGATCTCGACCGCATGGGTCTGGCAGAGGGTCTTGTCCGCATCTCCGTCGGCGCTGAGGACAGCCGCGATCTGATTGCCGACCTGCTGCAGGCGCTGGCCGCCATGGATTCCTGAAAACCAAAGCGAAACCCATTACAATAAACTGAAGGAGAAAGAGAAATGAGCAAAAAGATCAACTGGAAATCGGTCTTCACCGTCATGGGCGCGATCCTCGCCTTCAATATCGGCACCGGTTTCGCCACCGGTCAGGAAGTCATGCAGTACTTCTCGGTCTTCGGCTGGTGGTCCATCGGGGCCGGCCTCGCCTTCGCGGCAGCCATGGCAATCGGCATCTACTGCTTTGCCTACGCGTCCGAGCGTTTCGGCCTCACCAACGGCGAACAGGTCCTCAAGTATTACCTGGGCAACGTGCTCGGCACGATCATCAACTACTTTTACATCTTTTATCTCTATATGTGCGTCATCGTCATGTACTCCGGCGCAGCCTCCGCCCTCAACGAGCAGTATGGCGCTCCGCTGTGGGTCGGCGCAGCGATCATCGCGGGCATCTGCTGCATCACCAGCCTGGCAGGCCTGAAGAACATCGTCAACATCATCAGCAAAATCGGCCCGGTCCTGATCCTTATTGCACTGGGCATATCCCTGATCGCGGTCGTCAAGGGCGCCGCCAGCGGCGAACTGAGCGAAGGCGCAAAGCTTGTAGCCTCCGGTGAGATCGAGCATATGAAGGCTTCCGACAGCTGGCTCATCGCAGGCATCATCCTGGCCACCAGCACCATCCTGTGGTATCCGAACTTCGCAGTGGAGCTCAAACAGGAGCACAGCATGAAGAACCTGATGATCGGCCAGAGCATCGGCAATCTTCTGGTCGGCGCGGCCGAGGTCGTCATGGGCCTCGCGATGGTCGCGAACATTACCAAGGTCGCGGAACTGGACGTCCCCTTCCTGTATGTCGCCAGCCAGACTTTCAAGGGCTTCGGCTCCATTTATGCCATCATGATCTTCGCAGCCCTTTACACCACGACCTGCCCGCTGCTCTGGTCCTCGATCAGCCCCTTCGCAAAAGACGGCACGCCCAAGTACAAGATCCTCGTCGTGGCCGGCACGGTCATCGGCTTCATCGTTGCGATGCTGGTTCCATACGACGTCATCATGAACTACGTATGGGTCATCTCCGGCTGGGTTGGCTTGGGCGTTACGGTCATCATGGTTGCCCGCGTGATCTACAACCGCTTCAAATACGGCAAGAACTACGGCCTGCCTGCCGCAGAGTAAGGAAAGCTGCGCAGAAAATGAAACGCAAGCAAAATGCCCGGGAGTCATCCCGGGCATTTTGCAGATCGTTTTTTACTCCTTCGGAGGGAACTGCGCCTCAATGGCACGGCAGAACTCCGGCTGTTCCTTCCGCAGGCGAACGATGCGGCCTTCGCGGTTTACAAAGACGTGTTCCGAACGTGCTTCGCAGACGAGTTCGCCGTTTTGGTTCCGCATTTCGTAACCGATGGTCAGGAGCGCGCCGGTGAAGCCTTCCGGCCGGACGAGAACACTGATTTCGTCTCCGAAGGAACATGGATGCTTATACACGCAGGACACCGAGCGCACAGGAGATAAAATGCCATCGCTTTCCATCTTCGCATAGGGAAAGCCGAGCTGGTCCATGAAGTCGATCCTGGCTTCCTCCATCCAGTGAATATAATTGGCGTGATGGGTGATGCCCATCATGTCGGTTTCGTAGTACTGCACCTTGTGCGTATAAGCGTTCATGCCGGGGCGATCCTTTCTTTTGTTACCCTAGGGTCAGGGACCCGTTGTCTCCCACGATCAGGGGGATGCCGATCCCGCCGGACGCCCTCACGGGGGCAAACACGGCTTCGCTGTCGCGGTAGTGCAGAAACTCCTTCAGAACGGGCAGTTCTCCGATGTCCCGGAAGTCATAGGCGGTGCCCTGCGCATCCAGGGCGGCAAGGCAGGCCATGGTATCCGGACAATCTTTGGAACCGTAAATAATCATATACAGCAACTCCTTTCAGAACTCCGTGGCGGGGTGACTCTCGAACGGCTTCAATATAACATACATTCCGCGGTTCCACAATCCGGGAAACTGTCTCCGCTTATTACAGCTTTGAGCAGATCAGGTCGCCCAGACGCTTCATGCCGATTTCGATCTTTTCCGGGGTCACATTGCCGTAGCTGAGGCGCATGCAGTTTTTCCCTTCCTCCGTGCCGCCGACATAGAAACCGGC
>JAEEGL010278158.1_pt1 | contig 16727 bp, 8 predicted proteins | sample 9134231 | NCBI WGS metagenome assembly JAEEGL01 (sample SAMN16246548, study PRJNA631951) | gut metagenome | biome: gut microbiome; feature: rumen; material: fiber-attached | host: Bos | place: Iran: Karaj | collected 2018-10 | reverse complement strand
TCGTTGTTTGACTTATAGAGAACTAAAGAATAAAACTACCTGATTCGGAGTGTCACAGATTCAACCTCAATTGATTCGTGTTCTCTGGTTCTCGTGTAGAAGCGATTATGCTTTCAAAAGCACTTCGAACGGATGCTATGAATTCTTCTCTAGTTATCTTTGTGATTCTGTGCAAGTCCTCTTTCTTGACAGATATAGAGTCGCTGTAAGATGTGCAACTCGTTATGGTCAGAATATCGTTCGACTCATCCGAGTCAGCGAGGTACGCCGACACATCGAACACTATAGTCACTCCACCGAACAAGCGTCTGATTTCCGACACTTTTCCTTCGATGATGTTGTCATCCTTCGCGTATCGGATGTAATCGCCTTTCTTGATGCCAGGAACCATGCTTGCTATAAACAGTTCGTCTATCTGCCGCTGTGCTTCGAGCTGCTCGTTCGCAGCACGGTTGCGTTCTTTTCTCAGACGATCTATTTCTGCGTCTACAGTTTCGATACCTGTATATTCTGAATAGTTAGCCATAGGTCACAAGCATACTTTGAATTTCAGTTCGTACACATCGTCTAGAGCGTCAATGAACGATTCTTCGAGGAACACCTCGCCAGATTTCGACTGCTCTTCTATCAGTTTACCGATCTCGGTTAGTTCGGTCGTTAGGCCGTGTCCGTTCTTTCCGAACGACACCTTGATCTCGCGCTCATGCGGAACGCCATCTAGATACAAGGTATTTGTAGTTGTCCTGATTAGTCCTTTTTCCATAGTCGTTATTGAATATAATTGCAATAGAATATAACCTATCGAGAAAGACAATTTAGTGCGCAATGTTCGAGAAACGACAATCTTCTGAGTGTTGTTTATTATATAGGTACTCAAAACTTGAAAAGACGCAATTATAGCATAACATGGCACAAGTAAAATTCAATAGAGGTACATGGAGAACAGATGGTCTCGGCGATAACGACATATCGTTCTTGCAGGCAACCGCTCAGTCACCAACTGGATCTGCGGCTTCGTCTGGAGACTATGGTTTCATATATGTAGGTAGCATACTTTCTGCCACAAAGTACATAAAGGCTTTGGACACGAAAGGCTATACGACTCCATCTCAGTCGATAACTCCATCAGGAGGAACCGCCACTACTCACTACAAAGACGCATTGATGTACATTGGTCACAATACATCGACTAATGTACTCGACTCAAATATCACTGGTCTACTTGGTATAGACACTGCCGACATTGTTGGTCTAGACGGATATACCGCAGGAGACACCAGCATAATGACCTCTGCAGGCGTTGCTGAGTATGTTACATCTGTCGCTTCGTTGGTTGACATTTACCACGGAACCGGTGTTTGGGACTCGGCTAACAACAATCCATTCAAATACATAGCAAAATGCTATGTTAGCGGAACAGAAGTCCAAGCTGGTGGCACAAACTATCAGGCGTTGGAATTCACGATTCCGACAATGACATCATCAAGCACGACAGGTTTTGCGACAGATGACACACATTTGGTAACTCCTGCAGCTGTAGCGAATTACTTTGCAAATCTTGCTGGCGGAATGCGCTACCGTGGTGTTCTGACAAGTACAACCGCTCCAACTGGTACGAAACCTGGTGATGTGTTTATTGCTGGTACTGGTGGAATAGCAGCTCTTGGTGCTGAAGAAAACGATATGATTATCGTAAACGAGAACTACACCACTGGAAATCTAACGAATTCAAATACTGATGTATTCGAGAGAAACATTGATGGTGCAGTTTCTACAAGCGAGACACTTTCTGACGGCAAACTGATTCTTGGAGCAGGTTCAAAGACAGTAAAAGGTCTTGCAACAGCAAAAGGTGACATCGTCTATAGTACTGATGCAAACACAATCGGTGGTTTAGGAATAGGAACAGTAGGTCAGAGACTTCAGGTTGTGAACACAGCATCTTCTGGCGATCCAATACTTCTACCAAGATGGCAAGACAACTACGAACTTAAGATAGCTGCTGCAACAGGAACAAATGCAACGGGTATTGATGTGTTCTTGTTCAAGAATGGTAGTGCTGCCGCAAACGCATCATACCACGGACAAACATTCGATGCGAATGGTAAGATAAACATTCCTATCACAGCTGGTTCTGCAACATCTGCCAACACAGTCGTACAGAATTCGGAAAACACTGGAAAACACGCAATCTTGTTCAAGGGCGCTGTAACCAGTGCAAGCACTCCAGCATCAGGTGAAGCAGACGATGTCGACTACAACACAACGGTTGTGATAGATGCCGCAGGCGGAAATCTAGAAGCGAACGATGTGAAGATCAAGGACGGCAACACTCAGATAAATGTTTCTGCTAGCATCATTTGGCACGAACTGTAATATCCAAACTATACTTCTTAACAACAGAAACCGCCGCACATCCGTGTGAGGCGGTTTTTTTGTATGCACGGATTCTCTGATGCCTGAGCAATCCAAGATTTATTATTCAACATAAGACAAGACATTTTTCTATAATGGGACAGATAAAGTTTGGTAGAGGAACGCCTACGCAATACAGCAATTTGGCGACCAAAGATTCCAACGAGGTGTACTTCGTGAATAATTCTTCGAGTCCTAAAGACAACAAGATATATCTCGGTGACAAGCTGATGTCAACGATGGACATAGCTTCACTGTACTCGAGTTCTGAAAAGGGAACTCTATACTATTCAAATGGTTCTGGTAACCAGTTAGCATCGTTGGTGTTTTCATCTGGAGATTCTGGTAAATTCCTAACGGTGGGCTCGAATGGTGAACTTGACTGGAGTAACCCCAAGATGACATTCATGCAGACAGCAGTGTCAGATGCGAACTACTATCCCCTTTCCATGAGATATACTACTAACACAAATAGTTCCAAATATATTGAGTATGGTAGATTCTCAGCAACAGCAAATGGTTCTGGCGATGGATATTTGTCAGCAAATGGTAAAGGAGATGTTCGCACAAGAAGCTTGGAAACTATGTACGATGTATCGGCTAGTGGAGGAGTTCGTTCAACAGCGTACATATCTACTTCTGGATACATATCTGCTGATGGAGATCTATCTGTTCTTGGAAATGCGACAATTGGCGACTACGGAACAGCAGGTGTGTCGATAGACGGAGGAAATGTGTATGCTGATGGTAGCTTGTTTGGATTTCTTGCTGACACTGACGGTACGACAGAACCTTACTTCATATTGTCTTCATTAAACCATCCCATCATATCAAACAACGCGATAGACCAGACTGTAGCTGGAGACGACACACGACCGCTGACGGCTGCAAACACAATGTCTCTAATCAACAGCAGTGTCAGTTCTGCACAATCTGACTGGATAATAGATTCAGTAAGTGATCCGAGATGCGTATTGAACAAACCATGTGTATATAGTGGTGAATCTGGTTCGTCTAGTTTGGATTCTGTCGTGATTAACAGAACTGTATCTGTTGGTGATTCATTCGGAGATCATTCTGTTTCAGAAAACAATGGAACCGCAACAGGTTCTTATTCTCACGCAGAAGGATATGACACATTAGCTTTTGGAGTTGATTCTCATGCAGAAGGAGCTGGATCTGGTTCCAACAACATAAGTGGATTTACTGTATCTGGTCCAAGAGATGCAACAGAATATGAAGCAAACGACACATCAAGGATCTCTGTTGGAGATATGTTGATTTACGGATCACTTGACCAAAGAAATTATCCTGCAACGGTTGTAAGTATAACTGATTCTACTCATTTTACTGTATCTAGGACATTAAACTCGGATTCAAAACTTACAGATGCATCATTATCAAGAAATTTAAGTGGTATTTCCTTTGGAAACGCTGCCCATTCAGAGGGTGTATTCACTATAGCTGGTGGCGAAGGATCTCATTCAGAAGGACTGAGAACCATTTCGCATGGAGGATATTCTCACGCAGAGGGAGAAAAAACTTACACAACAAACAGTGGTGAGCACGCAGAAGGTATGTTCAACCTGTCGAACACAGGACAGACCAATGCTGACAAGACAATCAGTTCGATTGGTATAGGAAGTGTCGCTGGTCGTAAGAACGCCTTAGAAGTGATGTTGAACGGTGACATCTATGTCTATGGCGTAGGTGGATACGATGGAACGAATCCTTCTACATCAACGACACTACAGGACTCGCTATCCGACTCTGAAAACATGGTTTCCTTGGAATATTCGGAACTTGTGTATAAGGTAAACCACAGTGAACTTATTCCAGGTATGCAGTATAGAATCATTGACTATACCTGCACTACTACTCAGACTAATACAAGTAGTGCAAGTCATGTATTTGATATAATCGTTACTGCTGATTCTGAGACTGAACTTAGCGAGATCGCCAGAGCTGCACATCATAGTGGGGATACATACTTCGCTAACTGCGATCTCGATTCTTGGGAGTTGAAGTATTGTATAGAGAACGACACTAATAGGTTTGCTTGGGCAGATAGTACTAATGGTAAGGGTATTATCTACTATATGAAAGATGAATGGAACAACGAGTGCCCGTATGACTTCAAGAACATCATGTTCAAGAGATGGGCAGTTACGGAAGTCACGGATTCAGTGCTGGACCAAGACACCGTGGATGCGTTGAACGAAATCTTCGTTTTCGATGGTAGCGACAACAGCAAATTCCAGGCTCGCTTCGGCTACCAAGAAAACAATTGCACTTACGGTTCAACGACCCATGTTGTAGATGCAGAAGACTCGGGGTGGTACTACACCTTCTCAATCATCATGAATGATACTGACAGTGGCGAGTTTGCCATTGACAATATCGAAGACGGTTCCATCAAAGGAAACAACTTCTACAACGATGAAGGCGGTGGAGGTTTTCATGGAAACTCCATGAAGCCTCGCTACAACAACATGGCTTCGGATGAAGGCGGCATTGATGGCGCACAAGTGCTTAACAATATCGTCTTCAACGGTTACTATGAAAACAGCGAAGAGGCACCGTACATCTACGCTTGTTTCATGAACCATTTGGGCGGTAACTGCTATGACAACACATTCGGGAACGATTGTTATTACAACTCGTTCGGGAACAATTGCTACAGAAACTCGTTCGGGAACTACTGCTACAATAACTCGTTCGGGAACAGTTGTCAGTACAATTCATTCGGGAACAGTTGTTTCTCGAACTCGTTCGGGAACGATTGCGGTAATAACTCGTTCGGGAACAATTGCTACAGAAATTCATTCGGGAACAATTGCTGGTATAATTCGTTCGGGAACGAATTTCAAAACAATTCGTTCGGGAACGGTTGTTATTACAACTCGTTCGGGAACGAATTTCAAAACAATTCGTTCGGGAACGATTGTAGATACAATTCGTTCGGGAACTACTGTCAAAACATCACTGTTTTTGACGGGGTTCAGTATTGCAGCGTGACCGGAGGAGCCTCAAACGCACCCATTAAGAACGCGCAGATCCTCAACGGAACGGCAGGTGCATCAGCCCAAAACAAACTGACAATCACATTCTCCAAGAACAAGGATTACACTCAGGTTGCAGGTTTAGTTGATGGAACTGACCTTAGAATATGGATAGCTGAAGATGAAGTTACTGGACCTACTACAGCGACAGACAATCATATAGCATTATTTGATGGAACAACAGGAAAGGTAATAAAGGACGGTGGATTAACGGTTTCAGAATTGCAAGCGGGCATACCTTCACCTGCAGATGCAGCACCACTGATGGACGGAACAGCAACCGTTGGATCATCCACCGACTATGCTAGAGAAGACCACATACACCCTAAAGACACGAGTAAAGCAGACAAGGTTAGTGGTGCTACAGCAGGCAACTTTGCAGGTCTCGACTCTAATGGAAACCTGACTGACAGTGAACATGATGCTAGTGAACTAGTTCCTTCGGGAGGAACAACTGGGCAGGTTCTAGCAAAGCACTCGAACACAGACAACGATGTGGAATGGGTGACACAAGTTTCACCAACTGAATTCTACTGGGCTAACCAGTCGGTTCAGTCTTCGGTGTCTTACGCAACCACTCCAGAATTCCAACAGGTGACTATAAATGGAGACTCTGCTGCTACAGTGGCTTCTACAGACCACTGCATTATTGTATACGACACAACTAATAAGTGCTTAAAATTCACATTCTAGACTATGGGATTGAAAGTATGGTTATCACTTAACGGTACTCTTGAGAACAATATGCTGAATGGAATAAAACATTCAAGCACATCAGGAACCGTATCATATACAACCGGTAAGATAGGACAAGCACTATCGTGCAACGGATCGACATATTGCGTATATAACGGAATCAATCTTGGTTCCGATGCAACGATATGCTGCTGGTCAAAGACCTCGACAAGTAAGAAAATGAAATGGGTGCTGGTTTGTGATTCCAGTGACTTTTTGAATATTTACGAAAATTCTTTCTACACACTTAACACCGGTGACAGCAACAACAATCCATTCAAGGATGCATCAAACAACACGGTTTCCGTTATCACTGACGGTAAGTGGCACCACTTCGCTGTCACATTCGGAAACAATCTTGCAAAGCTATACATAGATGGTCAATATAGAGGAACGGCACAAACATTCAGGAGTCCGGCTTGTACTAACGGGACAATCAAAATCGCTGGAGGATTTAAAAACACACACACATATGACTGGAATGGTGCATTGAACGACTTCCGCATATACGACAATTGCTTATCTCCAAAGGAAATCTCGGAACTTTCACAAGCCCTTATACTGCATTATCCGTTAGACAATGTCGCTGCACTTATGAGTAAATGCGATAACATAACTTGGAACCAGTTGGCTAAACCTACAAATGCTTCACAATCAACAGCAAAAAATGTTACATATAGTAGGACCAATAGAAAGTACCTGAACATACAGACGACACAGGATGGTGTTAGTGGAACCGGATCTCAGACGATAGCGTCAAATTACTTAAATGAAGAATCAATCGCCGGTACAGGGATTTTCAGACAGCAATCTGGTCATAAATACTATTCACCGAATACATTACCAGATGGGTTTGTGTTTTCAATTAACAACTATTCATATGGTATATCTCCATATTCTGGTGTAATACAAACTGGTGTAAGACCATCCAATCCAAGTACAATACAATACTGGTCGTTTAAAGGAAATGGTGGTACCGTTGTTCCAGAACTTGTACAATGTCCACTTATGATATTCGACCTTACTATGATGTTCGGTGAGGGAAATGAGCCCACCAAGGAAGAGTTCGATATGATGTTCCCATATAGTTACTATCCGTACGACACAGGAACCGTTAAGAATCTAAAGACACCAATGCCAGACTGCTCCGGATACAAGCGTAATGGAACGATAACAGGAACGCTGTCACTGGAATCTAGCACACCAAGATATAGTAGATCCACATCGTTCGATGGAACCAGTTACATATCCGTTCCAAAATCTGTAAAAGTAAAAGACGAGATAACTTTGTCGGTATGGGCATATCTTGACAACTGGACAACATACTGTGATACAAATTCTACAAATGGAAGATTCATAAGCTGCACACAAACTGGTGGTTGGACAATTTCTGCTGAGAGTGGTGTGATAAAGTTCTACATGGGAACCGGTACATCAAGTAACACATACAAGACAGCAAACGCATCAACAGCACTTGCAAACCTTTCGTCTGGATGGCACCTGTTCACAGGAACATATGACGGATTCAGCTCCAAGATATACATAGATGGTGTTCTAGATGGTTCGTCAACCGCATATTCTACTAAGACACCCATATACTACCATTCGACAAACGGTGTGTTCATAGGGGCAGAAGCAGGAGCATCTGCCACAGTACCAAACGCCACAACAAAACTGTTCAACGGAAAACTATCGGATATGAGAATATACGCGACAGCACTCTCAGCAGACAAGATAAAGGAACTTTACGACACTAGTGCTTTCGTTGACAACAACCAGAATTTACTATGCTATGAGTTCGTTGAAGATTCTAGTTCGACTTCTCAAATAGATAAGACTGGTATCGTGCATTCGCAAGAAATAGATGAAGATTGTGTTAGGTATGACTATTTGCAATGTGATACAAGTTCATGGATAGATACTGGTGTAAAACCTACAGCAAATACCAATTTTGAAATGGATATATCATGGAATGCGGTAACCCCTGAGGATGTATTTTTTGGATGTAGTGAGACATCAGCATATGCTAATGGTAATAACTTCTCTATGGATAAGTTAAATTCAAAAATTATACATTATGCATTTAAGCAGAGTGGAACTAGTACAACTACATCTGTAACAGCAAATACAATATATAAGTTTAGACTGTTTGGAAACACGCTTACTATAAACGGAACATCATATACTGTAACTAGAGCAAGCACACAACCAGATCTTAACTTATATCTGTTCGCACGAAATATAGCTAATGTAAGCGACCCTACCACAAACCAATATACCAATAAGTGCATTAAAAAATTATACGGATGCAAAATATATGAAGGAACTACACTTATTCGTGATTATGTACCATGCAAGTACAACGGTGCGGCCGGATTGTGGGACTGCATAAACAACCAATTCTATGGTAACAACGGTACTGGATCGTTCACACTTGGTACTCCAGTGGAATCAATCACATCAATATATAGTGACAAGATATTGTCAAAACAACTTATAGAGATTTAGTAAGCATTACATTCTTATATAGATACTTTAAAAGTCAACAATATATAGAGACTAGAACATGGCATCTCTAAAAGATCTTATAGTTAACGGTTCGACCAACCTCATAGGTGAGTCGTTTGCCGACATAATACACGCGAACTCGTTCAAGACGAATGGTGGAACATCCAATGACTTCGTTAAAGGAGATGGTTCGTTGGATCCAAATGTCTACATAACATCGGCTGCATTGTCAGGTCTGGCATTGGACGCAGATGTTGTCCACAAATCCAATCCAGACAACACCGTTGAGGTTATAACTGCATCAAAGACGGTTATGCCGGATTCCAATTCATCTGCAAGTTTCACTATAGAATCTAGTGCTGCGACACCGAATGCCGAACTGGTTCTTAAGAGCTACTCGACAAACAAGACTCCAGGCATAAGATTCAACAGGAGTACTTTGGATTGGGTAATCGAGCACGATGCGGACTTAATGTTCAATTCAAAGACCTCGTCAACCACAAAGTCAATACTTATACTGAGAGATAGAGACGGATACCATAATGCTCAGTTTGGTAGTGGCATAAGTGTGGTAATCACTGGTGACGCTGCAACACCTACAAACGAGTTGGTTCTTAAGAACTATCCAGATGGCAACAAAACACCATCATTAAGATTCCAAAGAAGCAATGCTGGTATATCAGATAGTTATATCGACTGGTTACTATACGCAAATTCTGATGGTGCCCTTTATTTGGTTTCAGAAAGAAACGAATCTTCATCAGGAACAAAAGTTACATTCGGTTCCACAATACTTGCTTCTTATCTAAACATACTAGCTAGTGGAAAGAGCATAACAACTGCTGCAGACAGTTCAACACCGACAAATACAATATCTCTTGTAAACGCATACACATCTGGAGATTCCACAACATACGGTTATGCCACTCCAAAATTGCTGTTCCAGAGAGGTCCAATAGATTCTACTGGAAACATCTACAACAACTGGTCTATACAGAACACATCCGGTGGTGCATTGAACATCGCTTTGGAGACAGCAATAAATTCAGCAACACCAACTGAAACGAATATACTGACTCTTAGTGGTTCATACAACTCAAACACAAGACTTGCCCAGTTCGGAACAGGTGTCAATGTAAAAGCACCAACATTTGAAGCAACGACAGCAAGTACCACAAACAGCACCGGATACATAAAATCCGACGGATCCGGTTACGGTGGTGTATTCACAAACGGTTCGTCTCCAAAACCGGGTCTTGTGCCAGCCGGTCCTGCAAGCAATCAGACGTCTCTATACTTGAGAGGTGACGGTACTTGGCACGAGCCACCTGGAGGTGGAGGTACGGCGACATCCATCAGTTATGATAACGATACCATCCAGTTCGACCCAGATACAGTCGTTGTACCATCAACGGAAACAAGTACGAAGACAATCAATGTCGTATCTGCCAACGATGTCCAGAATGTGTCTGGAACATTAGAAGGAAAGATAACCAACATAAAGGCACACGATGTTTCAAAGCCGTGGAACCAGTTGGTGTCAAACGGCAATTTCAGTAGATGGTTAACGGTTTCTATATCAACTACACCAGATGATTTCTCTAGAAACTCATATGCTGGTACATCATTTATGGATGCTAGTAGGATAAATGCCGGTGACACAGATGGCATAAAGATGTCTTTCAAAGCATCTACAGGAATTAGTACTGGATATCTATATTGTTATGCACCATACATTGATGCAAACCACAAGTATTATGTTTCGTTATGGAGACGGTCTGACAAGACTGTCAGATTCTATGTGTTGAAATCTACAACTGATGTAGGAAGCATTGACTTTGCTGCAGACACAACTGGTTCGTTTGTTTCTGGTGTTGTAACTGCAAATTCAAGCGCAACTAGCTCAAACGCTAGATTTGGAATCGGCGTATATTCTGCAAGAAGTGGAAACTATGCAGAGATCAGATACCTAAATGTTGTTGACTTGACCAGAATATATGGTGAAGGAAATGAACCAACCGCAGCCGATTTTGAAGCAGAATATGGCACTGAATGGAGAACTATGTGCGAGTTTTGCTCTCCATCTGTAGTTGGATACAAAGAACCAGGAATCACATTCACCGGATATAACTTACTTGTCAATGGAAACAAGACGGTCTTGCCTGCAGCCACATACAAGATAGAAGGAGACTATACTTCGGTATTGTTCTCAGCACTGAATGATGGTGATACAGGATATACTGCCTTGAGTCCATCTGGCGGTGTGTTCACACTTGCAAACGCAGGATATGTTCTGGTCGAAGGTTACAACGCAAGCACAACTTGCATACACAAGTCGACCGGAACAACATCATATGCTGCACCAACAAAGAGCACTATTGTAATCAATCCAAGTGGAATCTGTGGAACTTGTGATGGTGAAACAGAGGTTGTGTTTCCAAATGGTCTGATGAAAATCGGAACGACTTGCGATGAGATAATTACCGACCCAGACGGAATAGCACGAACCGCCACAAAACGAATCAATGTCAGAGCATTCGCAGAAGGAGATGCAACCTCAGAAACGATGATTACTGATGGTGTCAACACAGCTGAGATAATAACTGCAAAGACATACCAATTAGTCGGACCGATTGATATGCGGTTTATGACAGATTCTTCTGGTATTGATGTTGTCTCTACTGCATTGGATGGTGAGCAGATGGGAATGCGTAGAAATGTAGATGTCAGTATTTCGTACACAGAACACGAAGATATTGAACCAGTACGGAATACACAATATGAAACAGATAAACGGCATATACAAGACTGGCGGATTGATGGTGTGGATATAACACCATTGGACAACTCAACGAATATAGTTACATCTGGTGGTGTCAAGAACTATGTTGACAGACGCTGCCGCATGTTCTATGGAGAATGCTATACTGAGACGAGTTTCTCAAGAAAGAATGTAGTTTGTCCAGAGATGAAACGGGAAGACCTTGTTCCGGGTACGATCTTGATATTGAAAGTGTGGTATAAAAACACTGCCGCCGTTGCAAATTTGGTATTGAATGTGAATGATTTTGGTTCATATCCTATAAAGAAGATATATGGAACTTCAGGAACCGTCAACCTGACACATTCATATGAACTTGCGGGAACCTGTATGCTGTATTTCACAGGAACAAACTGGATCTTAGTAACAACCGACTTCAACTCGACATACGCAAACTACTCATTCGGAAACGGATATGCTACAGATAGCAGAACAGATGACACCTCTCCAACAGCCGTAACAGCGTTGTATAGTTCTTCTGGTTCCACAAAATACTATATTCTGTCAAACAACGGAATTGTTGCTGTACGGTTCAAGCACGATGTTGGCGCTTCAGCTACATTGAACATAGACGGTAAAGGTGCTAAAGAAATCCTATACAACGGTGCACCGATAACAGCTGGAGTAATCAAAGCCGGCGATACAGTAACATTCATATACACTACAGTAACAAACATAACTGGCCATTCTGCAGGATATGTCGTTCTATCAATAGACCGCGCTTGCTACGAAGCTGATACGATCTATGAGAACTACCTGAAAGCTGGCGACACAATCGGTACAGTCACTTTAACAGAGTTTAACCCTGTCGCAGACACTGTTCATATTACACCACAATCGTTAGGAACCTCGCAACAGACGCAGGCTCGTGCAAACATCTCGGCACAGGAGACACTCGTGAGCGGAACGAACATCAAGACAATCAACAACCAGTCTATACTAGGAAGTGGCAACCTAGATATCAGTGGTGGAGGCGGAAGTTCGGTAACCGTTGACACGGCCTTGTCTACGACATCAACGAATCCTGTTGAGAACCGCGTGATAACCAATGCGTTGAGTGGAAAAGTGTCAGATGTTACTGTCGGTGGTACAAGTGTAGTATCGAACGGCACGGCAGTGATTCCTGCGATACCAGGAGACACGAAAGTCACTCAGACAGTTTCTAGTGCTACAGCGAACTGGCGAGGCGTTCTGATTGGATCATCGAACAACGCATCAGAATCTGGGTCACTAAATACGACAACTGACACCTGTATGGTGTATGAAGGATTGCGTTACCAACCTTCTACAGGAACGCTGAAAGCAACGAAGTTCAAAGGAACTCTACAAGGAACGGTCGAAGGCGCTGTCACGGTATACAGTGGTTCAGGAACACCATCGAGTAGTTTAGGAAGTGACGGTGACATATACATAAAGACATCATAATATGAGTAGGATAGTAGAAAAATCGTCATCAGCGACCGCTGTTCCGTCTAGTTACGATAGTGGATACCAAGCTTATTCGGTATCTAATCTGACAAATGCATATGCCAACCAAAGCAGCACAACATATGCACAGATAAACTTGACTAGAAACTCTGGCGCAGTAACACAGATATACTACAATTTCAGTGTGACAGGAATACCTTCTGATGCAGAGATAACAAGTGTGTCTTGTGCTTGCAAATGCTCGATAAGCACGACAACTGCATCAAGAGTGACAACGAGACAAGCGCAATTGTATGCTGGTAGTACAGCAAAGGGCACGCCATACAATGTACCAAACAGTACGACAGCATACACCATAGATGGTGGAACAAGTTGGACACTTTCTGACATACAGGATCTAAAGATCCGTCTATATGCTGTTAGAGGAACCTCAAATGTGACTACAAACTATTACTTCTGTTTCTATGGCGCAACAGTTACAGTAAACTATACTTATGATGAAACCGAATACCAAGTGACTTTGACAAGTAATGTCTCTGGTGTTGTGTTTGACCAAGCGTCACAGTCCCAATATGAAGAATTCTGGGTAGCGTCAGGCGGAACCACAAACATAAAGATATTCGGACTATCAGACCTTGCCTCGATAATTGCAACAGACAACAATACCAATGTCACAAGCAGTTTGGTTTATGATGATGACATATATCTATATGTTATTTCAAGCATAGCTACTGACCACACGTTCGTTATAAATCCTGGAATCGTTCCTGCATCGTGGCCAGTCTACATAAAGATAAATGGTTCGTGGGTGCAATCTAGTGAAGTGTATGTCAAGGTGAACGGATCGTGGCAAACAGTTGGCACTGTGTACAAGAAAGGTGAGAACGGATGGGAGCAAGTAGAAAAGCAAGCCATGTTCTCTTCACCAGGAGTATTATATATGAAAGGCACATAATCGGTAAACTCCGATGCACAAGCAAATGTATTATATACTATAGTCTAAAAGATAGAAACGATATGACAACATACATAAAGCAGGTTCTCGACCAATCGAACAACGAGATACTTCCTGTTACGACTACGACAGCAGTTCTGAACTCTGACGGAACGACAGTACTAGAAAACCGTCTGCAGTCAATCGAGTCGCTGTTGGTGGATTTCAACGGATTGCATACTGGCCTTGTACCTGTACCAGTTGGATATTCCGAAAACCTCGGAGCAATATACATGAAAGGTGATGGACAATGGTCGGAATTTGCCACAGATGTGAACACCGCTGTCGCAAATGTGTTCATTCCTTTGGCAGGTGGCGCTATGACGGGAGGAACCTCGCGCTACATAACGAACATGACGGACACGCTTCCAAGTGGCGCTGACATAACCAACTTGTCCTCAACGCATCGTGGCTATGTAGCATCAATGGGAATGGTTGTAGACAACTTCTTGCCCCTGAAAGGCGGTACGATGGACCGAGAAGGATCCGGTATAAATATGAGCGGTACCGTCTTAACCGGTCTTACACAACCAGTAACTCCTGAAGATGCTGCAAACAAGAAATATGTCGATGACTTGTGCGGAAACAACCGAGCTTGGTCGAATCAAGACCATCTTCCTAGTCTTTTAGACGGAAGCAAGGCCGTACAAGCTGCATATGTGTATTCATCTGCAACCACTGCTCAGAACACACTGGCATTCGGCACAGCGGGTATGGTCGAGGACACGACTTGCCACATATTCGTCTATGGAGGAACCGAAAACTCAATGAGCTGTAGCGGTGGTCTTGGAACACTAATCATACCATTCAACAAGACAGCTGCAGGAACTACGGTCAGCCAAGGCTCAAACCGATACGAAACAATAATCGTTGACGGTGAGGTGGTGTTCAACCAAGGAGCATTCTATAACCAGAATAGTAACAAGTCGATAACTATGGTGGCGAACAAGATCGTTGAAATAAGCGTGATGTACCAGAAATACCAAAGTGAAAACGAGACATACCATAGAACGATAATAAAGACAGATTACCATACAACAGCTTAATAATGAGTGGAACAACATTAGAAAGAAGACGACTCCTCGACAATGAAGCCGGTGGCGGCGGAGGCGGCGGTGTCGAAGCACCTCCAACACCAGTCGTTCATGTGTATCCATCAAAAGGAAACACGTTGACTATATCAAGTTCTTTGTCAGGAGGCGGTAGAAGCCAAGACAGAAGCCAAGATAGAACGATGACAGTGACAAACTCATCTTACAATTCTTGGACAAATCCAACGACATCTGTGTTGGTCAACATGACACCGTACGACACGATCTATTCGACAAAGGCCGGCTCAGTTAACTCGAATATGGTGTGGTGCTATGTGTACTGTCCTGACACTGTAGGTGCAACAATAAATGCAAAGGTCACTTATGTCTTGTCGTCTAGTCTTAGTCAGCAGAATCTGTCTGTGACAACGACATCTAGCACTTTCATATCCCTTGCTATAAGCAACTCGTTCGCCAATATGTCTGGTGGTACATCTCCAAACTACGGTCATCCGTATCTCGACACGGCTAACTTGACCTGCATACAGGTATCCGTGACTGCGACAAAGGACGGTTCTACATCTTTGAGCAAGGATTTCACCATATACATACAGAACACAACGATAACTCTGACTGCTCCGACATTCACGCCTCCTGGAAACACATCATACTTAGGTCCGCAGAGTGTGATTATAAACGAGGATCCGAATTACTCTAGCCAGTCTGGATTCTACACATTGTATTCGATGGGTCAGCAGTCTGGTGTGCCGTCACCGAACATCCTATATACTTCAGGAACAACTGTTCCAGTAAACTCTACCTGCTATCTTAACGCGAAGAGCTTCTTGAATCTCGGTAACGGAACTACTGTCGAATCAAGTATGACATCGCAATTGTACACCATAAGCACACCATCGGCAACTTTGAGTCCTCCGACATACTCCCCTCCACCAGGAAATTTCTCAGGAAACACAAGTGTCGTAATACAGAATCCAAACTCAAGTCCAACAGGAATATATACCATTTACTATACGACAAATGGCTCGACACCTACGGAATTTAGTTCTATATATTCTACTCCAATCTTGATAACGGATTCAACGACATTCAAAGCAATAGTCGTTGACAGTTCTGTCACGCCGCACAATGTTTCCTCTGTAGCTATAGGAACATACACGAACCAAGCGACATACCAGCAGAATTTTGTGTCGCACACTGTGAATTCTGACACGCCTAGTACTTGTGGCGACTATAGCATTACTAAGACTCAGTCGGCAGGAAGTCCAACCGAAACATACGGTTTCTGCATAAACGCATCTAACAAAGGATCTGTAGTGTATTTCACGACCGATGGAACCGAACCAACAACATCATCTCAGACGCTTGGCGAAGGAGGCTGGTATTATCTAACAAGACCAAACACCACACTGGTAAAATATCTGGTAGTTGCTCCCAACTGTGCTGATGTCCGCGGTGAATGTTGGATACTTGTCAACAAAGCGTTGGTAAGATTCCAATATGGTGGATATCCGTTCTTGTTAGGTCCAATTGGCAATTTGAACTGGTATAGTAGAACAGCTGGAAACTACAGCGAGACATCATCGTGCTACATATACCATAACGATGACCAATTGGATCCAGCAAACTTGTCTACGCAAACAGTCGAAGTCATCATATACCATAACGATGACCAATTGGATCCAGCAAACTTGTCTACGCAAACAGTCGAAGTC
>JAEEGL016293361.1_pt1 | contig 16728 bp, 17 predicted proteins | sample 9134231 | NCBI WGS metagenome assembly JAEEGL01 (sample SAMN16246548, study PRJNA631951) | gut metagenome | biome: gut microbiome; feature: rumen; material: fiber-attached | host: Bos | place: Iran: Karaj | collected 2018-10 | reverse complement strand
TGCGTTTGATTATGCATTTACAACAAAAAGGCCGGTAATATCGATTGATACACCAATGAAAATTATGAATCCGGATTATAAGAAGATTGATATTGAGCCGATTAATATATGGTGTCGCGAAGTATTAGGTGAGGTAGTAAAAGTTAAAGATGTAAAGAATATCGATAAGGTAGTGGCAAGAATGTTAAAAAACCCGGATAAGTATAAAAAACAAATTACTGATTTAGAGAAAGATTCGGTATATAATATAGGTAAATCTGCTGAGGTGGGTGGCGAGTATATTATTAAGTGTGTTCAAGAAAAAATTAAAGAAAGGAAAAAGAAAAAATGAACATATTCGGATATATAGATCCGTCGGTAATGACGTATGCGATTCAAGCGGGAGCGGGAATTGTAATTGCAGTAGGTGCGTTTGTCGGTTTATACTTTAGAAAAGCAAAGAAGAAAGTTGGAAAAAAATTAGGAATTGATGAGAATAAGAATAAAGAAGTTGAATCTGATGAGATCGAAGTAAAGAAGAAAAAAGAAGAAAAGAAAAAATAAAAAGAGCCCCTCTAAAAGAGGGGCCGTTTTTTGACATCTTATTTGAAGTTTGCTTTTTGTTTGGCATAGAAGATGATGCCGAGGACTATCCAGATAATTAGCATAATATAGCTTTCTTTACCGAAATGGACTCCGGAAAGGCCAGGGATCGGGATGAGCTGAAGGATGATAAAAATACAGGAGAAGATGGCTCCTAGTATTGCCATAATCTTTAGCTCCGTTGTCCCGTCGTGGTCTCTTTTCATGGTTCTTAAGGTTGCGACGCTAGTCGCGAGGTAGCCAATTGAGGCACCAATAGCGGACATGTCAACAAACCAACCGAGTGCTTCGCGGCCGAGGATTGGGCCAGAAAGCGAAACGATAATACAAAAGATCATCGCATTTCTCGGGGTATTGTGGCGTTTGTCGATTTCGCCGAACCATTTCGGTAGGAATCCGTCTTGACTCATAGAATACATGAGTCGAGATGAGGCAAGATAAAAGCCCATAATACCGGATAATACTGCGGACGATACTCCGACGCCGATGAGAACCTTACCAAATGTACCTAGTAGTTCTGTGGCTGCAACAAGTACAACCCATTCTCCGGCCATGACACGATCAGGCCAGTTTTCCAGTGCGGCCGCTGCAACGGTATTGTTCGAAATGTAGACGAAACAACCGAAAATAATTGCAACGGTCATGATTCCCATGACTTTTTTGTAGGAGAACTTGAATTCTTCAGCTGCTTGGGGAATAGTATCAAAACCAACGAACGCCCATGGAGCGATAGCAAAGGTCGCGAGGATAGCAGAGAGAATACCTTGACTGCCGACATGGGCGAAATCGCCAATGTTTTCAGTCGTAGCATTTGCTGCTATAGCTGCGGCTTTGTCAAAACCCCAGATCGGTTCCATGTTGATACCTTTCGCTTTTGCCGATACAATACCGGCGATGCATAATGTGAAGGCACAAGTTGCAAGTAGTATTGCTAGGACGGTCTGTACGAAGCCGGCTTTTTTAACTCCGAGAATGTTGAGAATACCAAATAGGATAAGGATTCCTGAGGCGAGGAGGATTTCTCCTAGCCAAACATTAAATCCAGCTATTTGGTAATGGAACCCAAATTTCAGAATATCAAGCGGTCCATCTAGACCATCAACGATAAGCCCGATAGCGGTGGAATTCATGGGTACGTTTGTGAGATAGGCAACTACAAGAAACCATCCACAAATATAAGCCATATTTTTTCCGAAACACATTTTAGTAAAAGTGAACTCGCCGCCGGCCTTAGGGAACTTTGGCACCATGTAGGAGTAGCTACGTGCGATAATGATCATGACGAGCGCTCCGAGGGCCATTGCAATTGCCGTTCCGGCAACGCCGGAATTAGGCAAAAACTTCTTGCCAGGGTTAATGAACGAACCCCAGCCAATGATGCATCCGAATGCGATTGCCCAAACATGAGTTGGGCTTAGCTGTTTTTTCAGCCCTTGTTTTTCTTCCATTTTTAAGCCCTCCTGTAGATGTATGAAGCGTCGATTTGTCTGAGTTCTTCGAGAGTATCAATCTCGATAACGTCGGTTTGACTACAGGGGATGATTTCGATTTTGTACTCGCCTTGGTGGACTTGGTTCGGTATGGTTTCCCAATACTTATCGCGTCCGTTAGACAAGTTATCAAAAGCATCCTGAATATCTTTCTGCAGCTTTTTACCATCTTGCTGATTCCAATAGTAAATGCCGACCATTTGGTAGCATTCTGCGTTGCCGAGGGTTTCTTCGGCAACAAAGCCATCGTCGTCTGGGACTAAACACCAGTCATCGCTTTCTTCTTTCCAAATTCCGAGTACGTCCGAGTGATAATGATATTTTCGGATGATGGTCGGATTGTTAATGAGAAGATCGGCTTCGAGGACGTAGGCGTTCTCGAGCAAATGACTGGAAACAATGACGGATCCGATATTGTTTGCTTTGTTATAATCCGGATTAAAAATAAACTTAATCATGGGATATTTTTTCAGCAAAACTTCGAATTCGTCTGCGAGATGTCCAGTGACAATGTAGATTTCTTGGATTCCAGCTTGGAGACAAGCATCGATTGAGGTTTCGATGATGCGCTTGCCATTAACACGGACCAAAGGTTTTGGCGTGTTGATTGTGATGGGGCTTAGGCGACTGCCTAAGCCAGCTGCAAGATAGATTGCACGTTTGGCTTCGTATGGTTTTAGTTTCTCAAGCGTTTCAGCATCTGCTTGGCCTGAGTTAACTATATCAACGAGCTGTTCGAATTCTTCTTTTCTCATTAATTTATCCCTCCCCGATAAAAAATTATTCAAAAAAGATGTCAATAAGTTAAAGGACTACCTGCGCCACCTATAAAAAAGTCTGACCCTTATTATAGCATAGAGATGAGCTTAAGGCAATGAGCGAATCGTCTAGCGAAGTTTAGAACGAATGTGCGAGATGCGCCAACGTGCATGTATGAGGTTTAACCAGAATTTTTCTTGTAATGTGGGGTTCTTGCCGACCCATTTCTTTAGATTATTATAGGACGTTTGCCAGTTTTGCCAGTCGGAGACAGTCTTTTTCATAGTACTAGTTTCGGTGCCGTAATTATAATAGTAAAGTGTTTCTAAAACGAAGGATATATTGGAGGTATTATCTGTATTCGATAGGTAGTCGAGGACGAATTTTGTGTCTTCAGCGAAATTAAGTTCTTCGTCAAAACAAATTTCCTTTACAATGTCTTTTTTATACAGTTTATTAACCGAAGAATAGAGTCGCCCATCAATAGTGAGCAAATACAGTATATAAGCTTTTTTTGATTCATTCTTTTTGCGTTGGCGGATATGATTAATGTAGACATCTTTATGAGTTTTAGTTTTCAACCAATTATATCGAATACCGCAAATAGTCAGAGCGGTGTGGGGATTATTATAAGGATTTAAGAGCTTTTCAATAAAAGTTTTTGACACTTCGTCATCAGAATCGATAAAACTGATATATTCGCCGGTTGCAAGTTTTAAGCCTTTATTTCTAGCGGCGGATTGGCCAGAGTTTTTTTGATGAACGACTTTAATGCGTTTATCTTTTTTTGCATATTCATCGGCGATTTCTCCAGAACGATCAGTAGAACCGTCATCTATAAGAAGAATCTCGATGGTTTGATGAGTCTGATTTAATAGAGAATCTATACAATTCGATAGATACTTTTCGGTATTATAAATAGGGACAATGATTGAAACTTTTGAGTTCATGCCTCTATTATACCATGGACAAAACTTGAGTTTTTTGGTATAATGTACGCGCTTATGGAAGATAATTATATACGAGTTAGGGGAGCGAGACAGAATAATCTCCATGATTTGGATGTCGATATCCCAAGAGATAAATTAGTAATTATCACTGGTCTTTCGGGATCAGGGAAGTCATCGCTCGCGTTTGATACGATTTATGCGGAAGGACAGAGACGATACGTCGAGTCTTTGTCATCTTATGCGAGAATGTTTCTCGGAATTATGGACAAACCAGAGGTGGATTCGATTTCGGGACTTTCACCAGCAATTTCAATTGATCAGAAGTCAACTTCGAGAAACCCGCGTTCGACGGTAGCGACTGTGACGGAAGTATATGATTATCTAAGACTTTTATTTGCGAGGGTTGGAGTTCCGCATTGCCCAGTTTGTAAGAAAGAAGTGAGCCGAAGAACGGTTGAAGATATCGTCAATGAAGTAATGAAGTTGCCGCTTGGTTCGAAACTAATGTTATTGGCGCCGATTGTATCTCAAAAAAAAGGTGAATTTTTACATGTTTCAGAACAATATCTTGCTAAAGGGTTTTCAAGAGTGAGAGTAGATGGGATTATTTATGCATTAGATGAATTTCCGGAATTAAATAAGAATGAAAGACACGATATTGAAATTATTATTGATAGATTTGTATTGAATCCGGAACTTAGAACAAGGATTGCGGGTTCGATTGAACAAGCTCTGGAACTTGGGCGGGGGATTATTGAACTTTTGAAGATTAAAGATACTTCGACGGCGGTAGGCGAGAATCGAATTTCAGCGGACAATACGGAAATATATACTTATTCGCAGAGATATGCATGTCCGGATCATCCGGATGAATTAATCCCGGAATTAACACCGAGACTCTTTTCGTTTAATGCGCCGGAAGGAGCTTGTCCGGTTTGTACTGGGTTAGGTTCAAGGATGGAGATTGACCCAGGATTAGTGTTTAATAATAATTTAACAATCGCGGAAGGTGGGATTCGACCGTTTAACCGAGTAGGTCAAGATTCCTGGTGGCTAAAAAGATTAATGCAAGTTGGCTTAAGACATGGATTTGATGTCCAGACGCCGATTGGGCAATTGTCGGAAGAGGTTAAACATTTGATTTTATATGGAACTGGTGATGAAAAGTATGAGATGAAGATTACGGGCTCGGGAAGATTTGCGGATGGGACGGTGTATGAAACGAAGTACGAAGGGGTAATCCCGACATTAGAGCGACGTTATAATGATCCGAAGATTTCGGAGTTTATGAAGAACGATATTGAAAGGTTTATGCGAGTGAGGAAGTGCCAGGAATGTAATGGGGCAAGATTAAAACCGGCAGTGCTTGCGGTGACGATCCATGATTTAAATATTGTTGATATGTGTAACCTGGATGTTGACGCGACGTTAGAGGTTTTAAATCAAGATTTAGGATTTACAGAATCAGAGGAATTAATTGCGAAGCCGATTCTAAAGGAGATTCGTGAACGTGTGAAATTTATGCAGGATGTGGGGTTAGGTTATTTGGAGCTTGGACGAGCAGCAAACACTTTGTCTGGTGGTGAAGCGCAGAGAATCAGATTAGCGACGCAAATTGGTTCAGGGCTTCAAGGAGTTTTGTATGTCTTAGATGAGCCGTCGATTGGGTTACATCAGAGAGATAATGATAAATTAATTGCAACTTTGAAACATTTACGTGATTTAAAGAATACAGTTCTCGTAGTTGAGCATGATGAAGATACGATGAGGTCATCGGATTATATTATAGACATTGGTCCGGGAGCTGGAAAGGCGGGAGGACGACTTGTGGCGGCCGGAACGCCGGAAGAGATTGCGAAGAATCCGGATTCGATTACAGGACAGTATTTGTCGGGCAAAAAGACAATTCCAGTGCCGAAAAAACGTAGAAAAGTCCGCAAAGGCTATGAGTTAGTGGTTAGAGGAGCGAGAGAAAACAATCTTAAAAATATTGATGTAACTTTTCCGCTTGGGGTTTTGACGGTTGTTTCCGGGGTTTCTGGATCAGGGAAATCGACTTTAGTAAATAGTATTCTTGCAAATGAATTACTCGCGCGATTAAATCGAGCGCAAACTGTTTCAGGAACGCATGAAAAGATTGAGGGGATTGAAAATCTTAATAAGATTATTGTAATTGACCAATCGCCGATTGGAAGGACGCCGAGATCGAATGTGGCGACTTATACCGGAGTGTTTACACAAATTCGTGAATTATTTGCAGCGCAGCCGGAAGCGGAAATTCGTGGTTATAAAGCTGGAAGATTCTCGTTTAACGTAAAAGGTGGAAGATGTGAAAACTGTCAGGGTGACGGCGTGAATAAAATTGAAATGCACTTTTTGCCGGATGTTTATGTAACTTGTCCAAAATGTAAAGGACGACGCTATAACCAAGAAGCTTTAGAGATTAAATATAAAGGAAAAGATATTTCACAGGTGCTCGATATGACAATCGATGAGGCAGTAGAATTCTTTGCAAATATCCCCTCGATTGCACCAAAACTCCGAACGATACAGGAAGTGGGGTTAGGTTATATTCGTTTAGGTCAACCAGCGACAACGTTCTCAGGTGGTGAAGCGCAGAGAATTAAGCTCGCAACGGAACTTGCGCGTCGTTCGACGGGAAGAACATTATATATCTTAGATGAGCCGACAACTGGATTACATACAGATGATGTAAAGAGACTACTTTCGATTCTAGGGCGATTGGTTGACGGTGGGAATTCGATGATTATTATTGAGCATAATTTGCACGTGATTAAGTCAGCGGACTGGGTGATTGACATGGGACCGGAAGGCGGACTTAAAGGCGGGAAAGTGATTGCACAGGGGACGCCGGAAGATTTAGCGCGAAGTGCAAAAACACCGACGGGCGAATATTTAAGAAAGTATTTGAAATGAGTTGGAAGAACAACCAGGTTTCAAAAGAAGAAACGGAACGAATAATTAAACTTGCTAAAAATGCCTTAAGTGTGTCAGGGGATTTTGTGGAATTGGGATGTTATAAAGGAGATACATCGTTACTTTTAGCGGAGGTTTTAAAGGATTCTAGCAAAAAACTTTGGATTTATGATTCGTTCGAGGGCTTACCAGAAAAAAGTAAGGAAGACGAGTCGGTTTTAGGTGTGAATTTTAAAGGTGGGGAATTATTTGTTACCAAGAGAGAAGTAAAAGAAAGATTTTTAAGAGCGGGTCTATCGGTTCCAGTGATAAAAAAGGGATGGTTTTCGGAATTAACTGATGAAGATTTGCCAAGCGAAATTGCATTTGCGTTTTTAGACGGAGACTTTTATGAGTCGATTAAAGATTCTTTAAAGTTAGTCGCGCCGAAAATGGCTAAAGATGGAATTGTTGTGGTGCATGATTATACGAACCCGGCTCTTCCGGGAGTAAAAAGAGCAGTGGACGAGTTTCAAGTGACGAATCAGATAAAAATGATATTAATGTAGTATAATGAGGGAAAGGAGTTATATGACAAATATCACAAAAATTTTTTTAGTTTTAAATTCGGGATCTTCTTCAGAAAAGTTTTCGCTTTATGAAGGTGAAGATGAAGTATGTTCTTTATACTTTGAAGGTATTGAAGAAAACGGAAAGAAAAAATTTATTTGCACGATTACGCGAGCGGACGGAAGCGAAGAGCTAGTCGACAAGAAATGGGATTCTTTAGACGTGGCGTTTAAAGAAGCAAAGGCGATTTTCGAAAAAGAAGGGTTTATTAATGATGCGCATCCGTTAGACGGTATTCTAGTGAGAGTCGTGGCGGCAGGAAAGTATTTCTCGAAACATCACATTGTCGATGAAACGACGATGAAAGAGCTAGAGAAAGTTCAAGTAACGAATCCTTTGCACGTTCCTGGTACAGTAAGAGGGATCAAAAATGCGCAAGAGACTTTCAAGGGTATTCCGGTACTCGTAATGTCGGATTCAGAAGCTTTAACTCAGGATTCACGAAAAGATACAGAATACGCTTTACCGAAGGAAATCCTCGATGAGTTTAACTTAGGGCGTTGGGGTGCACATGGCGCTTCTTATGGGTTCATGATGGATCGAATTCCGGAATTGGGGCTTCTTGAAAAGAAGATGGTAGTTTGCCATTTAGGTTCGGGCTGTTCAATTACGGCGTTAGTTGATGGTAAACCGGCTTATACTTCAATGGGCGAAACACCGCTTGAAGGTTTGATGTCATCGACGAGAACCGGTTCGATTGATCCAACAATTGGTGCATTATTGGGAGATAAACTGGGTGCAGCGGAAGCGATTAAGATCATGAATAAGATGTCTGGACTTCAGGCTTTAGCTGGCTCGAATGATATGCGTGAGATTATTGCTGGCGCAGAAGAAGGTGTTGATGGAGCAGTAAGGGCCTTTAATATGTTTATTGATGGCGTGGCTGGAAAGATTGGCGAGTTTGCAGCGAAGATGGGCGGGCTTGATGCGATTGTCTTTACGGCGACAATTGGCGAGCGTTCAATCCCGGTACGTGGTGCGATTATTTCGAAGTTAGAATTTATGGGCTTTAAGATTAAAAATGAGGTCGCTGTTGATAAAATAAAAGGATATGTAAATGCGGCGGAAGATGGCTCAAAGCCGATTTACATTATTCCGACGAACGAAGCTGCGTATATGATTAAGAAGGCAGGAGAGCTGATCGACAATCTCCAATAAGTGAGTGGGCTGACTGAGAAAAAACTACAGAATAAGCGTTTCATGCATTCTGAGGAAGCAATTATTTGTGCGTTTTTATCGGTTAGAGATTATGTAAGTGTAGACTTATTGATTAGTAGAGCGCAGGTTTCGCGCTCTACTTTTTATCGGCATCATAAGAATGTGAGACGGATTGTTTTAGATTATGAGGATTATTTGTTAAATAAATTCGCCAAAACGATGGAGAGCTGGGAAGAGAATAAAGAGCTAAGGTTCTATTTTAAACAATTGTTGATTTTCATTGTTGCAAATAAGAAGATAATGTTGTTTTTGGTTCAGCATGGAGGAAAAGGTGTACTTGAAGAGCTAATAATGGAACTTGAACCGATAATTATCGGAAAAATTAAGATACCAAGATGGGCGGAGACGGCAATAATAGTGTATCGGAGTGAAGCGATGGGGCTATTGGAGAAATGGGCTGAAGAAGATTTTTATGAAGGGAAATTGAATAGAGTACTTGAAAACATTGTTTATTTAACGGCTTCTGCCAGAGAAAGATTGGCAAAATTAGATAATTAGCACTCCGGGGTTGTAAGTGCTAAATATTGTGCTATAATGGGGGTAGAAAAGGAGTAAATCATGGCATTAAAACCTTTAAAAGACAGAGTGATTGCGGTCGTTGACAAACCGCTGGAAAAGACAAAATCTGGAATTTTACTTGGGGAGGCAAAAGAAAAACCGGCTTACGCAGTTGTTTATGCAGTTGGACCGGAAGTTAAATCGGTAAAGAAAGGCGACAAGATTGTTTATAAGGAATATTCGACAACTGATATCCGGGTCGAGGAAACAGATTATATTATCTTAAAAGAGGAGGATGTCTTAGCGACATTATAAAATATGGCAAAAAAGATTTATTACGAAGCAGAAGCAAGAGAAAAGGTTTTATCGGGGGCGAAACAGCTATATGATGCGGTAAAAGTAACGTTTGGACCGAAGGGTCAAAATGTGATTATCGAGAAAGAATACGGAGCGCCGGTAATTACGCATGATGGCGTAACGGTAGCTGAGGCAGTCGAGCTCCCTTCGAAAGATGAGACTTTAGGCGAAGCAGTTGGTGCGAAGTTAATTAAGGCTGCGGCGCAGAAGTTAAATAAAGTTGCCGGCGACGGAACTACTACTGTAACAGTCTTAACTTACAATATCCTTGCGGAAGCGAACAAATTAATTGCAGCAGGCGTGAACCCGATGGAACTTCGAAAGGGGATCGAAAAAGCTGGTGCGAAGATTGTAAAGGAAATTGAGAAAGTTTCTGAGAAAATCGAGGGCGATTCGAATAAAGTGGCAGAAGTTGCTACGATTTCGGCGGGAGATGCGGAAATTGGTAAGTTAATTGCAGAGGTGATTTCGAAGATTGGCAAGGAAGGTGTAGTAACTGTAGAAGCGGGCCAAGGGCTCGAGATGGAAGAGGAAATCGTCGAAGGATTCTCTTACGATAAAGGCTATTCTTCACCATTCTTTATTACTGATGTGAATCGTCAAGAAGCAGTTTTTGAGAAACCATTGGTTTTAGTTACAGATCGAAAGATTTCGGCAGCGAATGATATTTTAGCTCTCTTAGAGAAGTGTGCACAAGCCGGAAGAAAAGATCTCGTGATTATTGCAGAAGAAGTTGAGGGCGAAGCTTTGTCACTCTTAGTTTTGAACAAGTTAAAGGGCGTATTTAACTCGTTAGTTTTGAAGGCGCCTTCCTTCGGAGATCGTAGAAAAGAGATTATGGAAGATATCGCGATTTTGACTGATGCGACAGTGGTTTCCGCGGACAAAGGGTTGAAACTTGAAGAAGTTGGACTTGAGGTGCTCGGTTCAGCAGCAAAGATTATCGCAACAAAGGATGAGACGACGATTATTAAAGGGGCGGGAAATACGAAGGCCGTTAAGTCTCGAATTGAGCTGATTGGTAAACAAGCAGAGATGGCGAAGTCGGATTATGAGAGAGAAGAATTCGAAAAAAGAGCGGCAGCGTTATCTGGAAAAGTAGCAGTGATTAAGGTTGGTGGGGCTTCGGAAACTGAGATTGAGGAGAAGAAGTATCGCGTAGACGATGCCGTGGCGGCGACAAAAGCAGCTTTAGCAGAGGGAATTGTAGCTGGCGGTGGTGTAACCTTGGTTAACTTAGCTAATAAGTTAGATTCTAGCGATAACGGGACGAAGATTGTGCAAAACGCTTTAAAGACGCCATTTATCCATATTGCTGAGAATGCAGGCTTAAATGCACAGGCGCTTCTAGCAGAAGTTGAAAAATCAGGGAAAACTGGATTTGGCGTAGATGTGATGGCGCCAGAAAAAGGGCTAATTGATCTAAAGAAGGCTGGGGTGATTGATCCGGCTAAAGTGACAAAAGAGGCGGTGAAGAACGCTACTTCTATTGCGGCAACGGCGATTACGATGGGTGCGTTGATTTGTGATATTCCGGAAGAAAAACCAGCGACCCCAGATATGGGTGGCATGTACTAAACCCATAGTTTAGGGGGTTATGCTTGACTTTTTAAGAGAAGTATGCTATAATTAGGCCAGAGGGCTGATTGAATGGGCGTCAGTCTAGTATTTTTACATTCTAGGGAGGTTTTAAGATGAAGTTTAAATGGATGAATGTAATTGTCTCGTTATTGTCTTTGTTATTGCTCTTTGTGGTGTACTATCTCGCGATCCCTGCATTGAATTTAAAAAGTATCGGTTTTTGGGGCTTTTTGGCGTTTGTGTTTTTTGTGTTGTCATTGAATGTCCTACTTTGGACGCATGACAGCGAACTCACTAGCTGCGTTAAAAAGATTCGGTTCGTTCACTGTTTTTTTCTTTTGGCACTTGCCGTAATATTAATCGGTGGGTTCTTTAGCACGAATTTATTCTTTGCTAGATCCGCTGCTGAAGTAGCGCAGGTAACTGAAGTGGAAGATTTCAGTGAAGGTTTTTCTGACATTTTGGAAGCTGGTTCAACGTATAGTAATCTGCCGATTGTTGATTACGATACGGCGAAGCTATTAGGTGACAAAAAGGTCGCTGGTTTAAAGAATTCGACCTGGTATGATGTAGATGATGAGTATAATCTCATCAGATACAATGGAAAATATTACCGTTTGTCGGTAATTGACTATGGTCGTTTCTTTAAGTGGACCAAAGCTAAGGAAGCTGGGCTTCCGGGTTATGTACTAGTGGACGTAGTGCCCAAAAAGGGTACGGTAGTAGAAGAAGCGCAGATTGTGCTGACAGAAGAACCGATTAGGTATTCTCCAGGAGCGTATTTCTCTCATGATCTTAAAAGACATCTTCGTTTCCAGTTCCCGTCGGCAATCTTCGATAAGTCTTATCTTGAGATTGATGAAGAAGGGACGCCGTTCTGGATTACAGGAGTGAAGATGCCGACTAAGTTCTTGTTTGGAGTACCGGTGATCGATTCTCTGATCATAACTAATGCTATTACGGGCGAGTCGTATATGTGTAATATCGATAAGACGCCAGAGTGGATAGATCATGTATTCTCACTGACGTATGTTATGAATATTACACACAAGCACTATGCTTATGTAAATGGATTCTGGAATAACCTGTTTTCAAAGACAGGAGTACTGCGTACTTCTTATGACTATCGTGATAAACACAAGAACAGCGAGGATTCAGAGGCCGGCAAGTTTGCTAATTTCTATGGATATAGTTCAGTAGTCGGTCCAGATGGAGATATTTATTTCTATACTGGTTTGACTGCTGCAAACAATGCTGAAAGTAACCTTGGGTGGCTGTTGATTAATACCCGTACTGGAGCTGTAACACAATACAATGTTGTGGGGGCAGAAGAAAGTTCAGCGCAGGCAGCTGTAGAGACATTAGTTCAGGCGCAGAGATGGGAAGCAACATTCCCGTTGCCGGTTAATATCGGCGGAGAACAGAGCTATTTAATGGCTCTGAAGGGTAAATCTGGACTGGTCCAGGGTTACGGAATTGTGAATGTCGACAACTATTCCATTGCTGTGTATGACAGTACGCTTGAAGGCGCAATTAATGCATATCTTCTGAAGTGTGGGAAGACTGATAAGATTGACGTTGAAGACGAAGCAAAAGACGAAGTAGCAACCGAGACAAAATCCGGAGAGATTTCCGCAATTTATACGGCGGAAGTTAGTGGGACAACTCAGTTCTACTATGTAATCGATGGGGAACAACTTTACCGTTGCTCTATAACCGTGAATGAAAAGCAGGTGCTTTTCAAAGTTGGTGACAGGGTCACCTTCGAGGCGGAAGAGCAAGGGGAAATAAAAACTATCATCAAGATCTCTCTGGAATAATCAAAAAGGGAGCCAAGTTGGCTCCCTTTTTCATTTTGTCGACTGATTACATTTTATCAATAGCCTCAACAAGGAAGAGGAGGGCTTTTGCGCGCTCAGTTTCGTCAGTGATTTCACGAGCGATTTTATAAGCTGGTTCGAGAACGGTGTAATCCTTCAAATCTTCGAAAATGTCGCAATAGATGTTGAATTTTTGAGAAGCATCCATGTCGACGCGATCTAGAAGTGGAACTAAATCACGAAGAGCGGCATTTTTGATTTGTTGAGTATTTAATTTATCATCAACAGGAGAGAGACTTGGGAGAGGCATTTCCGGCGATGGAGCATCGGTTTTAACCGGTTCCGGAGTAGGAGCTGGAGCAGGGGCTGGGACTGTTTCAAGTGGAGGAACGCTAAGATCAGGAATATTGACTGATTCGAGTGGAGCAATTGGTTCAGGAGCCGGAGCGACCATTTCGACTTTGGCTTCTTCCGGGAAAGGACCAACTGGTTCACTGAGCTCACCCGTATCGTCTTCAGGAATGGAAGATGGGGCGGCAACAGGGTCAGAAAAAACCGGATCAGTACTGGTTGTGTTTGTAATATCGTCAATTGCTTTTTGTAGATCGTTATCTACGGTTTGATTTTGGTCCATTATTTGCCCACCTTTACATTATACTTATGTTTATAATAGCACAGAAGAATTAAATTCGCAAGAAATTTACAATTTTATCGAGAATGTCGAGTTTGACTTCTTCCATTGGGAGACGTGCGCCGAGATTGTCGACGATGGCTTCGCCGCTACCTTCAGGGAAATAAACTTTTACGGAAAGTCCGAAACGTTTTTTTGGAATAAGAACTGCAGAAAAATGAGAACCTTCTTTTAAGATACCAAAGGCCTTATAATCTTCGTATTTATGAAGCTTTTCACCTTCGGATAACCCTTCTTTATTGAGGGTATATTTGATCTTTCGAGGAGGGCGTAAAGAGGATATTAAGATAGCGATGATGCTTAGAATTACGAGAATGAGGAAGGTGTAAGCATCGACGACTACAGCGAGAATTCCTAAAACAGCGCCGACGACAAATAAACCGATATACCATAAAGTGTTATGTTCGCGGACGATGTATTCTTCCGCTTCCCAAGAAATATCTTTCAATGTATTAGCCATAAGTTGATTATAGCATAGACTAAAAAAGAAGAGCAAGCTCTTCTTCGTTGAGGATTCTTGGCGGAGGGTGGGAGATTGATAATCACCTGCCCCTCCTTCAAAAATCTCCGCTGACGTCGCGAGCGACCTCACCGGAGATTTCTGGCGGAGGGTGGGAGATTCGAACTCCCGCTCCAGATTGCTCCAGACTAACTCGTTAGCAATGAGTCCCCTTCAACCACTTGGGTAACCCTCCGCGTAGTTATTATTGTATCATATATTCCTCTTTTTGAAAAAATGTGGTATAATGTGGTTATGATGAAAAATGTTTTTAAAGTTGTTTTAGCAATTTTAATTAGTGGATGTGTGATGCTATCTGGATTGTCATCAGTTTCAGCATTGACCTTGCAAGAGGGTGCTGAGGCTGCACGATGTGATGGTTGTCCAAGAGATTTGTTTGGTAATACTGGTGTTTTTAAGCAAGTTACCAATACAATTCTTTACATTGTAGGTATTATTGCGGTAATTATGCTAATTATTGGCGGTATTAAATACGTAGTATCGGGCGGCGATTCGAAAAAGGTTACAGATGCGAAAAATACTGTGCTTTACGCGATTATCGGGCTTGTAATTGCATTCCTCGCTTTTGCAATTGTAAACTTCGTAATTTCGGCATTGCCATCTTCGGAAAAGAGAATTGAAGAAACATCGTTTTTAATCCAGTCGATTTACGGCTAAAATAGCAATAATGATTTTAAGAGCTCCGGCATGCCGGAGCTTTTTTAGTGCTGCTTTCATCGAGGCGCCAGTGGTCCAAACGTCATCTAAGAGAATATAAGTAGTTTCAGGGTTTATTATCGCGTTTTTAGCTACTTCATAGGCTGAAGTAGCCTGAATAATGCGAGTTTTTTCGTCGGTACCGACTTGTACAGTGTTTTTTGAGCGAACAAGTAGTTTTTCGACTCTATAATTCTTTCCGCGGAGTTTTTTAAGGTTTTTAGCAAGAAGGAGGGTATGATCGAAAGCGCGAGAACGGATGTGCTTTGAGATGGTCGGAAGGGGAACGATTGAAACATTACCAGGTATTTCAGGTAAAACTTGATTGAGAATTTCCGAGAGAGGAAGAGCGAGTGCGCGTACAGAGTTATATTTGTAGTCGTGAATTAGTTCTCCGACTAAACTAGAACGTTCTGCGACTACAAAAATGGGCGGGAGATTCTTACAATTTTTACATTTTCCAGTTGGGTTTTTGGTCTTACAATTTGGGCAATAGTTTTTATGGTTAGTAGTTATGTTTTTTTTACAACAATCGCAGAGCGGCTTTCCGATGTGTCCACAACCCCTACAGGAGTGGGGCGCGAGGAGGTCTAGAGGGCTAATGATTGTTGTATTTTTTACAATTATTGGCATGTTTCTCTTGATTTTACTATAGCGATGGTTTATAATAAAGCATAACAATATAAGTGGAGGAAATATGGCTCGTACAAACAGTGACGATTTGCTGATGGAGGACGATCTCGCTGCTGCCTTTCTTGGGGGTGATGAGGAGTTAGCTGCTCCTAATACAACACAAGAAGTAGCGGAGGAACCGGCCCAAGAAACAAGCGAATCAGTCGAAGATGGTGGGTGGGATGACACAACCGACGATTTTCCGGGACAACTTGCTGTAGATGTCTTCGAAACCGCCGATAAATTAGTAGTTAAGGCTCGCACCGCCGGGATTTCAAAGTCTGATCTAGACGTCAGTATTTCCGATAATATTTTGACGATTTCGGGAGTTTTGTCGGGTGGCGAAGACGAACAAACTACTAGATGGCATATTCAAGAATGCTATTGGGGTGAGTTTTCGAGAACGATTGCACTTCCGGTCCAGGTTAAAGAGGACGAGAATAGCGTTAAAGCTGAATTAAAAGATGGCGTGCTCACGATTACCTTCGAGAAGGAAAAGACTGAAGCGCCAAAGAAAATCGAAATTCAATAGATTAAAGCTTAAAAAATACTCCCAGAAGGGAGTATTTTTTAATTCAAGCTCTTATCCAATGATGTTTTTGATAACGAAGTTGACGATAGCAAAAGCGAGGACACAGACAACGAGCCCGATTAGACCGTAGAGAATAGTGTCTTTAGCTTTTTTAACTTTTCCGGCATCACCAGCGGAGGTCATATAGTTGACGCCACCAATAATCATAACTACGACACAGACAACACCAAGGACAGCAACAACAGCAGTAATGATGTTGGTTACTGTTGTCATCAGATCTCCACCCTCGCCGTTAATATATTTGCCTGGGTCACCTGTTCCTGCTGCTGCAAGTTTTATAAGTAAATCTTTCATTATTATATTTTCCTTTATACTTATTCTGGTTATATTTTATAATTGTTTTTTGAAAAAATCAATAGTTTTTTGTTAGGGCCCTTCTTGTTTATTGGTCGGCGTTTCTTCAGAGGTTGTAGGTTCGTAGTTAATGACATTTTTGATGACGAAGTTAACTATGGCGAAGGAAAGGACGCAGACGGCGAGTCCGATTAGAGCGTAGAGAATAGTATCCTTGGCTTTCTTGACTTTTCCGGCGTCACCAGTAGAAGTCATATATTGGATACCGCCGATGATGATGAAGATGACAGCGACGACACCAAGAACAGCGATGATTGCTTCAATGATGTTTATGATAGTATTTTCGAGTTTTGGTGCTTTAGTCCCCTTACAGCCGTTGGCAGCTTTTATTTCATCCGAGATATTATTATTATCGCAAATAGGATCATTAGCGGCAAATGACGAAGGGGCCACTAGTAGGTT
>JAEEGL010639566.1_pt1 | contig 16728 bp, 13 predicted proteins | sample 9134231 | NCBI WGS metagenome assembly JAEEGL01 (sample SAMN16246548, study PRJNA631951) | gut metagenome | biome: gut microbiome; feature: rumen; material: fiber-attached | host: Bos | place: Iran: Karaj | collected 2018-10 | reverse complement strand
GTGTTGACGGCTTTCCCGTGGACATCGCCCTTTCCGAGGACGGCAAAAAGCTGGCCACCCTCTATCTTTCCTTTGAGGGCGACGACATCATGACCAAGATCACCTTCTACAACACCGGTGACGTTGGTAAGAATTTTATCGAAAACATAGTGGGACAGAAGATATATGCCCGGGAAATGGCCTATTCGGTGCATTTCATGGGTAACGATCACGTGGCTGCCGTATTTGGAAACGGCTTTTCGCTTTTTGCCATGGAGGAGATCCCTTCCGTGACGCTGGACGAGCGCCGGGAGGAGAAGCTTCTTGACGTGCAGGTCTGTGACGAGTGCATCGCCGTGATGGCTGAAGAGCCTTCGGGCAATGTCCTCAGCTTTTACAACACAAAGGGTACGGCATGCGGCAGGATCACAGGCATCGGCGAGTACGAGACTCTGACTGTCGGAAACGGCGAAGCAATGCTGGTGGGGCTCGACAGAGCATGCATATACAGAATGAACGGAACAGTCAAAGTCGAATGTGCTTTGGAAGGCGGCTGCGACAGGATCTACTCCGGCGGCGGAAACAGGTACTTTATCGCCGATATGGGTAAGATCCGGGGTGCGAGCCTTGTGAAATAGATGATTGGAGGAAATATGGAAGAAACGATTCAGGTCGCGCAGGAATCTGCCGGCCTTTTGGAAAAATTCGGCCTTAACTGGCTTGTGCTGGCGGTGCTGGCTGTCTTTGTGATCGGCATCATCGTGGGAGCGGTGAAGGGAGCATTCAAGATGATCTTTGCGGTGATAGCCATTGTGCTTGCGATAACGCTCACCATCCTGCTTTCGCCGGTAACAAAGTCACTTTTCATGAGAAATGCAAAGATCTACAACTTCTTTTATCAAAGGACGGAGTCTCTCGCCGAAAAGAACGGCTGGGTGGGAATGTTGGCCAGAATGGCGCCCGCTGCTTCTGAGGATGACGTGGAAACAAGCGGAGCAGACAGCCTTAAGATCCTGAGCGACCTTCTGGATCTCTTCGGAGTTCCCGAAAAGTTCAAGCAGTCCATCCTTGGGGATGAAAGCGTCATTGCCACCATGGAGACAAACTCCGATGCAACTGCCAATGATGCCCTCGAAAAGATCGAGATCGGGGCCTACACCGGCATTACGAACGTAGTGATCAAGGCTCTGGCTTTCATTACCACTCTTTTGGTCGTCGGTCTGATCCTTGCGCTCATCAGCGGTCTTTTCAGTCTTTTGGGTAAGATCCCGGGCATAGACAAAGCGAACGCCATTGCAGGCGGTATCGCAGGAGGGTTCATCTCTCTTATGATCATATGGGTGATATTCGCAATATTCACAATGTTGGGGAACACCACTTTCGGACAGAATATGCTTGCTCTGATCGGTGAAAACAAGATACTTTCATTCATATACAACCACAATTTCATCTCCTCACGAATTCTGTCTTGAAATAGTGAATGAAACAAAGTATAATTCCTGCGAAGAGAATTATTGACCTCAGATGAGGCCTTACATAAAAAGGAGAAAAAAATGAACGAGATCATCAATCAATTTTCGAAGCTTGGCATTATCCCCGTTGTTGCCATCAATGATGCAAAGGACGCTGTTCCGCTTGCAAAGGCACTTTGCGAAGGCGGACTTCCCGTTGCGGAAGTAACATTCAGAACAGATGCGGCTGAAGAAGCCATCCGTCAGATGTGCAATGCATTCCCCGATATGCTTGTGGGTGCAGGAACAGTACTCACCACAGAGCAGGTTGACCGTGCTGTGGGCGCAGGTGCAAAGTTCATCGTAAGCCCCGGACTCAATCCCAAGGTTGTAAAGTACTGTCAGGAAAAGAATGTTCCCATCACACCCGGAACATCCAGCCCTACAGACATCGAAGCAGCCCTTGAACTCGGACTTGACGTTGTTAAGTTCTTCCCTGCAGAGCAGTCCGGCGGTATCGCAAAGATCAAAGCCATGGCAGCACCTTACACAGGCGTTAAGTTCATGCCTACAGGCGGCATCAACGCAAACAACTTAAAGGACTACCTTGACTTCCCCAAGATCGTTGCCTGCGGCGGCAGCTGGATGGTAAAGAGCGATATGATCGCCAACGGTCAGTTCGACGAGATCAAAAAGCTCACAAGAGAAGCAGTCAACACCATGCTGGGCTTCGAGTTCAAGCATCTTGGCATCAACTGTGAGAACGAGACAAAGGCTATGGCTCTTGCCGAGATGTTCGGTAAGTTCTTCGGTTTCGAAGTAAAGCCCGGCAATTCTTCCATCTTCGCAAGCAGCGCTATCGAAGTAAGCAAGTCCATGGGACCCGGCAAGCTCGGTCACATCGCCATCGGAACCAACTACATCGAGAGAGCCATCTACCACATGGAACTCCAGGGCTTCGAGTTTGACAAGGAGTCCGCACTCTACAAGAACAATAAGATGGTACGCATCTACCTGAAGGACGACTTCGGAGGTTTCGCAGTTCATCTTGTACAGAAGTAAGATCTGTGCTATAATAAAAAAGAAGGGGCCGCAGGATTGAAAGATTCTGCGGCTTTACCATACAAAAAAGGAAAAGAGGATGAAAAAATGGCAAAACAGAAAAAAAGTAGCTTAGGATCACTTATCGGAGGAGTTGTTCTCATAGCTCTCATTGTTGTCTGCATTCTTTACATCAGCAACACAAGAGTATTCGGAACCTATAAGAGCGAAGCAGGCGGCTCAACGCTTGGGGGCTCAACAACTTATACATTTTCCGGGCTCAATAAAGTAAGTATTACTGGAGAGATGTCAATTCTTGGTTTTTCCAGCTCATCAACTCAGGAAGGCACATACAAGATCAAGGATAACGAGATCACATTCACCTTCGTGGAAGAGAAGAAGACAGACAACGGAAAGAACGAAAAGGTGACCAAGGACTACACCTACTCCTTCTACAAGGGCAAGGGAACCATCAAGATCAATAATACCGAGTATAAAAAGTCTAAATAAATACCTTAAGAATTATTGATAAAGAAATTCTAAAATCCCTCTTCCCAAACAGGAATGAAAGTGCTATTATTTCATGCGATAAAAAAAGACCTGTTTTTGGGAGAGTGTAAAGTGTCGATCACAATTACCAAAAAGAGAATAATGAAAAAAATCCTGGCGGTTCCCGTGTTTTACACGGAACGGTTCATATTTGATTTTTCGGAGACGATTTGTTGAAGATGGTATTCCCATTTTCCCCAAACCGCCTCTTTTTTTAGGTCTTCATTCAGAAAGTACGTCGTGAGAGGAAAAGATCACGCGACTTTATATAACCAACAACACAAATGTAACGGAGGAAAATTAAATGAAACTCACTTACGGTATCAATGACAGACCCGCTATGGGGAAGACCATTGTCTACGCACTCCAGCAGCTGCTGGCCATCATGACGGCAACACTTGTTGTTCCCCTCATCATCAACACAAACGCTCACCTTCAGGGAGAGGATGCCATGAGCTCTGCGGCAGCACTTTTCGGAGCAGGCGTCGGAACACTTGTTTACCTTCTCTTTACACGCTTTAAGAGCCCTGTATTCCTGGGATCTTCTTTTGCCTTCATCGCTTCCATGGGAGCGGCTTTCACAGGCGCTGTCAGCGTTGCCGTAGGTTACCTCGGACTTCTTCTTGGCGCTGTTATGGCAGGCTTTGTATATGTCATCATTGCCATCGTGGTTAAGGCCGTAGGTTCCGAATGGGTGAACAAGCTCATGCCTCCCGTTATCATCGGACCCACAGTTGCCATCATAGGACTTTCACTTGCGGGAAATGCGGTAGGTGACCTTCAGAAGGCTCCTGCAGGCGGTGCGACCCTTCTTGCGGTTCTTTGCGGTATCATTACCCTCTTTGTCACCATCATCTGCTCTACAGTGGGCGGCAAGAACATTAAGCTCATTCCTTTCATCATCGGTATCCTTGCAGGCTATCTCGTTGCTGCTGTGTTCACAGTCATCGGAGAAGTAGCGGGGATCGATGCCCTAAAGATCAGCAGCTTCGCTTCCTTTGAGGCTCTTGTGGATGGCGGCGTTTCCGTAAACACATTCATCAGCGTTCCCAAGTTCACATTCCTCACTGCTTTCGGCGGCTTTAGCGGACTTACCGCAGGCTATGTCGGAACAGTGGCTGTTGCATATGTTCCCGTTGCATTCGTAGTTTTCGCAGAGCACATCGCTGACCACAAGAACATCTCCAGCATCATTGAGAAAGATCTTCTTGAAGAGCCCGGCCTCAACAGAACCCTCCTGGGAGACGGCGTAGGCTCCATGGCAGGCGCTTTCTTCGGCGGTTGCCCCAACACAACTTACGGTGAGTCAATTGCATGCGTAGCCATCACAGGAAATGCTTCCGTAGTGACCATTTTCTGCACATCGATCCTGGCTATCATCATCTCCTTCATTTCTCCTTTCGTAGCTTTCGTAAACTCCATCCCCAGCTGCGTAATGGGCGGTGTGTGCATTGCACTCTACGGATTCATCGCTGTCAGCGGTCTCAAGATGATACAGAAGGTTAACCTTGAAGACAACAAGAACCTCTTCGTTGTTTCCACCATCTTAATCTGCGGTATCGGCGGACTTGTTCTCAACTTCGGCAGGATCCAGGTTACTGAAGTAGCCGCAGCTCTGATCCTCGGAATCCTTGTAAACGTAATGCTTACAGCACTTGAGAAAAAGCAGGGTAAATAAATGACCTTTAAGGCGGTCGAAAGACCGCCTTTTTTATTGCAGTTTTTTTCGCATTCTGCATTGCTACCTTGTTGACAACCGCACATCTGTTATGTTACATTAAACGTGGTATATTCTGACTTTGAGGTGATTTTTAATGGTCAATAACAGAAAAGTCAGACTGATGACGAAGCTTGCCATGTACGAAGCAGGCACCGGTAAAGAAGATATAAAACTCAACAGATACTTCAGGAGAGACTATCTTCGCAGCAGAATGCTGAACAGTTTTGTTGCTACCACGGTAGGTTTTGTTTGTCTGGTCGGACTCATTGCTTTATATGAAATGGAATACATTGTAGGCAACGCCGTAAGCCTTGATTATATGATGCTGCTGAAGCGTTGCATTGCTGTCTATATCGTGTTGCTTGCCATCGATGAGATGACCTCGCTTGTATACGGTATGCTCCACTACAACCGATCCCGTAACAAGCTGGCAAAATATTTCAGAATGCTTCGCCGCATGCGCGCCTTCTATGCAGAAGAAGAGGCCGAGCCTGCGGGAAGGGAGGGCAAGACACATGTTAAGTAATCTGATGGCCTTCAGGAATGTGGCAAGAAAAGCATTCCAGAAGTACCAGTTCATCATCGAAACAGTATTTAAATTCATCATTTCCTTTGCGGCATATGACCGCATTGTACACGAACTGAATTACAACGCCACACTTTCCAAGTTCATCCTTAAACTTGGCTTTGGTCTTGTGGGAGCGGTCCTGCCCCCCATCATCACCATTCTTTTGTGTGTATGTGTGGCTCTTTTCGAGGTTTTCTCCGGATCACCCATCATGGCGGTGCTCTGCTTTGCCGTGTTTGTGGTGCTTTTCTGCTTCGCGGCCAGATTTTCCGGAAAGTTCGCCTATGCCATTGTTGCGATCCCGCTCCTGGTGCCTCTTAACCTGCACTACATCGTTCCGCTGCTCCTGGGAATGACGGCCACACCTCTTGCCATTTTCCCTGCAGCTGTGGGTGTCATCACTTACTACATTTTCGGAGCGGTGAACAACTCCATCACGGGAGACAAGATCACCTCCTTTGACGACATGCTGGCTCTCTATGTCAGGTTCATCAACGACATTTTTGCCAACAAGGAGATGTTCTATGTGGCAGGCATATTCGCCTTCATCATCGTTGTGATGTGGGCTCTCAGAAAGATCAGGTTCGACTACTCCTTCGAGATCACCATCGCCATCGGCGGTCTTCTCATGGTCATCGGCCATCTGATCGCAGGCCTCTACGTGCCCATGTCGATCTCTGTGGGACATGTCATTCTGGGATCTATATTCTCCGTGATCCTGGTTTACATCGTCCAGTTCTTCAGGATAGTTCTGAACTACTCCGGCTGCGAGACCGTCAGGTTCGAGGATGACGATTATTACTACTATGTTCAGGCAGTTCCGAAGTTGGACAAGGTGGTTCTGGGCGAGGTTGTGGTTTCCGAGGAAGCCAAGGAAGCAGCCAAGGAAAGAACTCCCAAGGCCTTCTTCAAGAGACTGGCGGAAGCTCCGAAAAAATCCCTGTTTGCAAGGATGATGGAGCAGTCCGAGCTTGAAAAGAAAGAATTTGAAGAGAAGGCAAAGGCTCATGACGCCGAAGAAAACGCAGCGGAAGATGCCGAAGCCGAAAACGGATCCCCGGAAGAAGACGAGGAAGATCCGGATCTGGATCCCACAAAGATGTCCGTTTACAAGGCTGTGTTCTCGGGACTTGCAAAGAAGAGAAGACAGACGGGCACAAACACAGGAAACGACAACAATAACGACAACGAATAAAAAGTAACGCTTTAGATACAAGGAAGACCGACAATGAGCGACCTCACGGCCATATTTGAAAACATCACAAAGCTTTTGTCTTTTCCCAGGATGAAGTTCCTTGATTTCGTGGAGATATTCATCATCGCATGGCTCATCTATTACATTGCGAGATGGATCAAGAACACAAGAGCATGGGTCATCGTCAAGGGCCTTATTGTGATACTTGTTTTCTGGGGCATCGCTTCCATTCTCAACTTCGACGTCATCATCTGGGCTCTGACCAATGCCATCGGAGTGGGCATCACGGCTCTCATCATCCTTTTCCAGCCGGAACTCAGAAAGGCACTGGAAAATCTGGGACAGAAGAGCGTGGTTTCCTTCGGTCTCTTCTCGGATGTGAAGGAAGTCCGAAACGAATATGACGAAAAGACCGTGGAAGAGCTTGTAAAGGGTTCTTTCGAACTGGCAAAGACCAAGACCGGTGCTCTCATCGTCATCGAGCAGGGAGTTCCTCTCAAAGAATACGAAGAAACGGGCATAGCCATCGACGCTGTGGTTACATCCGCCCTTCTTATAAACATTTTCGAACACAACACGCCTCTTCATGACGGAGCGGTCATAGTCCGTGGCAACAGGATCACCGCAGCCACATGCTATCTCCCTCTTTCCGAGAACATGAAGCTTTCCAAGGATCTGGGTACCAGACACAGAGCAGGCGTGGGCGTAAGTGAAGTTACGGACAGTCTCACCATCATCGTTTCCGAGGAAACGGGTAAGGTCTCCATCGCAAAGAACGGAAGCCTTGTTTACAACGTGGACGGTGAATTCCTCCGCACGAAGCTTACGGAACTCATCCCCAAGAAGCCCGACAACGATCGGAAACTGCTGGGATTCTTAAAACATAAAGAAGAGGGGGACAAACAGATATGAAAACCTATCTTCTTGCTATATGGAAATGGCTGTCCAGAAACTTTGGACTGAAGCTTCTGGCACTTATCTCGGCGTTCCTCATCTGGGTGGCCGTGGTAAACTCCCTTGACCCCATCGACACAAGGACTTTTTACAACATCCCCGTTAAGATCCTTAATGAGGATGCTCTCATACGAAAGGACAAGATCCCGGAGGTGGTTTCCGGAAGCACCGTGAACATCACCGTCCAGGCCAGAAAGTCCATCTGTGATGCTCTTACGGAGGACGACATCAAGGCAACGGCGGATTTCGAAAAGATCTATGTTACCGACACCGTTCCCATCGACATTGTGATAGAAGGCTATTCCGACACGGACATTGACATCATCCGCGGTCAGAACCAGTATATGAAACTTTCTCTGGAGGACTATGCCACCAAGGAATTCAAGGTGAGGATCAATCCTGTGGGAACTCCCGCCGAAGGCTATGTGGTGGGCAGCAGTGCTTCCAGCCCCAACGTGATCTCCGTTCGGGGCTCCAAACTCCAGATCAGCCGCATCCAGGCAGTGGTTGCCACCGTGCATGTGGATGGCATCAGCAAGGATATGGAAGTTGTTGTGCAGCCCGTGGTTTATGACATGAACGACGAGGCTATGAGCACCGAGAACCTTGAGCTGAGCTACGAAGCAGTCACCGTCACCACGACCCTCTACCGCACCAGGACTCTGAGGCTTGAAGCGAAGACCATAGGTGAAGTTGCTGACGGTTACGAGATAAAGAGCGTTTCTTTCCAGCCCTCGCAGATCACGGTTTCCGGAACAAACGAGGATCTGGCAAAGCTTGGAACCGTTCTTCGGGCCTACGTGGATGTGAACGGCGTTACCAAACAGGTGGAGAAGAACATCGACATTAATTCCTTGATCGACAGTAAGCTCACCAGCATATGCATCCTGGACGAGGACGATACTTTGGCAGTCACCGCCTACGTGGAAGAGCAGGAGAAGATCGAGCTCATCCTTACCACAGCGGATGTGGAGATCGAAAATGTGAGCGAAGGCTTTACCGCCGAGGTTCAAAATGTGGCTCCGAGAAGACTCACCTTGAGATGCACCAAGGAAGCCATTCAGAATGCAAATCTCGAAAATCTCCGTCCTCATGTGGATTGCTCAGGGCTCACGGAAGCAGGGGTTTACGAGCTTCCTATTCTTCTTGACAGGAGATCCGGCATCGTTTCCTTGTCCGAAGCCACTGTGAGAGTGGAACTTACGGCTGTTGCACCTACGGAGGAGACGGCAGTTACTGAGGAGCAGTAGGCAGATGAAGCGCTTTTGGAACAATTTTGTGAAATACAGATTCCTTCTCAGTCAGCTGACTGAGAAGGATATTAAATTAAAATACAGAAATTCTTATCTTGGGATCATCTGGACCTTGTTGGAGCCTTTGCTCACAATGATCGTCCTGACCCTTGTTTTTTCAAGGCTTCTGGGCAAAGATACGCAGGACTTCCCTGTGTACATCCTTACCGGACGCCTTATTTTCGCTTTTTACCAGAATGCCACCAAACAGGCACTGCGTTCCGTAAGAAGCCATGCGGCCATGATCAAGAAGGTCTATGTCCCCAAGTACATGTACCCCCTTTCATCCATCCTGTCCAACTACGTGACCTTCCTCATCTCCCTTGTGGTACTGGTGGGAGTTGCGGTGGTCAGGAACGTGAAACCCACATTGTGGCTGTTCCAGGCTTTCGCCCCTCTTCTCATCATCCTGGGGCTTGCTCTGGGATCGGGACTCATCCTTTCCGCGGCGGCGGTGTTCTTCAGGGATCTAGAGTATCTCTGGGGAGTGGCTGCCATGATCCTCATGTATGCATCTGCCATTTTCTACAGGGTTGAGGATGTGTTCTCGGAAAGCAACCGCTGGATCTTCACCCTGAACCCTGTTTATGCCTGCATAGACAATTTCAGGAGTGCGGTCTTCGGAAGTCCCATGAATCTGAACGCTACCGTCTATTCTGCGGCTATGGCTGTGGGACTCACCCTCATAGGCTGCATTTTCTTCTACAGGAATCAGGATAAATTCATTTTACATATATAAGGAAAAGAAATGGCTGACACTTCGCTTATTGTAAACAACGTCTCGGTCAGGTACCGACTCACCGAAGAAAAAGTGGACAATCTAAAAGAATATGTCATAAAGCTGGTGAAGAGAGACCTGCGCTACAAGGATTTTCTGGCATTGGACGATGTTTCCTTCGAACTTAAAAAAGGAGACCGTCTGGCGGTCATGGGAAAGAACGGTGCGGGGAAATCCACTCTCATGAAGGTGGTGGCGGGAGTGCTGAAGCCCTCTTCCGGAAAGGTGACCTGCTGCGGCAATGTGGCGCCCTTGCTGGAACTGGGAGCGGGCTTTGACATGCAGTACTCCGGTGCCGAGAACATCTGGCTCTATGGAGCCATGCTGGGCTACTCCAAGGCTTTCATAAAGTCCAAGTACGACGAGATCGTGGAATTTGCGGACTTGGGGGCTTTCATCAATTCCCCAGTAAAGAACTACTCTTCGGGCATGCGCGCCCGTCTGGGCTTTGCCCTTGCCACGGTGGTGGAGCCGGACATATTGATCCTGGACGAGGTCCTTTCTGTGGGAGATGCGGCCTTCAAGAAAAAGAGCGAACAGAAGATCATGAGCATGTTCGACAAGGGGACCACGGTGCTTTTTGTTTCCCACAGTGAGACTCAGGTAAAGAACCTCTGTACTAAGGGCATCCTTCTGGATCACGGGAAGATTGTCTTTTCGGGAACGGCGAAGGAAACAGCGGAAGAATATTCAAAGATAAACGGAAAATGAACAAACATCGGGCAGGAAGAGACCTGCCCGATGTTATGACACCGGGGAGGACCGCTGCAAAGCAGGGGAGGGACCCCGGGGTATGTCTGCATCGTCTCTATTTTTCACAATATTTCTTTTATTTCATCACAATTTCATCACAAAAGGCCTTTAGAATGAAGTTCAGATGATAAAAGTTACCTTAGGTAACTCGCAAATAGAAAGGAAGACGGATTATGGATGACGAATCAAGAAACGACAACAATGAAGTCATTAATGATGAAGTCGATACTTGCGTTAATGACAGCGAAACAAAGGCAGAAGAGTACGGAGAGTCCAAGGCCATGACGGAAGAAGAGATCAGGGCTGCGGCCGAGAACATCGGAGCATCTCCCTATGCCGGATATGAGAGCAGGGAGAACAGCTACTCTTCCTACACCAATTACGATTATTCCACATCTTCGGATGCGTACAACAGAGCGCCTGAAGTAAAGAAGCCGAGCGTGTTTAAGAGGATCATGAGATTTGTGGGCCTTGCGGCTGCTTTCGGAATGATCGCCGGCGGAACGTTCTTCGGAGTGTCTCGGGGGCTGAATGCGGTACTGGGCGAAAATTCCTTCCTTCAGACTTCGGAAGAGGCGACGGAGAAAAGCGCAAGCACGGTTCTTAAGCAACTGGGAGTTTCAAATCTTGTGATAGCAAATACAAGCACCACCGAAGCCAAGAGCTTTGAAAACAACGCCGTTGTGGACGTGGTGAAAGAGAACATGCCCAGCACTGTCTGCGTGAATGTTTCCTACACAGCAACACAAAGAGATTTCTTCACCGGAAGGACCACATCCTATGAAGTGGCCGGAGGCGGTTCCGGATTCATAGTCGGGGAAAACGATGAGGAAGTTTTCATCGCAACCAACCATCATGTTATAGAAAAGGCCGAGAAGGTCACGGTCACTTTCTCCAGCGGTGATGAAGTTGAGGGCACGGTGAAGGCTTCCGACAGCAATCTGGATCTTGCGGTGGTTTCCGTAAAGAAGTCTGCCATCTCCGGCGACACACTTCTTGAGTGCAGAGTGGCTACTCTGGGAAATTCCGACGAGTCTCAGGTGGGTGAGATGGTCATCGCCATCGGTAATGCCCTGGGCTACGGTCAGTCTGTCACAGTGGGCTATCTTTCCGCCAAGGATAGAGAGATCACTACCGACGGTGTCACAAAGAAGCTCCTTCAGACCGATGCCGCCATCAACAGCGGTAATTCCGGCGGTCCTTTGTTCAATGTAAAGGGCGAGGTCATCGGCATCAACTGTGCAAAGTTCTCCGACAGCAGCATCGAGGGTATGTGCTTTGCCATCCCCATCTCTGCTGCTATCCCCATTCTTGACGATCTCATCAACCGTGAAGTCATCGCCAAGGAAGACCAGGGCTATCTCGGCGTCAGTCTCCGTGAGATCACCGAAGACATTGCGGAACTTTTGGGCATGCCTTCCGGACTTCGCGTTCAGGGCCTCATTGATGGCAAGGGCGCTCAGCAGGCCGGCATATACGTAGGCGACATCCTCACAGGCATCAACGGAAAGAGCCTTCCCGACTACAATTCCTTCGTAGCCGAAGTTTCTTCCTTCAGATACGGCACACAGGTCACAGTGAACCTGAAACGTATGGTGAACGGCGAATGGACCGATATGGCTATTGAAGTCACACTTTCAAAGAGAGAATAAGTTTTTAAAGAAACCCTTCCACACCTGTCCCATCGGGCTCTCGGCCGATGGGACTTTTTCTTAAGAAAATTTTTTCTTGTAAATATAAAAAAAGTGGGTTATTATAAAGGGTACTCGTGGGATTATACCCTTTTTTAAGACTATGATCGGGGACAGAGGAGAAGAGGATGATCAAAGCCCATCAAAAATCTTTTCACAGATTGTTTATCATATCCGACACATTGTTGGTTATTGCGGCTTTCTTACTGTCTTATTTCATCCGTTTCAGCCTCATCGGAACGGAAGAGGGGGTCAAGTACCTCCCCTTAAGTGAGTATGTGGACTATCTTTTTTTCATCGCCCTGGGTTATCTTTTGATCTTCCTCTTCGGAGGTCTGTACAATCCCCAGAGAAGTCGTTCACTGATCAAACAGTTTTTTGAAGTGATCCGCGCCAACATTTTTGGCGCTGTTTACTTTCTGGCTCTGCTTTATCTGGTGAAGCAGATAAACATTTCCCGTGGGTACATCGCGGTGTTTGCCGTTACCAACACGGTGCTGGACGTGATCTTCCGCCTGGTTCTCTTCTCGGTGCTCCACAGCCTGAGAAAGCGCGGCAAAAATCTTAAACATGTGCTGATGGTGGGCTATTCCAGAACGGCAGAGGTCTACATCGACCGGGTCAAGGCCAATCCCGAGTGGGGCTATGCCATTCTTGGGATTTTGGACGATGAGATGGAAAAAGGCACCAGATATCGCGGCGTTTCCGTCATGGGAAAACTGTCGGATCTGGACAAGATCCTCTCCGAGAACGATCTTGACGAGATGGTCATCGCTTTAAAGGTCAGTGACTACACGAAACTTGACGCCATTGTGGGCGGAGGTGAAAAGTACGGCCTTCACACAAGATTTGCGCCGGATTTCATGAACGTGATCTCCGGAAACGCAAACATGGAAGATATGGACGGAGTTCCCGTGATCAACATCCGTTCCGTTCCCTTGAGCAGTGCAGGAAACAGAGCGGTGAAAAGGATCGAGGACCTGGTCCTGGGCACTGTTGCCCTCATCCTTGCGGCAATTCCCATGATCATGGTTGCAGTGGGGGTAAAACTCACTTCCAAAGGCCCCGTGATCTTCAAGCAGACCAGGGTTGGACGGCACAGCAAAGAATTCACCATGTACAAGTTCCGCTCCATGGTGGTCCAGGATGCGGAAGAAGAAAAGAAAGAATGGACCACGGCGGATGATGCCAGAGTCACGAGATTCGGCAAATTCATCCGTAAGACCAGCCTTGACGAACTTCCCCAGCTCTTTAACGTGCTGAAAGGCGAGATGAGCCTTGTGGGTCCCAGACCCGAGAGACCCTATTACGTGGACAAGTTCAAGGAAGAGATCCCGAAATATATGGTAAAACACCAGGTACGACCGGGGATCACAGGCTGGGCACAGGTAAACGGCTATCGCGGCGACACCATCATTTCGAGGCGCATCGAATGCGACATCTGGTATATTGAAAACTGGTCATTGTGGCTGGACATCTCCATTCTTTTAAAGACGGTGTTCAAAGCAAGCGACAATGCTTATTAAATCTTAAGGACAAAAAAATGAGTAACGAGATCGATACTATCAATAACGAAAACAACGAAGTCGAAGACAAAAAGACTGAAAACGAGGAGACCAGAGACCGAGAACTTGTGTGCTCCATGTGCCGTCGTACGGAATCTCAGGTAAAGAGGATGTTCACCCTTCACCCGGGCCTCTGCATCTGCGACGACTGCATGCAAAAGACCATGGACACATTGTCCGGCGGCGGTTCCCTTTCCATTCTGGGCCTTGCACCCAAGGGAAACAACGATAAAGATGATTCCGCAAACTTCAGTGCCAATCTGGGGGATCTTTCCAATCTCTCCAGCATGATCTTCGGCGATCTTCCTTCGGTTCCCATGAACCAGAGGCTTAAGAAAAAGAAGCCCGCTCTGAAAACGGACGAGGACAACATCGAAGCAAAGTTTGACATCAAGAACCTGAAGCCCCCGCACGTCATCAAGGCAGAACTTGACGATTACGTGGTGGGTCAGGAACATGCCAAGAAGGTCATCAGCGTGGCTGTTTACAACCACTACAAGAGAGTCTTCGACAAGAACGAGGACGGAGTTGAACTGGAAAAGTCCAACATGCTCATGATCGGTCCCACAGGCTGCGGCAAGACCTACATGGTAAAGACCCTTGCAAAACTTCTGAACGTGCCCCTTGCCATTGCCGATGCCACTTCCCTTACGGAAGCGGGCTACATCGGAGATGACGTGGAAAGCGTTCTTTCCAAACTCCTGGCGGCAGCGGACAACGACGTTGAACGTGCTGAAAAAGGAATAGTCTTCATCGACGAGATCGATAAGCTGGCCAAGAAGCACACCACCAACAGCCGTGACGTTTCCGGTGAATCCGTTCAGCAGGGACTTTTGAAACTCCTTGAAGGAGCAGAGGTGGAAGTTCCCGTAGGTGCCATGAGCAAGAACGCCATGGTTCCCATGACCACCATGGACACCACCAACATCCTTTTTATCTGCGGCGGTGCCTTCCCCGAACTGGACAAGATCATAAAGCAGAGACTGAACAAGACCTCTGCCTGCGGATTTTTGGGAGAACTCTCCGACAAGTACGACGATGATAAGAACATCGCCGGAAAGGTGGAACTTCAGGATCTCCGTGAATTCGGCATGATCCCCGAATTCCTGGGACGTCTTCCCGTGGTCTTCACCCTTGACGGACTGAAGCAGGATGATATGGTGAGGATACTCACTCAGCCCAGAAATGCCATTTTAAAGCAATACAAGAAACTTCTCTCCATGGACGAAGTAGCCCTTGAGTTCGAAGACGGGGCTCTTTCCGCCATTGCCGAGAAGGCTCTGAAAAGAGATACCGGTGCAAGAGCTCTTCGTGCCATCATCGAAGAGATCATGCTTGACATAATGTACGAGATCCCGAAGGATGATTCCATCGGAAAAGTTGTTATCACTGAGGACTACGTTGCCAGAAAGGGCGCGCCTCAGATAGTGTTGAGAAGCAATTAGATTTACAGTCAAGGAGAGTAAAAATGTCGGTATCAAAATTATCTTCCACGATCACCGGACTTTATTCCGGTCAGAGAAAACTGTCCGATGAGAAGTACACCTACCGCTACCTTCAGACAGCCATGAAGACCTTGGACGAGGCAGTGGGCTACAGCGCAAGAGGCGGACGTAAAGAGAACGTCTTCCCTTCCGACATGCCCGACAAGAGTGTGCGTCTCAATGATTACAAGCGCATGGAAAAGGTCAGGAAGAACCCTGACTACGGCACTAAGACCGCAAAGCTTTCCGTGAAGGTCAAGGACGAGAACGGAGATCCCCTTATCGCAGAGATCCGTCTCTATCCCAATGACAAGGCTTCAAGAGACGGTGTTACATCGGGTTATACCAACGATTACAAGATAAAGCACATCGAAGAGATCGCTGCGGAGATCTACGGAGCTCCCTACGACGTGGATCCCACATCGGATTACGTATGGTATGATTACTTCCGCCGCACCACGGCTGAGAACGGTGAATTCTCCGAGGAACTTCCTGTGGGAAGATACAGACTTGTGTGCGACAAGGGTTCCGAATTTGAAGTGGTGGAGACTGCGGTGAATGTTCCCGGAACCACGGAAGTCACACTCAGAAGACTTGTTGATATGGGAAAGGACAGCTGGTACGTGGGTGACCTTCATCATCACTCTGTTTTCTCCAGCCCCCTTTATCCCCCTCAGGGCACCGACTATGTTTACGACACTCCCGAGATGATACAGAATTCCATGAGAGCCAAGGGTCTCACCTTCGGCGCTCTTTCGGATCATCACAACGTTTTGAACCACAGGACATGGGAAAAACTGGTAACCCCCGATTTCCTCCCCATCCTGTCAAAAGAGATATCCACATCCAACGGTCATGTGCTCCAGCTGAACACCGACCCTGATGTGATCTATCATATACCCGAAGAAAAAGACAGGACTCCCGAGGTCATGCGTGCGGAATACAGGCGTATCACCGACGAGATCAAAGGTTTCGGCGGTCATCCCCAGATCAACCATCCCAGAGACATGCAGAAGGCCATATCCTTCCCCCCTGAGTTCACGGACATGATCGACATTTTTAAGACCATCGAGATCTGGAACGGAAGCCATCCTCTGGCTGAGGGCTGCACCAACGGGAACGCCATGCAGCTGTGGCTGGACTGCCTTGAAAAGGGCACCTTCCTGGGAGCCACTACAGGTTCCGACACTCACGAGATCACCTGTGAATTCTGGTTCGATTCCCTTGCCTATGTGTTCGGACTTTACACGGCTGTAAAGGCTGCTCTGGACAACACATTGGAAGCAAAGAACAAGAACGGCGTGATCCTTGAAGGCGAAAACCTTGAACTGGCACATTACTTCGTTGATCTTCTCACGGAGGAACTGCCCATATTGAAGCACTGGGGAGAAGTGAACCTTTCCAGCGGCTGCGTGCGCACCTACGTTCACGCAGAAGGAGAGAGGACTCCCGAAAACCTTTTAAAGAACCTGGAGCAGGGACACAGTTTCCTCACCAACGGACCCATCATAGAAGCAAAACTTCAGGATGAGGTCACAGCAGAGCTTAAGATCGTTTCCAACAGACCTTTGAGCCGTCTGCTGGTGTACAGTAACGGACAAAGCATCGAGGAATTCGAACTGGCGGATCCCGCAGACCTGAACGGCGGTTTTGACTATTCCTGCACCGTAAACCTTAACACCGAAGGCAAGAAATGGTTCATTTTCCG